>Ga0099799_10010_pt1 | contig 68234 bp, 60 predicted proteins | sample Uncmet6_SortLC_1_FD_89033 | JGI IMG/M metagenome (GOLD analysis project Ga0099799, IMG submission 89033) | Marine eukaryotic communities from CALCOFI LINE 67, Pacific Ocean - CN11_C50_N6_SortLC_1 | ecosystem: Environmental > Aquatic > Marine > Oceanic | place: Pacific Ocean: Monterey Bay...
ATCGGAACCGGAACCGGAACCTGAACCGGAACCGGAATCGGAACCGGAACCTGAACCGGAACCAGAAAATGAAAATCATCGACCTTTCACACTTAATTGGGGAAAAAATGACTCTAGTCTATGGACGAGTAAAAACTATTATTATTTATACAGTGACGCAGCGAAGGCGTCCATGCAAATCGAAAAAATAATTTCGGGATATGATATACAAACGGAAGCAGCGAATGTTGCAAATCTACAAATACTAATTGAAGAGGAAGTATTTACTGGTGTGAATGCAGACGCATTTTGTTATCACGTAGATGCAAGCCAGAATAATGGTGTTGCAAAAATTGTAGTAAATACACTTGCATATGACGCATTTTTTACAGATGATATGTCATTTACATGGAGGGGTATGTCCGGTAATGTTTTAAAGGGTTAAATGTATGGACATAAATTAGGCGATACTATGTATAGTGCAACTGTTACAGAACTTGCAGTACTACAGAAAATGCTACATATATTATGTGTTAGTGACAGTAATACTTGGTTATCGAACATAAGTCAATATGGGGTTCGTTTACTTGCGCATCATCAATTTGGGATAAATACTGAATCTGAAAATTATTTGGGCAGGATCGTTCAAAATGCAGATGATAATCTGGGTAACCATTATCTTGCTGAATTTTACGTTCACTATTGGGGAAGAGATACTGACGGGAATGTGATTCTTGCAAGTAAAACAAGGACGATTAGAGACATGGTGAGTAATACTGAATTTACAGTTGTGATAGTATTACAAATGATAAAAGTCACAATAGATGGACAAAATATTCCAAATTCGACTAAAAGTACAGAAATTGAAGATTGGGATTTAACAATAACTTCCGAAGTTGATCTACAAGCAGCATATTCTGATCCATTATTAAGTTCTAGTGATAGATTATTCTTTAAGCCAGCTTTTATTGATAGTGACACTAATAATCAGGATGATCGTCGTAATTTTTATATTGGAACAGCTGGTTTCCGTGAATATAAGAATGTACTTCAAGATAATGGCATTATCGACCCTTTTATATTAGATAATTTAATGGGAATACCATTAGAAGAAGATTTTGGTTCTACTGCTATTGACAAATATTTGGAGGAAGGATTGGACGCCGATGGAACATCTCAATCTATAATTATGGATAAGGATACTCTTGGCCATTTTTATTGGGATGAGGATAATATTCCACCGAGGTGGCCAAAATATGTAATACATCCAACAATTGGTTCTGAAATTATGTCATCCGTAATATCCACGCATAATTATATAACAACTATAACTTTAGGTATATTAGAAGATAGAGGGTTTCTTGTTAATTATAATGCAGACAATGTCACTAATACTGGTACCAATTTGAATATCCTAATTGATTCTCCAATGTTTCTTGTTAATGCAACTCTTGATGAAGCAAATTCCAAATATAAATTAGAAGGTGATGATCGTACGGAACATTTAGACTTTTGGGATGGAGAAAATCCTACAATACATATAAATGTTGGTGATAGACTAATATTGACACATATTCCAACTAGTCAAAAACCACACTTTCATTATATGTACATACATCACACTCTCAGTACTGGTGAAACCACGGACGCGAACCACTTAGTAACCGATGGTAGTGTATCATATCAAATGCATGTCGTCAATGGTTCTAACGTACCATATGCAGCATATTTTACACCAACCACACCTGGAACATATTATTATCAAGGTGTGCATTCATTTAATTCTGGATACGTAGATGCAGGTATTGTTAGACATGGTGAAATAATTGTGTCCCCTGCGCTGGAACCGGAACCTGAACCTGAACCTGAACCTTAGATCCACTTAGAGATTGATCTAGAAATGTGATCTAGAAATGTGATTGATAACTGATGTCTGGCAAGACAAAAATTATTAATATCAATTAATATCATTATCATATCATAAATATCATATGGTATTATTGACGGATGATTAAAATACCCATATTTTAATGTAGTATTTTGCTGTTTTTGTAATATTATCTGTTTATAATAAATTTAAATTATCGGAATAAATATATTATATATATATAATATATATTATGGATCCATTCACATTGCCAAAATTTGATCCAAAAAAAGCATTTCAAAAAATTGATGTTGAAAAAGAAGCAAAAATTCAATCTATTTTAATACTATTAAAAACAGATGAATTTAAAAATTCATTATTAAAAGAATTAATTGAATCTAACGATATTTCATTTATTAAAAATGATGAAATTATTACAAAAGAAGGTATAAATATTACTTCTAATTTAATTTCAAGTTCAAATTCAAATAATTCTAAAAAAATATTTATATCTTTATATAATAAATTACTTAAAACTATTAATCTACACAAATTTCAAAATTTACAAAATGTAAATTTGGAGGATTTACAAAAGTAAATATAAAAGTATTTTTTATAATAAATCTCGAACGAATAGAACCCAAAACTATATTTTAAAATGTTTTGGGTTCTTTATAATTACAATATCTTATTCATTGAAATATTCAATGAATCCTTTGATTAATATGTAGAACTTAAAGATTGAGTAAATGGGTTATTTTTATAAGCTTCTAAATTTGTATTTTCAAGTCTATCATTTTGATTTTCAAAACAATTATTAGAAGAAACATTTAAATCTTTTGAATCTAAACTCGTATTTTGTAATGGATTTACATTCAAATTATTTCTGTGTTCTAAATTATCTTTAATATCTACTTCGCCAATCTCTGAAATATGAGAGAAGCTTTTCTTACCACTTTGTGTTGGTTCTCTTCCTTTTGAAATGCCTTCTTTTAATTCATTTAATGTTGCATTATATATATCTGCATATGATGTCGGTTTCAATTCTCCTTCAATATTACCTGAATATTCATTATTAGATAATTCATGTCTGGATGTATCCGGTGCGACTACATTTTTAACAGTATACGCTCCATGTGATTGATTATGCATTTGACCAAAATTTTCATTATTTGCTAATTCATGTCTGGATGTATCCGGTGCATTAATCGTATTTGTTGTATAAGCTTGACCTTTAGCAAATGTTGCAATACCTTTTCTATTTTGTTCATTGAAAGTTTCTCTTATAGTTGTTTTCAAAGGTTCAATATCAACAGCTGTATTTCTAACATTGCCTGTTAAATTAGAGTTTGTAATCCATTCTTTTAAAGTTTCGCGAGCTGTGGTTTTCATTTGTTCTTTATTTTCCAAATTACCTGAAAATTTTAATTGTTTAATAGGTCCGATTCTATTGTCATGAATTAGTTGTTCTTTAAGCGTCGTTTTCGCATTGTCAGATGCATCATAATTGTGTATATTTCTAGATGTCGAAATGTTTCCATTCTGATTATTGTGTATTAATTGTTCTTTTAGAGTAGTTCTCGCGTCATCTAAATTGTACATTTTACTCAATTTTGTAATAGAAGAAAAATTTCTTTCAGCTGAAGCATCATGAATATTTGTTTCTTTTATAGTTGTTTTTAATACATCTTGAACAGGTAACACTAATTTTTGAACAGCCGATGAAACCATTCCTACGTATGAATTAGCTTTAGCATCTGATTTTCTAACATCTGAACAATATTGTACTACAACTTTAGACTCTTTGTTTGTATTATTTGCATTTCTAAATCCAAAATTTGTTAACGATTGTTTATTTGAGGTTTGATTTTTATAAGCGCCGATTGATTCATGACTTTTTTGAATAGATGGAGTTGCATTCGGTGTGTGTGAATATAATGTATTTTGTCTATTTGTATTTTTATCCATGTAATTTTCTTTACATGCTTCTTTATTTTGTACAACAGTTGTATTGAATCTAGGTTCGTCAAATTTATGATATCTAACTACACGATTTTGATTCAAAACAGGAGTTAATCCTCTTCGTGTGCCAATAAATCCATTAACAACACGACCTTCATAAGATGTTTTCTGTTTATTTTTAATTCTTAAATTATCAATATTCGGAGCTGAATTTGCTGCAATTTGTAAAGCATCATTTTGCTGAAATCCACCAGAAGGATTTGCAGTATACCCTTTATTTAGACCAGGACCAACTCTCACGGAATCTATTACAGGAACATTCTGATGATAATGTGACGCATTATATCTATATTTTAGATCTTCATTAATAGGTTGAGTACCATGAATATTTTCCTTGAATTGATTAAACAATGGATTTGTTTCTTTTTTAGAAACATACATATCTGATGTTCCTGTAAATTTTTCTAAAATATTATCATTGCCTTTAATATTTTGTTTTAATTCACCTGAATAAAAAGGTTGCATATTATTATGTTTAAAATCCTCTTTATTCATCATATTCCCAGATAAAGATAGAAAGTTTTCGTCTCGTTGAGAAGAATTACGAACTGTTTCGGGTCTATTTTGAATCATATTCGCTTTTTGCAAATGATTTTCCATAACTTGTCTTTCATATAATTTAGAATCTAAAATATGATTATCGAAAATATCTGTATTCTTTTCAATATTTGTTACTGTTTTGTTATTATCATTATCATTAGAATTCAATAACATTCCGCCTGCAGCTAAAGTTGATCCAATTAATAATGCATCCATATTAAAATAATAAATTAAAAAATATTAAGTAAATCGCATTTTTTTATTTCATATTTATATTTTGAGAACTAACTATATTTGCAAATAAAGCTATCGTATCAAATGAGGTTGGATTCGTAATAATTGAATAATTTTTGATAAATTCCGCAATTTCAGAAATGTTCTCCATTTTTTGACATATATCTAATATAGAAAACTCACTAAAATGATATTTTTCTGCCAATTTACTTATTTTAGACATTGATTGTGTACTAATTAACTCATCTTGAATTTTTTTTGCCATTATTGAATATATATCAAAATCATAATTTTCCAGGCTCGTATTATTACATGCTGCTTTTTGATATAATAAAATTAAATTTTTAAAAGTACTTATATTACCTTGAGCTATTTTTAAAAAAGTATCTATTATTTTTGAAGAAGTAATCGTACTCGGTAAAATACTTAATAAACTATCATTAGAAGGCGATGGAATTCTAACTAATAAACATCTTGAATGTAATGCTTTATCAATTGTATCTATATTTCGACAAGTAAAAACATATCTACATGTTGAATATGTGTCTTCTAAAAGTTGACGAAATGCATCTTGCTGTGTACCTAAATAATTCAAATATCTTATATAAATAATTTTATTATATTTATCTGAAATACTTTTAGTTCTACTTATTTCTTCAATTATTTTTACTAAATTTGTATTTTTTTTATTGCAATCTTTAGCATCAAAACGAATGTAACGTGAAGTTGAATAAAATACTAAACTACTATTTTCCCAATAAATTTTTTTCTCTATCTCATTTTTCTCAAGTCCATAATTCAACATATTCAAAATTAAATTATGTTTCCCACCCCCTTTGCTTCCGTAGAAAATTGTATTAAATAATCCTTTGTGAAAATATTGATTGAGCTTTGATTGTAATTCATTATGAATAGTCATAATTATAATTATAATTATTTATACAGATAATCTTTATTATATTTAAAAATATATACTGTATATCTTTATAGTTGTAAAATATATATCCTGTATAATCCGTATACGTATAGGTTTAAAAATATATATTTTTGTAGTTTAAAATATATATCCTCCTGTAGTTTCTCCTGTAATTTATTATTTCAATTAATTAATTTTTTTTCTCAACAAATATTAAATGGTATTAAAAGAAGGAGAAAGAGTTTTCACAGTTGTTGAAATGCGAAAATCTGGTCAAGAGAATAAAAGTGGTTCACACAAAAAAACCAAAGCAGAAGGTGGAAGATATGTTATGAAAGTGGGACAAACCGTTATGGATAAGGCAAAAGTAGCGTTTTCGGTTGCTTGTAATAAAAAAGATATAAAGGGTCAGTGTACTTTGGATGTGACAATGAAAGAAATTACAAGAGGATCCAATAATGATAAACTTTACAAATATAAATGTAAACGAACTAAAAAAGAGACACCAGTTATACGTATTATAGATGGTAAAACAATCCCATATGAATACGATGTTGATGCTGAAGTAATTAAAGAATAAATTCTAACAAATATTTTACAAATTTATTTGATTTTTAGTATATATATATATATATATATATATATTATTCAATGTTTGGTTTTCAATGAGTTAAAATAATCAGAGTTGTTTTTAGAATCTGTATATCCCAAATTATACAATTCAGTTGCAACTTTTTCATTGGACATAGTTGATAAGGATGATATATACAAAAATAATTTTAATTCATGAGATAATTTTTGAAAACTATCTATTTTTATATTTAACCAGTCCGGTTCTGAATCATCTATACTTTTGGGAAATCCGCCATCGATATAAATCTCTCCTTTATAATGTTTTACTAAATCGCCAAAAACACCAGGAATCCAACAAGAACATACTGCACATTCTAATAAATCCTTCAAAGAATCCCAATTGTTTATGTACATTTGTTCTGTTCCAAATAATGTTATTTTTGTCACTCGTATAGATAATCTAGTATTTATAGTATTCATAATATCGTTTTCATTTATTGTACGTAAATGTAAAAATTCATTTATTTTTTCTAACAAAAGTTTCATAGAATTTTCAGACAAAAAATTACAAATACCATTGTCTGTATTAATTGAAGTGATCCATGGAATAATACAATTTTCCCACAACTCAGAAATATTCAAACCAGTACTCAATAATACAGCGCTTAAACATCCACCACTTACGCATTTATATTGTATATCTTTTAAATCATAATTTTCTTGAATATATTGTGCGACGCCGACGTAGTAGAAAAGCAAACCGCCACTGCCATAGAAAGAAATGCCTTTCATATTGAATAGAATTATTAATTTTATGATCAATTTTAAAACGCAAAAACACACTTAAAGAGTTCGTAAAAAAGAAATATTTAAATACTAGTACAGTACTTAAAAAATTTATTTAAACATTTAAGAAAACATAAATTGACTGAAGAAAATATGACAAACTCTGAAAAAAAATATATTGAATATTAAACTTCTAAAAAATATAAAAACGTATACAATTTAAAAAATGATTAAAATAATAACTTTAATTCAATAAACTTAATGAATAAAAACAAAATTGAAATGTCATTCACAAGTAATGACACGATTAAGAAAATTACAAAAGTAATACCATTAAGTATTAATACTCAAACAGTACCAAAAGACGTACTATTTATTATAGATGAATATATTCCAAAATTGAATGATAAAAACATAAAACAAGTTGTAAAAGATTATTTATCCGAGGATGAAAATCTAAAACAACAAGTAATTAAAAATTACGGAACAATAAGTAATTGGGATGTGTCTCAAGTAACAAATATGGAAGAATTATTCAAAAATTATCAAGATTTTAATGAAAATGTTACAAAATGGGATGTATCCAATGTAACTACTATGAAAAGCATATTTAAAGAATCAAAATCATTTAATCAACCTCTCAATAATTGGGATGTTTCCAATGTGACAATTATGGAAGGTATGTTTGAAGATGCCAAAAATTTTAATCAACCTCTTAACAATTGGAATGTATCTAATGTAACAACTATGAGTGGGATGTTTTGCAATGCCGGATATTTCAATCATCCTCTTAATAATTGGGATGTATCTAATGTAAAAGATATAAGTTCAATGTTCAGCATCAGTACATTTAATCAACCTCTTAACAATTGGAATGTATCTAATGTAATAAATATGAGTTACATGTTTCATTATGCAGAAGAATTCAACCAACCTCTTAACAATTGGAATGTATCTAATGTAATAAATATGAGTTACATGTTTTGTTATGCAACATCATTTGATCAACCTCTCAACAATTGGAATGTTTCTCAAGTAACAAATATGACAGGTTTATTTTCTTCGGCAGAATCATTCAATCAACCTCTCAACAATTGGAATGTGTCCAATGTTACAACTATGATTGGGATGTTTTGGGAAGCAAAATGTTTTAATCAAGACCTGTCTTCATGGAATGTATCTAGTGTGACAAATATGAAATCTATGTTTAATGGTGCAAAAGATTTTAATCAACCTCTTGATAATTGGAATGTGTCTAATGTTATAAATATGGGTAATATGTTTTATGGATCATCTTTCAATCAACCTATAGATAATTGGAATGTATCTATGGTAAAACATATGTCAAGTATGTTTGGTTATAGTAATAATTTCAATCAATCTATCAATAATTGGGATGTTTCTAATGTTAAAAATATGAGTCGAATGTTTAGAAATGCAAAACAATTTAATCAACCCCTAAATAATTGGAATGTTTCTAACGTGACATATATGGAACAGATGTTTCATGGTGTAACGCAATTCAATCAACCTCTCAATAGTTGGAATGTATCCAATGTGACAAATATGGAATGGATGTTCGGTGATACAAAAAATTTTAACCAACCTCTGAACAATTGGAATGTATCTAATGTAACAACTATGCAAGGTATATTTCGAGAAGCAAGCTCTTTTAATCAACCTCTGAACAATTGGAATGTATCCAATGTGACAAATATGACATGGATGTTTGGATACACAACCTCTTTCAACCAGCCGCTCAACAATTGGGATGTGTCCAATGTGACAAATATGTCATATATGTTTGACGAGGCAGAATCTTTCAATCAACCTCTAGACAATTGGAATGTATCAAATGTGACACATATGCATAATATGTTTGTAGATGCAAAAGAGTTTAATATACAAGAAAATGCTCCATGGTATATTGAAGATGAATCATTGATGAAATCAGATGATGAATCAAATGATGAATCAGATAATGAATCAGATGATGAATCAGATTATTAGAAAAGAAAAACAAAAAACTAAAAAATAAAAAAAACTAAAAAAAAATAAAAAAGAAAAAGAAAAAGAAAAGTAATGCTACCACATTAATAAATGTGCCGGGTCCCAAGTCCGGAATACAAAAACAACAGAGGGATATTTCAATTAATTTTCAAATAATTTTTTTCTTTTTTTGTATTTAAAAGGTTAGTCATATAGTTATGAATATATTTTGAAATATTATACAAATCTTCTTCAGATTGTATTTCTGAATTTTTTAATATATGAATATTTTTTACTACATAAGATAGATCACTATCGTTTATATTTAATAAAGATCTACTATTTAAATCACCAAACATAATATGTATTAAATCTTTATTCATTGATAATTTATTTATTTGCTTATATGCAGAATTTAGAAATATTTTATATCGATTAATATTTTCTGTAAATGGAGCATGTAAATTACATAATACTAAATTATATTTAGTATTATCTTTTTGAATATTAATACTTATACTATGAATAGATTTTGTAATTGAACCAATTGTTGTAGATTTGTTTTTTTTTATTTTCAAATTTAAACTATTATACATTATATACGTTTTAATGCCGAATCCTAAGATTTTTCCTATATAATTTTTTAAACTTTTAGTATTTAGATTTACGAATGAATCATAAATACCTTCCCAAATATCAAAATTGGGTTTCGTTTTTATTTGACATTCTTGTAATCCTATAATGAAAATATCCGGTACCTTTCCAAATCTTTCAAAATAAATTCTCATATTTTCAGGTGAAATAAAAGATAAATTTGCTTTTCCAACATTCCAAGATATAGTTGCAATACTAATATTCAATATTTCTGCAGACCAAAAAACCGGAAGATGATCATTACCATAAAGAGGAATTGAATCATAGATATAGTTAGTAATATTATATTTCGTTTTTATAATAACTCTATCCGCATAACCAGGCAATCTTCCATATTTTTGTTTCATAAGCTTGTATTTACCAGTTAACTTATTTCTTTTGTATGTTGGATAAAAATGAATTGGATGTTCAAAGAAATCAGGAAAAATTATATTTTTTAAGGAATTTAGTAAATCAGTATACTTGCAGTATTCAATTACATCATTTGAGAATGGATAATCTGATTCTAATAATGATTTTATTTCGGTATACGATGGTTTCATTAAATAAAAATACTCAAAATTTATTTAAACTAAAATTTAAAATAAATTAATTAATTTTGTGGACAACTATATTTTTCTATTTTTTCTAATACTAATTTTAATTTTATTTGTTCTAATAAATTATCATAACATTTGTTATCACAACTATCAATAACTAAATCAAATTTATCATCATTGTAATTCGCAACATCATTTTCTGTAATTGAATCCGAAAATTTTAAATGATTTAAATAATCTTCCCCATATTTTACTTTCAATCTATTTACACGAATATTTTCATCTACCTTTACTTTAATAAGAAACCACCCTTCATTTCTTAATGTCTCATATTCATTTGATAATCTTAAATCATCTACTACAATATTATGAAATGATCGTGATTCTTCTAACATTGCATTGATCCAAATATTTTTATCAATAGATCTCATTTTTGTTGCAAAATCAATTAATAAAGATCTATCTTTGTTTTTCATATTAAATAATTCTACTGCTAATTCTTTGACTCTTTTTGCAAAAGATGTTCTTCCAAATTTATAATTGTCAACAATATAATCACAAAGATACGATTTACCAGAACCCATTTTTCCTGCAATTGCTATTTTCATTTTAATTTGTATATATTCTAATATTTATTTAATATTTATTTAATATTTATTTATTTAATATAATTTAATATTATGAATTATCTAAACAAATTATATACATTTAATTGTATTAGTAATCATTTTTGTGTTAGTTTTATTATTATTAATAATATAGAAAATACTGATTTCATTTTAAATGTTACAATTAAAAGTATAGATAACAAAATTAATGATGAATATAAAACAATAAAACTAAATAAAAGTTCAAATGACGTTTTTAGAAGCAATTGGATAAATGTTCAAAAAGAATTTATTTATAAAAAGTATATAATTAAAAAAATTAAAATTATGTTAAAATTTCGCAATGATGATATCTCACAAGTATCAAGTTTATATATAAAATGTTTTTGTCCTCATAATAAAAAAGAAAGAAATTTCGCTTTTAATTTATCCAATATTTCAGAAATTGATCACTTAGATATTAATACTTCATCTAAGTAATACCAATAAAAAAAATGATTAAATTTAATTCTTAAATTTGCAATTTAAAAATTTAAACAACTAAAATGTCACTTACAAGTAATGATACGATTATAAAATTAGAACACGTAATACCGAAATATATTCATAATCAATCAGTACCGGAAGATGTACTGTCGAATATAGCAGTATATTTACAATTAAATGATAAAACCATTCATAAAGCTGTAACAGATTATTTGCCATTTCCAAGGTCTGAAATTCCAAAGTTTAAAAAGGACCAATTAAAAAAAATCTTGAGTGACAATAATCAAGATGATTCCGGTAAAAAAACTGTTTTAATTAAAAAAGTATCCAATTTCTTTTATAACAAAAAACAACAAGTAATTAATAATTACGGAACAATAGATAATTGGGATGTGTCTCAAGTAACAAATATGGAAAAATTATTATATAATAAAGATTTTAACGAAGATATTTCTAATTGGAATGTGTCTAATGTTACAAATATGAGTAGTATGTTTAAAAATGCAAGATCATTCAATCAACCTCTCAATAATTGGAACGTATCCAAGGTGACAACCATGGCAAAAATGTTCAATAATGCAGAATATTTCAATCAACCTCTCAATAATTGGAATATATCCAATGTAACAAATATGGGTTATATGTTTAGTGGAACTACTTCGTTTAATCAACCGCTTAATAATTGGAATGTATCTAATGTGACAAATATGTCATGTATGTTTTATGATGCTTTTGCATTCAATCAACCTCTTAATAATTGGAATGTATTTAATGTTACCGATATGAATTATATGTTTAGTTATGCGAAATCTTTCAATCAACCTCTCAATAATTGGAATGTATTTAATGTTACCGATATGAATTATATGTTTAGTTATGCGAAATCTTTCAATCAACCTCTCAACAATTGGAATGTATCCAATGTTACAAATATGGATAGTATGTTTTATAGAACAATATATTTCAATCAACATCTAAACAATTGGGATGTATCCAAAGTAGCAAATATGGCATGGATGTTTTGTAGAGCAACGCAATTCAATCAACCTCTCAACAATTGGAATGTGTCCAATGTAACTAATTTGAATGGTATATTTTATACTGCAGAGTCTTTTAATATACAAGAAAATGCACAATGGTATATTGGAAATTAGATAAAGAATTAGACAAATCAAGAATATAAAAATAAAAAACACGAAAAATAAAGAAAAACACAAAAAATAAAAAAGTAATGCTACCACATTAATTATGAAATAATGTGCCAGGTCCTCAGTCTGGAATACTAAAGCTGCAGAAGGATTTTTTGAAATTAAGAATGTAATTATTTAATTAAAAAAAAAAGAATATAAAGGATTAATTAATATATTATATTAAGGAAATTTTTTTTTTCTTCATTACATTATTAAAGACAGCATGCCGGAGTGGTTAAATTCATATGAAAAAATGAAAATTCTCGGGATCGCCTGCTAAGCGATTGGGCATAGCCCGCTTGAGTTCGAATCTCAATGTTGTCGATTTAACTTTGCCTTTGTGGCGCAATCGGATAGCGCGTCAGACTTCTATAAATATATGATATCTGAAGGTTGCGAGTTCGAGTCTCGCCAGAGGTACATTTATTATGGGGGATTAGCTCAGTTGGCAGAGCGCCCGCTTTGCATGCGGGAGGTCATGGATTCAAATTCCATATTCTCCACAATATATTTTGGGCTTAGTGGTCTAGTGGTATGATTCCTGCTTTGGGTGCAGGAGGTCCCGGGTTCGATTCCTGGCTGAGCCCTTACTCAAATAATAAGATAATATTTATCTTGTATCAAATTTTTGGTATACACAATTAAAATATTAAAAAAATGATTAATTTTATTGTTTAAAAAAACGAAATAACTAAAATAAAGTAAAAGTTTAAAAGATTAACAAATCATTAAACAAAAGAAAAACAAAAATGCCTATTTACTTTTGGAAAACATACGAGAAATATGGTTGCTTTTCTCAGTGGTATCGTTCTGATTTTACTGTAGAAAATAATACCTTCAATTGTTGTGAACAATACATGATGTATCAAAAAGCGTTATTATTTAATGACAATAGAACTGCACAACTTATTCTAGAAGAAAAGAGTCCTAAAAAACAAAAAAGTTTAGGACGCAGAGTCAAGAATTTTGACGAGAAGGTCTGGACTAAATATAGGAGTATGATCGTTCTAAATGCAAATATGTACAAATTTTCTTCAGATAATAAATTGAAAGAAATACTACTTTCAACTAAAAATGAGGAAATTTTTGAAGCATCGCCATTTGATCCGATTTGGGGTATTGGTATATCCAAAGAAGATGCAGAATCCGGTATACCTCACAAAGGTGAAAATCTTTTAGGTAAATGTTTGGAAAATGTGAGACATAGTTTACAAGTAGATATTGATTATTTCGATTGTGCTAAACAAAAAAAAATAATTGAAAATCCTTCTTTACAATTAATTGTATTAAGTGGTTTACCAGGATCTGGTAAATCAACTTTAGCAACTCAATTTCACAAATTAGGTTATCATATTATTAATCAAGATACTATTGGATCTAGAAAAAAGTGTCGAGAAATGTTCACAGATCTCATGAAAGAAGGTGCGAAATGTGTTGTTGACAGATGTAATCATACTATTAGTCAACGACAAAGTTGGATAAATTTGATGAAAAAACATACTATCGTTAAAAATGCATCATCATTGATTTTACATTTAAATGTAAAACAAGATGTATGTAAACATCGTGTGTCTAAAAGACAAAATCATCCAACATTGCCAGGTGATAGTAAGTCTAACAATATTATTGAAAAGTTTGCATGTGAGTTTGAAAAACCATCACACAAAGAATGGATGCAGTATAATAGTTTCTATATATGCATTGACAATAATTCGACATTAGATCTTGAAGATGTTGCGTTTAGAACTCATCTGTTTGGTAGTACAATTGAACGACAGTCCTTATTTTAAGATAAGCTAACCAACTTTGACTTGGATTTCATCGATCGTGTTTATTTACGGGGTTGAGACTTTATCTATGACCGGAGAAGTTTGATACTATAATTTCAAAAACAAGAACAAAAGAAAAAACAAAAAAAGAAAAACAAAAACAAAAAACAAAAAACAAAAACAAAAAAAAGTAATGCCACCATGGTATGTTATGTAAAATATACTTTGCCGGGTTCTAAGTCCGGAATACTAAAGCTGCAGAAGAATTTTTTTTATTGAATTTAAATAAAAATTACCAGTTTTGCGTGTTTTTGTATTTCCGAACTTGAAACCCTGTTTTTGTTTTTCATATGTAAGAATATGTGTATATTATATAATATAATAATTTATATATTAAAGTAATATTATTTAATAATGTATATTTGTAATTGTTGTAATTATTCAACTGTGAGTTCTGCAAATTATAAACGTCATTTGGAAACATCAAAACATAAAAAATTATTTAATGAATTGTCAGAACAATCTGAAACAAATAACAAAGTATTATTATCAATAATATCAAGAATGGAAACTACAATTAATAAATTACAAGATAGAGTAACTGATTTAGAAAATTCATTATCTAAAAAGCAAAATACACAAACATATGAATCTAAAGGATCAATGATTGTTAATAATAATAAAATAGGAACCATTAATCAAAGTGTAAATATTGAAATAAAATGTTTTGGAAATGAATCAATTGAGCATATTAGTGATGATGTTAAAAAAGATATTTTAAATTCACCAAATATGGCATTAAGAACATTATTAAAATACATCCATTTCAATCCTGAAAAAAGAGAATTTCAAAATATAAAATGGACAAATATGCAAAATCCTGTAATCAAAACATTAAGACAAGATGGATGGAATTTAGAAAATAGAGATATTGCATTAGACGAATTATGTAGAAACTTAGTTAGTTTTATTGATGATATTCGAGAAGAAAAAGGGGACTCTGCATTTAAAAATAGAAGTTATAAAGAAAAATTTGATGAAATGATCAATATTTTAACAAGTAATGATAATAATTTATCAGAAGAATCTAAAAAGAAATTAAAAATGGAAAAAAGAACTTTAGGAAGGTATTTATATCAATTAACTAAAGAAGGTAATAAAAAACAATAACATTTAAGATCATGAAACATTTTCTTGTATATATTAATTTGGATTAATACTATTAGCCCATATCATTGATAAAAACAAAAAAAAAACAAATAGCAGAAGATACTGCAAACATATACTCAATCTTCCTACATCTTTTTGAATTACTATTATAAAACATTATAGACAAAATTAAGAGTACAACAAAGAATATTGCAAAAAAAAATGATTTTTTTTTTATCTAACATAACGTATAATTCAATATAACGAATTATCCATTCAAAATGGATACTCAATCATCGGTAACAAACACTTCTCTTATTACTGAGTTACGACTATTGCGATGTCCTATCAGCATGACATTTTGTTACGATCCGGTTATTGCAGAAGACGGTTACACATACGAGAGAGCTAAAATTGAAGCTCATTTTGAAATCAAACAAACATCACCAATGACAAACGAACCTATTGGAAATAGTTTGACTTCAAATCTGATTCTTAAACAGATAATTCAAAATGTATTAAAAAATAATTCTAATTTACAAAAAGAATTTGATGAATCAAAGAAAGAGTACAGTCGTCTTAGATTCGGAAAAGAGTTGTTTGATGCATGTAAGCATGGCCACTTCGACGTAGCGCAATTGCTGCTGGAGAAAGGTGCAGAAGTCAATGTGGCGGACAAACGCGGGTATACTCCGCTATACATCGCCTGTGATTTCGGCCATCTCGACGTGGCGCAGCTTATGCTGAATAAAGGCGCGGAGGTCGACCGAGCTGATGATGGCGGTTGGACGCCGCTGTACATCGCCTGCCAAAAAAACCAGATTAAAGTAGTGCAACTGTTGCTGGAAAATGGCGCGGAGGTCGACCGGGCGGACAAGGAAAGCGTGACGCCGCTGTACGTCGCCTGCCAGAACGGCCACGTCGACGTGGCGCAGCTTATGCTGAATAAAGGCGCGGAGGTCGACCGGGCTGATGATGGCGGTTGGACGCCGCTGTACATCGCCTGCCAAAAAAACCAGATTAAAGTAGTGCAACTGTTGCTGGAAAATGGCGCGGAGGTCGACCGGGCGGACAAGGAAAGCGTGACGCCGCTGTACGTCGCCTGCCAGAACGGCCACGTCGACGTGGCGCGGCTGTTGCTGGAGAAAGGCGCGGTAGTCGATCGGGCGACGGATGACGACTGGACGCCGCTGTTCGCCGCCTGTTACTGGGACCGTGTCGACGCGGCACAGCTGCTGCTGGATAACGGCGCGGACGCTAATCGAGCGAACGAAGACGGTCGGACGCCGCTGTACATCGCCTGCCAAAAAAACCAGATTAAAGTAGTGCAACTGCTGCTGGAAAATGGCGCGGAAGTCGACCGGGCGGACAAGGAAGGCGTGACGCCGCTGTTCATCGCCTGCCAGAACGGCCACGTCGACACGGCACGACTGTTGCTGGAGAATTGCGCGGAGATCGATCGGGCGGACAAACGCGGGTATACTCCGCTGTGGGTCGCCTGCCAGCATGACCACGTCGACACAGCGCGACTGTTGCTGGACAAAGGCGCGGATATCGACATCCTTTTGAATTGTTTAACAAAAAAAGGTCAGAGGCCGATAGACATATCGAGAGCGATGAAACATTTTAACATATCCTATAAGTCATCAAACCAACTTATAGAAAATTTATCAAATCAACTTATAGAAAAACAACAAAAAAAAGCAGCAAAATATAGAGAAGAAGCAAAAAAAGCAAAAAAAGCACTAGAAGAAGTAGAAAAAGCAATAGAAGAAGCAAAAAAAGCAGCTGAAAAAGCAGCTCAAAAAGCAGCGGAAGACCTTCTTGATTAGTGATTTATAATAAATAGAATTACAAATAGTCTTAAAAATTATATTTAGTGACTTATAATAGAATTACAAATAAAAAAAAACAAAAAAATATAAAAATAAAAAAATAACAAAAAAATAAAAAAATAAAAAAATAAAAAAATAAAAAAAACAAAAAAAAACTAATATAAACTAAATACAAAATTAATGCAACCACAATTAATTAATAAAATATATATGTTAAATGTGCCGGGTCCTAAGTCCGGAATAAAGCTGCAGAAGGATTTTTTATTCTAAATTCTAAATAGTTATAAAAATGAATTTAATTGTACCTTAAGATTAAATAATATCAAATAAATAAAGTTAAAAATGTCATTCACAAGTAATGATACGTTGGAAAAATTATTGCCGGAAAGTATTCATAATCAGTCAGTACCAAAAGACGTACTAGGTATTATAGATGAATATATTCCTAAATTAAATGATAAAAACATACATCAAGTTGTAAAAGATTATTTATCCAAGGATGAAAATAAAAAACAACAAGTAATTAATAATTATGGATCAATAGATAATTGGGATGTGTCTCAAGTAACAGATATGAGTAAATTATTTAAAAATAATCTGAAGTTTAATGAAGATATTTCTCAGTGGAATGTATCAAATGTGACAAATATGAGTGGTATGTTTATGGATTCCGTATCCTTTAATCAACCTCTTAACAATTGGAATGTTTCTAGTGTTACAAATATGATTGCTATGTTTTATAATGCGAAATCGTTCAATCAACCTCTCAACAATTGGAACGTATCCAATGTGACAAACATGGGATCTATGTTTTTTGGTGCAACATCATTTAATCAACTTCTCAACAATTGGAATGTATCAAATGTTACAAATATGAATCATATGTTTAGTGCTAAAAATTTTAATCAATCTTTAAATGAGTGGGATGTATCTAATGTAACAGATATGCATGATATGTTTGAAGATGCAGAATCATTCAATCAACCTCTGAACAATTGGGATGTATCCAATGTTGTATATATGAATAATATGTTTTATGAAGCATATAATTTCAATCAACCTCTAGACAATTGGGATGTATCTAATGTAACAAATATGAGTTACATGTTTGTTGATGTAAAATCATTCAATCAACCTCTCAACAATTGGAATGTATCAAATGTAATAGATATGACAGGTATGTTTCATCTAGCAATATATTTCAATCAACCTCTCAATAATTGGAATGTATCTAATGTAACAAATATGGAATATATGTTTTCTTATGCCGAATCATTCAATCAACCTTTAAATGATTGGAATGTATCTAAAGTGAAATATATGAGAGGGATGTTTGATCGTGCACTCTCATTCAATCAACCTCTCAACAATTGGAATGTGTCTAATGTTACAGATATGACACAAATGTTTTGCTTTGCAAAATCATTCAATCAATCTCTTAACAATTGGGATGTGTCCAATGTTACAAATATGGTACGTATGTTTGTTAGAGCAATGCAATTCAATCAACCAGTTGATAATTGGAATGTGTCTAATGTGACATGTATGGAGAGTATGTTTTGGAATACAACAAATTTCAATCAACCTCTGAACAATTGGAATGTATCCAATGTTATAGATATGGAAGATATGTTTTATAATGCCTATTCTTTTAATCAACCTCTTAATAATTGGGATGTATCCAATGTAAGAAAGATGAGATCTATGTTTAACCATACAAAATCATTTGATCAACCTCTCAATGATTGGAATGTGTCCAATGTTACAAATATGGGCTCTATGTTTCGTAATGCAGAAAATTTTAATCAACCTCTTAACAATTGGAATGTATCTAATGTTACAAATATGTGGGGTATGTTTTCTATGGCCAAATCTTTCAATCAACCTCTCAACAATTGGAATGTGTCAAATGTGAAAAAGATGGAGATGATGTTTTATGGTGCAGAATCATTCAATCAACCTCTAAACAATTGGAATATGTCTATGTCTAATTTAACATTAGATGCATTGTTACAGAGATAAATAATAATTAAAAAAAAACTTAAAATAAATAAAAAAATAATAAAAAAATAAAAAAGAAAAAATAAAAACAAAAAAAATAAAAAAATAATAAAAAAATAAAAAAGAAAAAATAAAAACAAAAAAAATAAAAAAAGTAATGCTACCACATTAAAAAAAATGTGCCGGGTCCTAAGTCCGAATAATAAAAGCTGCAGAAGGATTTTTCATCTTTTTATTTTTATTTTTATTTTTATTTTTTTATTTACTATTATTTGCAATATATTATTTAATTTGTTTATTCAAATTAAGCCATTCATTTAGATACATGTCTTGTGACTAAATCTTCTTCTTCTTCTTTTTCGTCTTTTTTATTATCATTTTTTGATAATTTTAAAAATAATAATTTTAAAAAATAATTTTGTAATTTATGGTTAATACAAAAGATTTAAATAAGTATTTTTTAGAAAAAAATTTCAAAAAATCAATAGAAGTGAACGAAAGAGAGTTAATCATGAAAATTTTGGCAAGATATTCGGGAAAGTACACTGTTTTGCGTGAATTAATACAGAATTCAGATGATTCAAATTCGACATTTTACAAAATAAATTTATATCCTGAAAAACATGAAATTCATATTACAAATAATGGTTTTGTTTTTAGAGATGTAGACTGGGAACGTGTATGTACAATCGCATCCGGTAATCCTGAAGAAAATACAATAGGTTGTTTTGGAGTAGGATTTTATAGTGTATTTAGTATAAGTGAATTTCCAACAATAATTTCTGGATCTAAAATGCTTCAATTTAGATTCGTTAATATGTCTCTTAAAACTCAATTGATAGATTCTGAAAATTATAATGAAAATACAATGTTTGTTTTTGAAAATGTGAATGATGATATTTTTGAAGATTGGATGAGCTGTTCGAATAGAATAAATTTTTTAAGTGATTCTCTTTTGTTTACTAAAATGATAAAAGAAATATACTTTAATAATGAAATATATATAAAAAAATCTATATATTCTGAAACCTTGAATAATTACAATGGATTTTCAAGTACAAATATATCTGGAAAAATAAATAAATGTAGTTTAGATATTTATTCTATTTTAAATAAAAATCAAATTCAATTATCTGCGGAAATAGATATCGTATATAATTCAGATTATATGTCACAAATAATAAAACATATGACCAAGAAACTACCCAAAAAAACATTAATTCAAATTTCATTAAATGATTCCGACATATTTGAAGAAGGAAATATTTTCATCGGATATAAAACACAGCAAACAACTGGATTTGGTTTTGACGCAAATGCTCAATTTATTGCAACAGTTGAAAGAGAAAATATGGATTTAAATGATCACTTAATAAAAGAATGGAATATATTTTTACTTTCAAATATAGGAGTATTAATAAGAGAATTTTATAATTATTATTGTTCAACTAATAATTTACAAATGCACTATAAAATTATAAATTCATTATCTTATACTAAATCAACACCATTAAATGAAGTAGGTTACATTATAAAAAAAAGTTTTATGAATAAATGTAATAATAATTGGGATATTTATATTCAAAAACATAATGATTATATAGAGTCTAAAAAATGTATATTTATTAATGACGAATATAAATTACAATCAAAAGATAATGAATTTTTAATTTGTAAATATATTTCTTCTCCATATGTTGTTGCAAAAAAAGTTAATGACAGAATAACTTTTTTTGAGATGTTAATGAATAATAATTTAATTATCAAATTTGATAATAATATATTAGATAAACAATTACAATTATATGACTCTATTAATTGCGAAATAACTAATGACTTATTAGAATGGTTAATTGAAATGAATAAACAAAATATAAATTCTGTAAAATCATTTAATAATACAATTTTAACATTTCTTAAATTACATAATGTAAAGTATTTTCTTAATCAAAATCAAAAACAATTTCTAATTAAATCAGATATTATAATTGATTATAATATATTTATAAAATTTAATAAAAATGATTTAGAAAAATATTTCAATTGGTGTGAAATTCCAATCGTATTATTCACTAATTTATTTTTCAAACAAAATAATGATGTTGAAAATATTAATAATTTTTTGAAATATTTATGTTTTAATTATTCCGAATTAGATAATAATAAAAAAATATCATTAATTTCTTTTTTAACAAATTTGAAGTGTATACCAATTGTTACAAAGACACACAAATTTTTATGTAAGCCGAATGAAACTTATTTAGAAAATGATAAACATAATATAATTAATTTAAATTATATATCATCGGATTTAACAAATTTGAATAAAAATTTCTTTACTGAATTAGGAGTTAAAACACAACTGAGTATTACTGATTTTCTCAATTATTATAATAAAGAAAGTACAAATGATGAAATATTAGACAATATAATTGAATGCGTACAATTAAACGATAATGATGTGGATATATTAAAAAATACGAAACTATTGTGGAATTCAAATAGAACTAATAAATGTATAACGAAATATATGTATTTTTATGACAAAACTTTAGAATTATTAGGTTTTGATACTATTTCTAATATTCGAGGAACAACTTTACAAATTCAATTATTAGAAAAAATTGGTATGAAAAAATTACCTAAATTAAATGAATTATTTAAATATGCAGAAAATCCAATAATTATCGAATTTTTAATACAAAATATGGATTATTATAAAGTAGAATATATAAATAACAAAATACCATTTATTTTGACAAATCATTCATTAAAAAATTTCACAGAATGTTATGTAGAAGAAAATCCATTAAATTTTCCGTACATAAACAATGATATTATATGTTATGCTAAAATATTACAAATTCAAAATAAAATACCTATTGAAGTATTAATTAAATGGTTACAAACAAATAAAATTAAAGAATCACAAACGAAAAATATTTTTAAATATTTATTATCAAGAATTGATGAATTAAAAGAACATATTGACATAATTCAACAAATTTCTTTTATTCCATATAACAATAAATATTACAAATACGATGAAATTTTTTTTAATAATAAAAAAGATTTGTATTCAAATATAATTGATTACATTGAAGTAACCGAAAATAGTAGTATTTTATTTTTATCACAATTAGGTGTATCTGATACACCTACATTTTTACAATTATATCAGAATATAGTCAAGAATTATAAAAGATATTTTCATATGAATAAAATTTATGATGGATGTAATATTGATAATTGTAATATTTTTATTTCGTGGTTAATTCAAATTTCATCTAATTTAGATATAGATTTTGATTTCACAGATATTCAAAATTTGAAAATTTTTCCTTGTTTAAAATATGATTCTACAGAATTAAAACAATATACGCAAATTTCATATATCAAAGATTGTATATTAATAGATGATTCTAGATTATTGTCAACATTATTACCAACACATTGTCCTATCAATTTAGCCCTTGAAAATTTTTATACTAAATGCGGAGCCACTTGGCTAAGTGCTAAAGTTGTAGAGCATATTTGTATTGATACTATAATTGAATCGTCTTTGCCAAATAAAATATTAAATTATATAATAAATCGTATACCTTTGTTTTTGTATGATAAACAAGGTAATTATATTGATGATTTCATTGATGATGCTAAAATTATAATAGAAAATATCAATATTAAAATCACAAATTATATTAAAAAAACATATGAATATGAAGGTAAATCATTCGAGGAAAATGTTTCTTGTGCTTTTAAAGATAACATTTTCTTTATATCAAAAAATGAAGAATTAGATTATTTTGATATATCATATATTATATGTAAATACTTAATTTGTAAAAAATTATATCAAATTGAAAATTTATATACTAGAATGGGTATGATACTAACACGATCTTTACAATCTCTTGAAAGACAAGGTTGGGATATAAATTTATTAAAAAATAAATTATTGAATAATAATCAATTTGATAATTTTTCAATTATTGTAAATCAACAAACGGAAGAAAGTAAATTATCACAAGTACCACAAGTACAAAAAGTACCACGAGTACAAGAAGTTCCAAAAGTAAAAGAAGTTCAGGAAGTTCCAAAAGTACAAGAAGTACCAGAAGTACAAGAAGTATCACAAGTACAAGAAGTTCAGGAAGTTCCAAAAGTACAAGAAGTACCAGAAGTACAAGAAGTATCACAAGTACAAGAAGTTCCAAAAGTAAAAGAAGTTCCGGAAATACAGAATGTACATGAAGTACCTGATGTATCACAAGTAATAAAAAAATATGAAGACGAAAAAACAGAATCCTATTATGATTTATTTAATCCAAATGTGACTAAATTAAAAAATGAAAAATCATCTTTATTAAATGTAGTTAAAAATAAATTAAATCAATTTGATGATAATAAAATTGATTCATTTCAAAAAGTAGAGAAAAAATATGATGAAACTAATCCGTGTGTTAATTTAGATTTAAACAGATATGAATATAAAAATATAGAAATTTTTTCAGATGGAGAAATTTATAATAATATTTTATCAAAATTAGATAATTATCAAAATGCTAAAAATAATTTGCTATTTTATATGAATCTTGATACAAAATACTTTAAATTATTTTATAAAAAATCAGATATTGAAGCATTTAACAAAAATGGAAGTATATTTTTAAATATATTTCATTTTGAATTAGATAATGGTTTTTATTGGAAATGGTTCGTTATAGTATGTCACGAATTAGCACATAATATAGAAATGTCACATAATAAATATTTTGTAAATATTTTTCAAGATATTATTTCAGAAAATATTGATATTTTTATCAAAAATAAAAATAAAAAATAATCTTTTATACAAATAAGTATCTCTAATAAAATTATATTGAATTACTGTATTAGAATTGTATTAGAATTGTATTTAATTCTATATATTCTCTATATTTTCTATATAATATTGTATATTAAAAAAATAATATAAAAAAATAATGACTTAACTCTAGTTCAACATTATACTTCATATAATGTACTGAATTATAAAAAGTATGAATACAATAAAAAAATGACACAAATCTTTGTTTACATTTGAATAAAAACAAAAAAGCAGATAGTTCTTAAAAGTTTAATTAAAAAATTTTTTAGAAACTCGTGTGTTAGAAAAAGATACGAACATCGAACGACATGGAACAGAAGATGACGTTACAAGACACTCTAGATATGTTAAAAAAGCGCAAGACCCACCTCGACAAGATAATCGCCAAACTAATTTATGAGGCAAAAGTCAAGAAAACCTCGAATGACAAACTAGGCGCTTTGTTCTGCCTTAAAAGGAAGAAACTATACGAATCAGAGATAGAAAAAGTCAACGACCATTGTCGGACTCTCGAGTTGCAAATCACCACACAGCAATTTGAAAAATGCAAAAAAAACGAGATAGCTCATGAAAAAATCGTTTTTGATATATTTTCAAACAAAATTAAAAAACAAAAAACAAAAACTAAAAAACAAAAAAAAAAACAAAAGAAAAAGTAATGCCACCACAATAATGTAATGTGCCGGGTCCTAAGTCCGGAATTTTAAAGCTGCAGAAGGTTTTTTTTAATAAATATTATTTTTTTTGCGTGCAAGTATCTTACACATTTTTAGAATTTTTTTCTCTTATCTAATTATTAAGCCCAAGTAGCACTGCCCCCACCAGTATTACCAAATACACCATTTATATTTACGGATAAAGCTACAGTCCAATGGTCCAAATTTTGATTAAAAGAAGGTGCATTCCAAAACATATAACTTATATTTGTAACAATATTACCAGGCAGAAGTGTAAACATAGTTCCATTAAATGCATCCGCACCTGAGAACATATGATTCATCACTGTCACATTCGATACATCCCAATTGTCAAGAGGTTGGTTGAAGGCATTGGCTTCGCTGAACATATGACTTATATTTGTCACACTGGATACATCCCAGGTATTAATAGATTGATTGAAAACTGTTGCGGCCGAAAACATGCGTTGCATATTTGTCACTCCGGATACAGTCCATGAAGACAGATCTTGATTGAATACCCATGCATTAGCAAACATATTTGTCATATTTCTCACATTTGATACATCCCAACTGTTGAGAGGTTGATTGAACTCGAAGCAATTTCTTAACATATATGACATATCTGTTACCTTGGATACATCCCAAGTATCAAGAGGTTGATTGAAAGATTTTGCTCCATAAAACATATCATGCATATTCGTTACATTGGATACATCCCAATGAGAAATATCATCATTCCAATTCTCCCGACCTTTAAATAAATCCTCCATATCTGTAACATTAGATACATTCCAAGTACTTATATGACCATATGTTGCGGTTGCAGCTGTTTCATCAGTAAACCATGCATTTACAGCAGTTTGCAAATTGTCACTACCGGTACTGCCTAATGCATAAGTAGAATACTCTATACCAACTTGTATATCAAATGATAATACAAATGTTGACTCAACATTGACACTACTGAAAGGAGTAAGAAGAGTACCTGTTGCTTGTAAAGCATTTAATTCGGAAAAATCAGCATATCCTAAATCACCCATACTTCCAGTTACAAAACCAGTATTAATTTTATAATAAACATATATTACATCGTCATCGCTAAATGGAACGGTATCTTGTTCAAGATCATCTTCTATACCCGTACGAACGTTCCAATATTCAAATTCATCAGTTATTCCACTCGTAGTAGCGTTGAACGCCGCTTTAGTCTTTAATGCGATATCGTCTACTACACTGAGTGCAGTTCCATTTCCGGCAGTTGCATCTCCTTGAAAGAAAACATTATCTGATCTGACGGTAGAATCGGAAAAGTCTATAGAGCGCGTATCAATACCTTGAAAAATAGATTTCACAATAAGAGCGAATAAAGCGCCGTGAATTAAATCTGCGCTATTCTTATGGGAGTTAAAATTACTATGAAATTGTGAAGTCAATATGTTCGAATTCAAGTGAACCGAAGAAGAAATATCGGTATCAGTGTTGTCAGATACGTAAAATTTAGTGGGTCCATTATTAGTGTAAAACGTTATTGGATCGGCCTCTGTGGATTTAATCAATTCTTGATCATCTCTGTCAAGAGTAATGTTTAATCCTTTAATCTGACCAGCATGTATTACCGCAAAATCAGCTTGTGTAAATACAGCAGAACCGGGATGAACATCGATTTTTTGAAAATCTAGATCTGCTAATTGAATAAGTGTCGGGTTTAAAAAAGTAGTCATTGTATACTATTAATAGAGTTTAAAAAAATTAGTTTGTTTTTTTAAATTTAAGATAATTGTAATTTTTTAACTTCTTTTATAAAATTCTTTTGCTTTTTTGTTTCGACATTTTCTAAATATTCTATTTTTATCTTTTCGAATTCTTCTAAAATATTGTTATTTTCATTCAATGAATATTTATTGATTATCGATAACGGAATCGTATTCATTATATCCGATTGAAATGCGTCTTTATAATCTGCATGATTTGATGCATTAATTGAATTTAAGTCATCAATATGTATTAAACTTCTTTCTTTTGAATAATTAAAATCATTGAAATCTTTATCTAATATTATTTCAGTACTATATTCTAAATCATTATCATTAGAATCAATATATGAATATTCAGATTTGCAAATTTGATATCCACTTTTTAAATCAATAATAAATTGATTTTCATCAATATCTCCACGATTTTGTTCATTTTTTTCAAACCATTTCTGATTAAATTTTTGCATATCATCATGTGTTTCATGAAATATTTCCGTGAAACTTGGCATATTTTTCATATAATTATCTAAATCAGTTTGATTATTCTGATGATATATTTTTAAATTATCACAATTTGTAATTTCATGATTTCGATTTCTATTAGTAATGTCTTTAATAATATTGTTATATGAATTTGTTAAAGAACACATTTCTTTACATGCTTCCTCTTTATTAACACTTATATTTCTATCAGGATGAATAAGTAAAGCTAGATTATAATATGTGTTTTTAGCTTGTGAAATTGTAGCTGTTTTATTATCTAATCCAAATAATTTATAATCATTTTCAGACATATTAATTTAAATTGAGTATATATATTTATACTTTTTTTCTATGTATAAAATAAAAAAAATAGTCATGGAATTTGATTTTTATATTTGGAATGAAATTAAAGAATTTTTATTTCATAGGCATTTATGGAATAAACTAAAATATAAACAATATTCTAGAGTTTTAAAAATACTTCCAAAAGCAAATTGTTGTGATTCTAATATTAATCTTATTGATTATGATTCTAATTTAATTGTAACAAATTCTCATTTCCATATTAAATTTGTTAGAATTTATTCTAATTTTATATGGAAATCATTTAATATTAAATTAGTTACATTTATTTGTTTACAAAAAGCAGATACAAACTGCCCTACGATATTAACCGATTTTTTAAAGGATTTACATTATGATGTGTATATTAAATAAAATATTAAAAATATAAAAATGTAAAGGTTATATTTATTCTTTAAAAATAAAAAAAATGATTATTATTTTTATTTTAAAATAATAGTTTTATAAATAAACTTTAGTATTATTACCAAAAGAATACAATGAATGATGTAGATAATGAATTGAAAAATGTACTACCGGAATATGTAAAAAATCAAATAATACCAATTGAATTAATATCTTTTATAAATGTGTATATTCCAGAAAAATTAACGAACGAAACGATTCGTACAGCTCTAGAAGATTATTTTATTTATGATAAAAAAAAAGAAGTTGAAGCAAATTATGGAAAAATCAAAAACTGGGACGTTTCTAATGTAACCGATATGGTGGGTTTATTTTCTAATTCAGAAACTGTTTATGCTACAGATTTTAACGAAGATATTTCTAAATGGAATGTGTCCAATGTTAAATCAATGAGTGGAATGTTTCGTTGTGCAAAATCATTCAATCAACCTCTCCATAATTGGAATGTGTCCAATGTTAAATCAATGACTGGAATGTTTTTGGGTGCAGAATCATTCAATCAATCTCTCAATAATTGGAATGTCTCTAGTGTGACATGTATGGGATGTATGTTTGAAGCATCAACATCTTTCAATCAACCTCTTAATAATTGGGATGTATCTAATGTTACAGATATGAGTGGTATGTTTGGCGATGCAGATTCATTCAATCAACCTCTTAACAATTGGGATGTGTCCAATGTTACAAATGTAGAAGGTATGTTTGTAAGTGCACTAAGTTTTAATAGGCAAGAAAATGCTCCATGGTACTATAAATTAATCTTATGAAAAAAGACATTAATACTAACAAATTTTAAAAAACTAAAACTAAAATAAATAAACGTAATGCCACCACAATTTTATATGAACAATAATGTGCCGGGTCCTAAGTCCGGAATACTAAAGCTGCAGAAGGTTTTTTAAATACAAGATTAAATTTGTCAAAAAAATGATTGTGAATTTTAAATATAAACGTTATTATAAACAGCTTATTAAAAACACGAGATTAGCTGTAAATGTTGCCAAAAATCGTTTGTAATAATTTTGAAATTGCAAATATAACAAATAATCAACTATTTTTCGCATGTTTTTATGAGTTATATCCGAAATTTATATTAAACTATGCAATAGATAATAATTTGAATAACTTTATTTCATGGTTTTCAACTCATAATTCAAATAAATTAATCAATAACACTGACTTAAAAAATATACTGATATCATTTGTTGATCCTATATATTTTATAGAACATGAATTTGTATTATTTTTAGTAGAAAAATTTAGAAACGGAACATTACCAAATGTTCCAAATGGTGAAAATATATTAAACACTTTACGAAAAAGAATAGGAAAAACTATTGTAGAAATTCAAAATATGTTAATTAATATGAATATTAATATAGATGATTTTAAATATTTTAAAAAAAAAGGTATTTTAAATTCCGAAGAATACACAATATTTCTATCAATGAATGCTACATTTTTAGAAACTGTAGATATGAATAGATTAACAATATTAATGGAATAAATAAATTATTATTTAAATACGTTTATTATTTTTAAATTCTAAATCTATTGATTTATCTTTTTCATAATCAATAATATCAAAATTATTTTGTTTATAATATTTTTTTCTTGTATTATATTTTTTTTTCATTCTTTCAGTATTATCAACTATGTCTACTATTAGTGGAATATGCGTTCTTTGTTCTTCAGTTTGTCTTAATATTCTACCAACAGCTTGCACAACATCCGATTTCGGAGTAGCGAGAATTATAGTATTTAGAAGTGGACAATCAAAAGCTTCTTGTACATAACTATAAGTTGCAAGCAATACCTGCTTTTTAACATTTTGATCTAGTTCTTTTTGTTTTACGCCTCCCACACACATACCTGATTCAATATTGATATTATCTAACGATTTTTTTAATTCGTTTAATTGATTTCTTCTTTCACTTAAAACTAATATTTTTCTTTTATTTAAACATAATTTTTTAATAAATTTAATAATTAATTCTTTTCTTTTTTGAGATTCGGACAATTTATTTATCATTTTTGGATAATTAATATTTCCATTATAATTGTAATATGTCACTTGATTTTCAGAATCATTAAATAAGACATTTAAACATTTTACAGCACCAAAACCCTTATTATTTTTATTATTTGGACTAAATGCTTCTCCTATTGACCATAAAAGTATTTTTTCCATATTATCTTTTCTTTTTAAAGTAGCTGATAAACCTAAATTAATCTCAGCAGAAATTTTGGGAAATGCTTGAGAATAAACTTCGGAACCAAAATTGTGTATCTCATCAAGAACGGTAAAACCAAATCCTTCAAAGATTTTTTTATCATAATCTCTTAAAGAGATAGACTGTAACATGCCTATGACTATGTCGCAGTTTTCAACAATTACTTTTTTTGATTGTATAATACCAACTTTAGCATCAGGTAAAAACTTATTAATTCTCTCTCGCCACTGGTTCATTAAAAATTCTTTATGCACCACAACTAATGTTTTCTTTTGTATTTTACTTATTAAATATAATGCAAGAGCTGTTTTACCTAATCCTGTTTTTAAATTCAATATACCTCCTTTCTCTTTAAAAAATTTTGGCATAAATTCATTCATTATTTCAATTTGATTTTGTCTTAATTTTCCAGTAAATTTCAAATTTATATTTTCACCTTTATTAACAATATTATTTTTAGCATTACCAAAATTTTGAATTCCATAATATCTTGGTAAATAAAATTTATTTTGACTTTCTAAATAAACTTTAAATTTAGGTGGAAGATTGCCAAATTTTTCCATTAAAAATTTTTGCTTTTCAAACGGTTGAACGAATAAATCTTTCTTAATTTTATTTATTTGTTTTTCATTTAAATTTTTTTTATTTATTGTATATCCTCTTCTAGATATATAATTATCAGACATTTTTGAATTTGTTTATTATAAATTTATATTGCGTTTGTTTTAAGTTAATTTAATATGTATATATTTTATATGAAAATTATTAATGCATTAATTCTTTTAATGAGCTCGAACCTTAGTTTATCATTTATGAATAAACCAAAACATTTTTCTACGCATACTACAAATGCATATTCCAATGGTTTTAAAGAATCATCCGTACCGTTAAGTAATTCAAGTCCTACAAATAATATAATTAAAAAATATTCAAAAAAAATAAATAATAAAAATATTGATTATTTCGAAATTAAAAATACTGATAAAAAAAATACAGATGTTATACTTTTTTTTACTGGAGCAAATTCAATAATACCCTCAGAGATTTATAGTGATTTTTTATCTACAATAACTTCTAATAAGTTTTCCGTTTACGTTGCAATAAATGATATAGAAACTATTGAAGAATTAAGTAATTATTTATCAAATGAATATAGAAGTGTCAGTGTTGTTTCACATTCTACAGGAGCTATAAACGCGATCGAATTATGCAACTTAAATCATAAAATTAAAAAACTAATTTTGATGGATCCAGTAGATAATAGATTTTTATCAAAAGAAAATTTTTTTGATAACACTAAAAATAAGAAATTAAAATTAAAACATGTAGATTCTGTTTTATTTTTAAATGCAAAAAAGTCTTACTCGTGGAGCATAACATTTCCGCAATTCCCATTCATTCCTTCTTTCAAAATAGATGAACATAATTTAATTTCTTCTGAAAAATATTCGGTAGAAGCTTTAGAATATGGACATTGCGATATATTAAATAAACAATTTAGCGATATAATGCATAAAACGGTAAGCAAAGGATATGATGATAGAGAATCAAATTTAGATATTTATCATGAATGGTTATCTAGCATTGTTAATACTTATTTGTCAAAAACAAATTTAGAATGGAATATACAAATTAATTCAAAACTATTTGATAGTGTTGAATTTAATATCAAGAATGTCACTAAATGTTGCGACAGAAATGATTGTTAAAAAAATGATAAAAAAAAATGATAAAAAAAAATGATTAAATAAATTATATTGATAAACGAAAAATTTATATTATTATCAACAAAAGAATACCAACCTTTTTAGAAAAAAGGTTCAACAAAAAGTTTTGCTAACGCTTTTGTTAAAAGCGTAATGAGTGAGACAGATAATGAATTAATAAATGTACTGCCAGAATATGTAAAAAATCAAATAATACCAATTGAATTAATATCTTTTATAAATATGTATATTTCCAAAAAATTAAGTAACGAAACGATTCGTACAGTGGTAGAATATTATTATGTGTATGATGAAAATAAAAAAAAAGAAGTTGAAGCAAATTATGGAAAAATCAATAATTGGGACGTTTCTGATGTAACCGATATGACATTTTTATTTTATGATTTACCATGTACAAATTTTAACGAAGATATTTCTAAATGGAATGTGTCTAAAGTGACTAATATGTATGGTATGTTTCACTCCGCAACATCTTTCAACCAACCTCTCAATAATTGGAATGTGTCTAATGTGACATGTATGGAGAGTATGTTTTGGAATACAACAAATTTCAATCAACCTCTCAATAATTGGAATGTATCTAATGTAATACATATGAGAGAAATGTTTGGCGGTGCAACATCTTTCAACCAACCTCTCAATAATTGGAATGTTTCTAGTAGTGACAATATGAGACAAATGTTTGGCTATGCAAATTCTTTCAATCAACCACTCAATAATTGGAATGTTTCTAAAGTGAGAGATATGAAACGTATGTTTGAATATACAGAATCATTTAATCAACCTATTGATAATTGGAATGTTTCTAGTGTTGAAAGTATGGAAGGTATGTTTGAAGGAACAGAATCATTCAATCAACCTCTCAATAATTGGAATGTGTCCAATGTGATAATCATGGAGTCTATGTTTGATCATTCAGCATCATTCAATCAACCTCTCAATAATTGGGACATATCCAACGCTATAAGGTTCAAATTAAAACTATATCGCAAACCTTTGGATAATTGGAATGTGTCAAATTCGTATATTATGGATTCTATGTTTGATTGTGCAGAATCATTCAATCAACCTATCAATAATTGGGATTTATTCACTCCTATAAGATACAAATTAATGCTAGATAGTATCTAATCTCCAATGTCATATAGAGGTGTACTGCGTGTTTTCAAGTAAACAGTATGTCCAATTCAAAGTGGGCCATGTGCAATGAGCCAAATGATACAAAATCCTACCTTTCATAACAAAAATTTCAAAAAGAAAAGTAAAACTAAAAACTATAAAAATTAAAAACAAATAAAATATATAAAAATAATATAAAAAAAATAAAAAAAAGTAATGCTACCATTGTATATTTAATAATGTCGGGTCCCAAGTCCGAAATAATAAAACTGCAGAGAGATTTTTTTATATAAAAATTAAATTTTATATATTATTTTTATGAAAATATAATACCATTTTCATATTTTTTAAATTATACAAACCATAACAATTAGAACTAAAAATAAATTTTGAATTATTTGTATTATATTTATTTTTCTTTTTGTGTTTATTACTTATAATATTTAATACATTATAGACACTTTTATGTGATGGTAAATTATAATTTAATTTGTAAATATAACTTTTAATTGAGTCTATAAACGCAAAAACACTTATTGAAATTGGAATGTTTGCTTCTAATATGTTATTTAATTCAATTATAATATTTTCATTTTGTATATAACTTTTAACTTTATTTTTAATCAATAATTCTAATTCTTTACTTTGACAACTAATTGTATTTAATTTAAAATAAATAGTATCATTAAATATTTGTTCCATTAAGGGTATTAATTCTTTTCGTACTCTTATTCTAGTTGCTAAATCGAATGATGAATCATTGAAATAAGGAACCTTATAAATCTTTGCTAAATTAAATATCCAATTTTTTCGAATATTTAAATCAATAAATGGTCGATAAATATTTACATTATTTATTAATTGTTTGCAAGTCATACCAGATAAATCTGACCAAATAAATGTATTATTAGAAGATCCTGTTGAAAATAAATTCATCAAAATATTTTCATCTATATCATCTCTATGATGACCTAGTATAACGGAATCCAATTTTCGTTCGTTTAATATTTGTTTATAATAACTAAATCTTTGTATTCTTGTTGCGTTTTCCCAATTTAAATTTAAATTTTTGTCGCAATTGTTTATTTGTCTTATATGAAATGGGATATTATTACTATCGCACAATCTTTTCAAATACTCTTCTTCTGCTATAGATTCTTTTCTTTTTTGATAATTTAAATGAAATGCTTCAAAATTTATATTTTTCTCTTTTCTAATGCCCAATAATAATAATAATATGACAATACTATCAATTCCACCACTTAGACTTAATAAGAATTTTTCATTTTGTAATCTTGAAGAAAAATATTTATATTCACATGAATTTATTAATTTATTTAAATCAAAATTCGTATTATTATAACTATTTTTGTCTAATATATCTTTATCAAAAATATTACCTTTTGAATCAGTATTAAATTCTTTATTATTTCTTAAAAATAATTTGTATCTTTTTTTTGTTGTTTTCTTTAAATTCGTGATATAATTAATTTCCAGAGGATTTTGTTTCAAATATGAATTATATACATCATAAACTTTATTTATTCTATTTTGATTTGGATAATGACGTAAAGGCAAACAAACAAATAATAATTCATAATTATTTTCTGGAGTATAATATTTTAAAAATTCTTCAGCATAAAATATCGCTTTCTCACCATATTGTTTTATTAAACTCTCATTATTTCTATAAATATGTCTTGCTATTTGATCTGTTAAAATTATACCTTCGATTAGGTTCATTCTATCAAAGTATATTTCTAAATTATCTAATTGTGGCAAAAATTTACCTAAATCTTCTTTGATCATTTCATCATTCTGTCTTGTTGATTTAAACCAAACATTTTTACCATAATTTTTCCATATATTGTATATTGAATTTTTCATTATCAAAATTCTGAAATATCTTTGTAGTATTATATATACATATATTCATATATTAATCATTTTTATATATAAATTTATATATAAAAATGATTAATATTTTGTTTAATGGATAAGAATATTAATATTAAAAAAGAAGTCGAGAAAATATGGGAATCTTCAATTTTAATTCATTAAAAATGTTTCTTCCAAATACTAAAAAAAAATCTAATAACGTATCTGTACCATTAGTGTTAAAGAGGAAAAAAAATAGATATTCTTATGAATTATGTAAGAAATCTAATCGTGTTATAAAAAAAAATAATAAAAAAAAAAAATCTGAAACAGTAAATTCGTATAAACATAATTTCCGGAATTTGATGACAAAACAAGAAATTGATACTTGGAGTAATACAACAAAGAAACAACTACAGTCAAAAACAAAAAAAGAATTATGTATTGAATTAATTGGTTTTGATTCTGATTAAATAATATATAAAAATATATAAAAAAAATATAAAAAAGTAATAAAAAAGTAATGCTACCACATTGTTGATATGAATATAGTGTGTTCGGTTCCAAGTCCGGAATATAAACTGCAGAGGGATTTTTTAGGATTAAGTAAAACTTTATATATATACATATATATAAAATGATAAATATTATCAAATCTTTTTTTATAAAGAAACAATCTAAATCTGAATTGAATAATGAAGTAGATATTTCGGAATTGGATAATGAAAATGATATATCTAAATTTGATAAAGATAATTCATCATTGATTTCCTCTTCTAATTCAGGCAGAGACGCATTTGTTTTGAATGACAATTTATGGTTATCTGATTTATCCTTTTATGATGAAAATATTGATGAATTAAGAAATTTATTAGAAAAGGAAAATATAGATATAAATAATAAAGATAAAAATGTCGGAAATTCAATATTGCATTTCGCAATTATAAAAGAATATCTTAATATAATTAATTTTTTATTACAATATGAAAACATAAATATTAATATCAAAAATTATAACAATGAGACACCTTTACATTATGCATGTATTGCGAATAATTTGAATATTGTAAAAGTATTATTAGAAGAGGGAGCAAATCCAAATAATATTAATTTACAAAATCAAAATTCTTTACAATATTCAGTATATTACGCAAAAGATAATTATAATATACAAATTATAAAAGAATTATTAAATCATCACGTGAATATTAATCATACGGATCTAAATTTATGGAATTCTCTCCACTTAATTTGTAACAATATAAATATTTCCAGTGAGAAACAAATTGAAATTGTAAAAACATTGATAGATAATGGTGTAAATTTTCATACCAAAACAGATGAAAATGTGACTTGTAAGGATTTAGCTAGAGATAATGAGAACGATGATTTAATAACCCTTTTAGATCATTATGAAGATTTATTTAAAGCTCAAAGAATAATAGAAAAGGTAAAACTTAAATTAAGTGCTAAAGAGAATAGAAAAAAGAAAAAGAATAAAAAGAATAGGTTAATTTTCCAAGAAAATCCGAAATTTTTTTAAACATACATATAAACATAAGTTGATATTAATCATTTAAGATGGATGCGATACATGATCGACGTCAGCGCGCACGAATTCTACGTAAGAAAAAAGAAGAAGAAAAATTTCTTGAACAATTTGAAAATAAAAGTCAGACGGACGTAAAAGAATATTTGGTTGTTTCAAAAAACAAACAGGCAATCAAAGGATACCGTATGCAAAATTGCAAGGGTACGCCATGTGCTTTCATAAAACCTTGACGAACTAGCGATAAATCTCAACAGTTGCCAACTCGCAAAGGCCAGAAATCAAATCGCAGTGGCAGGTATTAAATCAATTTTCTGGTTTTAAATGACGTATCTTCATAACAAATAAATTTAAGAAACTGAAGAAACCGGAATAAATATAAAAATAATTTATTAATTTCAATTTACTTATCAAGATTTGATATTCGCAAAATAATGATTTAAATAAAAAATTAATTAAAAATGCTCAAAATAAAAGACTAAAGCAAAAAAGTAATATTTTTTATTCAAGTGATATTTTGTATTGTAATTTTTTCCATAAAATGGTTATGATTTGTAACTTTATTAATATTCACCATTACATATAAATATTGTATTTCTAATATGATCATAGGTAAATTACTATTTTAATAAAAAAATGAAATAAAAAAACATATACATGTATATATATTAATATAATAACATAATGGATAATACAAATGACGTCAAAAGTAAAAATGAAAATGGTACAAAAAAATATGAAAATGGTAAAAAAAAATATGAAAATGGTACAAAAAAATATGATAAATGTGTAAAATATATTTCAATGGTACTTAATGAGAAAAATACATGTTTGTTACGTAGTATCTTTATTGCAATTGGTGTAACTTCTACTTTTAAGTTATTCAAACGCGTTATAGATATAATGGATAATGGAGGGTTGTATGTAAAAGATGGAAGCAAAAAAAGAACAGCAGGGGGAGTATTTTTCTATTTATTGCGTGAGGAAATGTCACCGAATAATTATAAAAGAATTATGAACTTAGATAAAAAACGTAGAGAATCTACTTCTAATATACAATGTCATACAAAAAATTTAAATAATAAACCATATTTGAATAAAGAAACTGAAAATAAAAGAAGAAAAAATAAAAATAAAAAGAATAAAAATAAAAATAAAAATAAAAAAATAAATCAAAATTATCCACAGGAAAAGTAAATGCAAAAGAAATCCATTAGCATATACCAACTTCAAAATATTGAAATTGTCTCCGTTTTCATTACAATAAAAATTACAATAAAATAAAAAAATGAAAGGATTTTATAAAAATGAAAGGAATATATGTCTAAAATATAAAAAAATAGAATAACTAATATAACAATGAAAAAACCTATCAAAGATTTAGTATTAACGCCTCATAATGTGTCACCGGATATCATGGATATGGCATCAAATAGATTTGAAATTATAAAAGGGCGAAAACCTACAAATCAAGAACTAGAAGACATATTTTATATTTCAGAAATGAAGTATATTGCAAGTAAAGATCCCGGTGTTAAAACAATAAAGAGAAATTTAAATAATGATGACGGTGATGATGATGATGATATTTATATACCTGACAAATATGATTCCGAAGACGATTATATTTACACAAATAGAGGAAGAAGAAAAGTACGTTCTAATATAAAAGCCATTAAAAAAACTTCAAATTTTGGTAAAGTACGTGGGAATCATCACGCTAAGACAATAGTACCTTCTAAGAAAAACAATAAAGGTGTAATCTATTATCCGTGCCCACATTGTCCAAAAATATGTTTTCATGCACCTGCGTGTTTAGCACATGTTAAAAGTTGCTCTCATAAACCTCAAGGGTGGAATGATAAAGAATACTTTAAGCCTAGATATGGATACTAAGATAAGTATAAAAAAATACAAAAAATATATAAAAAAAAACAAAAAAAAAACAAGAACAAAACAAAAACAAAACAAAAAAAAATCAAAAAACAAATCAAAAACAAGAATAAAAAATAAATCAAAAACAAATCAAAAACAAGAATAAAAAAAAGTAATGCCACCACAATTATTATTAATAATGTGCCGGGTCCTAAGTCCGGAATTATAAAAGCTGCAGAAGAATTTTTTTTATTTTTTATAAAAAAAAACATAATTTATTTAATTATATACACTATTAATGACGTTTGCTCAAAATTATACAAATGTTACGAATCAATTATCTCAACAAATTAATCCTGTTGATATACGTATCTGGTTTTTAATTCCCTATTTTTTTGGCATTGCTTTAACTATTATTATTGTTAGTATTTGGCAACCAAAATTTGAAGGAACTTATGAATACAATGATTGTTCTAATGCAAGAAAGGTTAATGGTAAAGTAGTTGATACTGATGATTGCGAAAAAAAAGAGGGTAATATTGCTAAATTAAATGCAATTATCATATTAATTTTATTTCTGATAATACCTGCAATATTTGCTGGATTGGGTTATAAACTAGGATTTTACATTGCAAATCCTAAACTTGGTGCGGGTATATATGCAAGTGGACTTTTCTTTCAAGGTGTCAGAGGAAAATAAGATTATGAAACTATAAAAAATATAAAATAATATTATAATATTACTTTAATTTTTTTTTGATACGCAAATCATTAGTTCTACCACATTTCTTTTTCCTACAATTTTTTGCTCTTATAGGCAAGCGGGCATAACACTTTCTGCAAATCATTTTGTCAACATTATATGATTTGGCTAATACTTGAAGTGATGGATCATATACCATTTATGAATATTACAATATTACAATATATTCTTTAATTTAAATTTTTAAATTTACAAGGCTAATAATTGGATTATTATCTGTATCTAATTTAAATAAATTTGAATTCATTTGAATATATTCAATAAATTTCATATAAATACCATATTTTTTTGGTTTGCCATAAACTTTTCCTAATTTATTAGCTCTCAAAGATCCTCTTCTCATTAATTGGCCAATTAATGCTGATTTATACATAAGTTCTTTATATTCCAGAGATTCGGTAGCGTTCGGAGGAAAAATCATATTTGATGAAATTGAAATTCCTAAATAATCTAAACCTTTCAAATAATCTAATTTGTTCTTGTTTTTTCTATTTCTCCAATAAGAAATTGAAAATTTCTTATTATTTTCTTGTTTTTCCTTTTCTTTTAATAAGTTTTTTCTCCATTCACAAAGTATATCAATATTTCTATATTGTTTTTCATTTGCTTTTTCTTTTTCTTTTAATAAGTTTTTTCTCCAATCACAAAGTATGTCAATATTTCTATATTGTTTATCATTTGCTTTCAATATATTTTTTCTCCAATCACATAATATATCAATCATAATTAATAAATTAAAATATATCAGTAGTTCAATCTAATAATTATTTTTTCTCGTTTATTTCTTATGTTTTTGTATTGTAATATTCTCTTTTAAATGTAATTAAATCATTTTTTTTTAAATCATTTTTTTTTAAATTAATTATTTATTTAGACATATTGAGTAGTAGTGCACTAATTTTGTTAAATATTAATTAATCTAGTTCTTAAATTATAAATATTGATTTAAATTATAATACTATAATAGAATATCACCCAATTTTTGTACAAGAAATCCCATAATTTCCGGAATCATAATAGGAATCATTAATTTGGGCTAATGGTGCAATAATATTTTCTAATTCATCTTTTTCAAATACATGACAATATCTTTTAAGTACTATTGCTTGTTTACTTGCATCTTTTATTGCATGTTTCGGATACAAATAATTAGTATCTTTATCATAATCGGGACCGTGTTGTCGGAAATGAAACGGAACAAGTACATCTGAGGAATTGAATATATGATTCGATCTAGAATTATTTTGTTTTTTTGCCCAAACATAAAATAATGCAACTCCATTTGGTTTCAAAATTCTTAAAGTTTCGGCAATACATTGAATACGGCGTTCTTCGGTCGAAAGATGATGCAATACTGCAATATTTAATGCAACATCAAACGTGTTACTTCTATATGGTAATTTTACACCATCTGCAATAAGACATTCGTATTTTTTTTTATAATGTATTTTTTTAGATATTTTGATTAATTCTTGAGATGTATCACATGCAATTGCAAATGTACCATCATTACAAATATCAGATGCCATTTTTCCATTTCCACATCCAATATCTGCTACGATTTTCCCATTATTACAATGAGTTTTACAGAATTCTGCGACAATAGGCCAGGCCTTATATCGTGTTCCATGCCATTGTTTTGCGATGCTGTTGTATACTTTTCGAACATGTTCTATTTCTATAGAAGGTGTATTTAGAGTATTATGATCCGTTACCAAATTGATATTTTCAGTTTGTTTTTTTTTGAATTTACAACTTTTCATTTTGTTACATATGAATGAATTAGTAAATAGATCTATATGAAATCATTTTTATTTAATTAACAAAAAAAATCTCTCTGCAGCTTTATGATTCCGGACTTAGGACCCGGCATATTTTTTTATAATATGGTGGCATTACTTTTTTTGTTTTTTATTGTTTTTATTGTTTTTGTTTTTATTGTTTTTGTTTTTATTGTTTTTGTTTTTATTGTTTATGTCGACTCTCATCCTCATGTAGATAGATCTAATGACAGAATTCAATAGTGCAACTGTCACCATTATTAAACTGTATTATACCAACTGTACCTTCTATTTTTTTAACAGTGCCTTCGAGTGTAGGACTATTAATTCTATGAACAGTTATTCGACTTCCAACTTGGGGAGTTGTATTTATAGTGCTTTCGAGTGTAGGACGATTAATCCTATGAACAGTTATTCGACTTCTAACTTTGGGAGTTGTATTTGCAATATTTACAAAGCGAAAGTTTTCTTTTTCCCAGCCGTCATAAACACGAACTGATCCGTCTATATAAGAAATTTTGAGCATGCCTGTTAATATGTCAACAAATTCGATACGTCCAAGAACCCACTCGTCTATGTCTGCACAATATATTTCAATCCAGCGACCGATACGCACGCCATGTGGCACTGGCCGGATGGTGCGTCGTCTTGATCTAGAATTTACCTCTATTTTATCGTTTTTGAAATCTGCATTTTTGAGAGCCAAGAGCTTTTTCTTCGCGTCCAGCGCTTCGGGTTCGACGTCATTTAGTTGTATTTTCTGTAACCTTGTTTTTTTAGATGTACTTCGTTTTTGAGACAATTTTCTTTTTGTCAAAGTGTTCTTATTCTCAATATTTAAAGTATTTTTTTCTAATTTCTTTTTGATAAGTATTATATTTTTACGTCTAATAGCAGATGAAGTATTATCTCCATCTAATATAATTCTATCCCAACCACCGATACCAGATAATTCGACAATAATACCTTGTTTACCTTTTTGTGTAAGTACACGAGCACCAATATATAGATATTGATCTATAGATGAATTATTTAAGTCTTCTATTGGAACTTTTTCTATAACAGAATTATCTAATTCTTCTGTTGAAATTTTTTCTAGTATATTATTATATAATCCGTTATTATTATAATAATTTTTAATTTCTTTTTCAGAAATTATTAAATCTGGAAGTATCGCTTTATTTTTATATACTATTTCTTTTTTTTGCATAGTATCTGGATGAATATCTAAAAGTAGATTATATGCTTCTTTATATGATTCCTCACCCTTTTTAGAGAATATACTTCTATCTGTTAAGGACATTAACAATAAAAATATTTTCTGTTTATATTTTATTGTTATTAATTATAATATGTTAGAAATTATATTCTTTAGATGCAAAACATAATCATTTTTTAAATTTTTTTTTAATTTTTTTAATATGCCGGGTCCTGCAGAGGGAAATAGTTTAAAAAAGTTTATAATGTTTCTAAATCTATATATGAAGAAAACTCGTCCTCTGGACCATACTCGTCACTTGGACACATCCCAATTTGGCTCAACTTACCAGCTTGAATTATTTCGCCTATTATAGATTTTTTTCCAATTATTCTGAATAATCCTTGCTGCCATGTCCCTCGCATACAATATTTGTGCTTCCTCGCTCCAATAGGCGTCCGCCGACGCCGTCGCGTCGGCGCGCGGCGGCGCCCCCATGAACTGGTTATAATAGTTCTCATAATATGCTTCCTCTTCGATGTGGCGCCAATAGTCATCTTCAGCTGCTTTTTCTTCTTCTTCAGAATACATCCGCATTGTAGCCAAAATTTCCTCAGGATTATTCTGCATTTATATTTTAGAAAAATAATATTGTCATTTTTTTCTTATATTCATACTTATTTCAAATTCTATATTTTGATTTTTAATAAATAGTATTTGGAAATATTGAAGGAATTGTTTATGATAATAAAAAATCAATAGGAAGACTATTTTGTACAAAATGAAAAACAAAAAATAATACCACCACTTGGATAATGTAATATTCGCATCATCGTTTTTTCATTTGAAACACTATCCTTTAAACCATTCACTTCAATATTTTCTAATAAATTTTTTTACTTTTGTTTATAGTTATTTTCAGATTTATAATTCAATATTAAATTGTTATTATTTCTGTAAATCCTTCTTCAAGTGTAGGCATTTCAAAATTTTTCCTATATGTATACAATGCAATTTTTGGAACTTTAGATTGTCTATTTGTATTATTATACATACATTCTTCAAAATTTGTTGAAATATAAATAGCTCTAACTGGTACATTAAATACGTATGCTATATCATGAAATATCTTTCTTGTTATTTTATCTCTACATGTTGAATCTAAAACAACTTTCTTTCCTTTTTCTAAAGCATTATTAACTGCTTTGATTTTTTTTTGTTTTGTTTTTAATAAATCACCAGATATTTTTTCATAATCATCCGGTATTTCATTAGTAACATATGTTGTTTTACCTGATGCAGGACAACCAATCATCAAAACTAATTCACTTTTTTCTGCAGGAATAAATTTGGATATTTTCTTACTTGAAAATGGAAACATGTCTTCTGGACTTATAATTTTTAATTTAATATTGTTGGCAAACTTTTTATCAGAATCTGACCAATCATGTTGTCTGCCTAATGCATCTCCACAATAAAATGATTTATCAAAATCAACTGTTTTATTTAATATAAAATGATTCCATAGAAAATTATTTGGTTTTTGTTTATTTTTATCTATACCAATATATACTTTTATTGGTATATTAAGAGTAGATAAGCATAATTTAATTTGTTCTACTTTGAAAGTTTTTGATTGATTTGTAAAAATTACAATACAAAACCCTTTCTTATATAACTTATTTAAAACATTTGGAACATTTTCTCTTAACCATTTCCAATCATCAATATTTAAACTAAACGTATTTTTTTTAGGAGTTACTAATGTATGATCATAATCAAATGCTGCAATTTTTTTGCGAAAATTAAATTTATTAATATTAAATGTTAAATACCCATCGTCATTTTGTAATTTTTGAATTGGCATATTATTTAATTTTTATGTTATTATTATAATATTTGTCTTACTTATATTAATATTTAACTCATATTTCTATCATTTTTTTAATATTTTTATTATATTTTCATTCTCAACCTTTTCCAATTACTTTTATCTAATACAATATATAAATAAAAATAATGTAATATTAATAAATGCAATTTAAACCACGTATTAATATTAAAAATTTGAAACAAAATACAATTACAAATACTCAGGCAATTGTGAAATCTTTAACACCAGGACTAGGAACTTCTATTCCAATAATATTATTTGAAGAAATTTTCACAAATTTGCATTACAATGAAAATATTCTAAATTTCGAGTTAATCGAATTATCAATTTTTTTATCTTTTTTATTTTACAATTATGACAGATTTTTGGATTCATTAGAAAAAACAAATAAAAATGAAAAAGATATTTTAATTGAAAAAAATAAAAATTATATAATTTTTATTTTAGCCTATTGTTTTTTAGAAATAAATAAAATATTATATCAGAATGAAATAAACTATATATTTTCAATTCCATTGAGCACTTGTTTTATTTATAAAGATTTGAAAGTTTTTTTAGGAATTTATAAACCTGTTTTTATTGCTTTTATGTGGACTGGCGCATGTATTTTTATACCATCTATTTTACACGACAATTCATTTGCAATTCTTCAAGATTATTTATGTTATATTCCGTGCTTACTAACGATGTTTTCAACTAGCAATATTGCAGACATTAAAGATATAGAAGAGGATACATTAGCAAATATAAACACTATTCCAGTTAAATATGGAATTGATAAAACAAAATTAATAAGTTTATTGTCTTTATTTTCTTCGAGTATACTATTCTTAAATCATCCAAATTTCAACAATAATAATAATCTAGATTTATTTTTTGAATTTCAAAATTTAATTATTTTTGTAAGTATTTTATTTGGACTTTAAAAAAAGATAAATAAAATTCCGTCTGCAGCTTTATTATTTCGGACTTGGGACCCGACACATTAATTCTAATGTGGTAGCATTAGTTTTTATTTATTTTTATTGTTATTTTTTTTTATGTTATTTTTTTTTATTTTTTGTTATTTTTTTTATTTTTTGTTTTTGTTATTTTTTTTATTTTTTGTTTTTGTTATTTTTTTTATTTTTTGTTTTTGTTATTTTTTTCTAATAGTTTATGTTACTCCTCATATTTTTTACATCGGATACATCCCAATTGTTTAACGGTTGATTAAAAGACTTTGCACCTACAAACATACCTTCAATAATTGTCATATTAGACATATTCCAATTATTAAGAGGTTGATTGAATGCTTTTGCATCATGAAACATATTTTCCATATTTATTACATTAGATACATTCCAATTATTGAGAGGTTGATCGAATGCTTTTGCATCATAAAACATATTTTCCATATTTATTACATTTAAGACATTCCAATTATCGAGAGGTTGATTGAATGATGTTGCTCTATTAAACATCTCCTGCATAGATATTACATTAAATACATTCCAATTATTGAGAGGTTGATCGAATGCTTTTGCATCATAAAACATACCAATCATATGTATTACATTAGATACATTCCAATTATTGAGAGGTTGATTAAAATCTGTTGCTTTGCAAAACATACCTTCCATATTTGTAACATTGGACACATCCCAATTGTTGAGAGATTGATTGAAAGATGTTGCAGATGAAAACATACCAACTAGATTTGTTACATTTGAAACATCCCAATTATCGAGTGGTTGATTAAAAGAGCTTGCACCCCAAAACATACCAACTAGATTTATTACATTTGAAATATCCCAATTATCAAGACGTTGATTAAATTTATCTGCATTATAAAACATGTTACACATATTTATAACATTTGAAACATTCCAATTGTTAAGAGGTTGATTGAAAGGTGTGTTTCTAAACATATTAATTATGTTTCTAACATTAGATACATTCCAATTGTTAAGAGGTTGATTAAATCTTACTGCATTATAAAACATGTTACACATATTTGTCACATTAGATACATCCCAATTACTAAGAGGTTGATTGAAAAATCTTGCTTCTTGAAACATTGCATTCATATATGTAACATTCGATACATCCCAATTATTAAGAGGTTGATTGAATTGCCTTGCTTCACAAAACATATATACCATATTTTCTACATTGGATACATTCCAATTGTTGAGAGGTTGGTTAAAAAGTAATGCTTTATGGAATAGATAATTCATATTTGTTACATTTGTTATATTCCAACTGTTAAGCGGTTGATTGAAACGTTCTGCTTCTGCAAAACATGCCACTATAGTTTTTACATTGGATACATTCCAATTGTTAAGAGGTTGGTTAAATTTATTTGTATTTGCAAATAATCCATCCATTTTTTCAACATTGGATACATTCCAATTATTTAAAGGTTGATCAAAAGAATATGATTTAGAGAACATACCACTAATTCTGTTTACATTAGATATATTCCAATTATTTAAAGGTTGATCAAAATTTATTGTTCCCATAAACATACATTCCATATCTGTTACTTGCGATACATCCCAATTATTTAAAGGTTGATCAAAAGAATACGCATTCACAAACATTGCATTCATATTAGTAACATTGGACACATTCCAATTATTAAGAGGTTGATTAAAATTTTCGTTATTCATAAACATACGTTTCATGCTCTGAGCTTTAGATACATTCCAGTTATTTAAAGATGAATTAAAAGAGATTGCAAAAGCGAAAAGATTATTCATATTAGTAACATTGAATACATTCCAATCATTGAGAGGTTGATTGAAAGATTTTGCATTATGAAACAAATTATTCATATCTGTCACATTTGATACATTCCAATTATTAAGAGGTTGATTAAATGCAGTAGCTCCATAAAACATAGTATCCATGTTTGTTACATTTGATACATTCCATTTAGATATATTTTCATTAAAACTTTTACAGTCTTTGAATAATACACTCATATCTGTTACATTGGATACATCCCAATCAGATATATTTCCATATTTATTTATAACTTGTTGCCTAATATTATTATCGTTAGACAAATATCCATTTACAATTGAATAAATATGTTTATTTAAAATTTTATTTTTATGTATTTTGTACATATTTTCAGAAAGTTCATATTCTTTTTTTAAATTGGAGTTATTTTGTATAAAATGTAGTATTAATTGTTTAATAATAATATTAGGAATTAATTTTGTCTCTATATTTATATTTGTCATTGGCGATGTTTTTTTTGTTAAAAAATGAAGTTCAATATTATCTTTTTCATAAGTAAATCCATCTTCTGCAATAACAGGATCATAAAATAATGTCATACTAATAGGACATTGTAATAATTCTAAATTAAATTTATTATCCATTTTAAATAATTTAATATACTTAGGTTTAATTAATAAATTATTTTAATTAAATTAAATTCTAAATCATTTTTATAATTCTAAATCATTTTTATATGAATTATGTACTTATAAATAGATCTATTTTTAAGTAATTTATTTGGACTTTAAAAAAAGATAAATAAAAACTCCCTCTGCAGCTTTATTATTTCGGATTTAGGACCCGACATATTATTGATCAATCATATAGTTATGGTAGCATTATTTGTTTTAATTTTTTAAATTGCAAATTTAAAAAATTAAATTTAATCATTTTTAGTATTTATATATAACTTCTCTTTAATCAGATCTGATAATATAATTTAGTCTATTTTTAAGTGCTACATTTTCCTTTTTAATCCACTCCACTTCTTCACATATGTGATACTATTTGAGGTATTACTTCCGTAGAAGATATTAAAGAAGATTCTTTTTTAATTCAAGTTGATTAGTAGACATTTTTACAAAATTTATGAACTTACTTGTATATACATAATTTAAGATAAATAAACTTTTTTCAAATTCTAGAATTTATCATATAAGTTTAAAAGAATAGTAAAATATAATTGATTTAAAAATGATAGTCAATAATAGCGATATATTTGGCATGATTGGTGCTTTTTTTTTGATTATTCGATTATTGCCTTTATTAAAGGAACAAATATATGATCCATCTGAATTAAATATAACATTCCTTATAATTGAATATTTAGCTTGCATCTTTCTCGGAATTTCCGCAATTCTTATAAATTCTATGTCATTTATTATAGCAAATTCAATATGCTTTATAAATTTATCAATATTATTGATAATACAATTTAAAATAAGAAAAAATAAATCACCAAATGATAATATCTCAAATGATAATGATGTTGATTCGAAAATTTAATATATAAAAATGATTATATTTTATATAATGAGAGAGATAAAAATAGTATATATAGATAAATAATTAATATATAGATAATAGTATATAAAAATTATAATCATGGAAGGCACACTCGAACCAATTTTCAAAAGTGCATTAGAAACAATAAAAATTCACGAAATAAAGCATAATGAAGAATTAAAGCAAAAAAATACAGAAATTGATTTGTTAAATCAAATTTTAGAAAAACAAAAAGAAGAAATGGCAGACTTTTTAAAAGTTTCTTTTGCAAATAGATGGAAAAAAAAATCTGAAGAATTAGAAATTCAAAATCAAAATTTAGAAATTAAAATTGAAAAATTAGTGAAAGACAATGAAAAATTAAATTTTAAATTAGACAAAATGACTGAAAAAACAGATGTTTCAACTCAAAAAGATTTAAATATAAAATTGAAAACAAAAAAAGCGACATATAAAGTAGATAAATTAAATCTTTTATCTGATGAAAATAAAATTATTGGTTATGTTGAATAAAAATGAATACCTATTTATTAACAATAGAATAAATAAAGAGTTTTAAAATAAAATCATGGATAATATTGAAAATGACGATTGGATTAATCATATACACGATGATCCTATAAATCAACACGAGCATAATGTATATCATGGATTTGATACACATTTTCCTACTCAAAGTCCTACTGTAACAACATACAATAATAAAATAGAAATAAATAATAATACATCTATATCTAATATTAATGTTCCCAATAATTATTTATTATATTTTGTAATATGTAGAAATTTAATGAATATTATTTGATAAAAAATAGATCAATTTATAAATACTATAGAAAAATACATATTTATATTATTCGGTAATCATAAAAATGATTATTTATTTTTTATAAATAGAATAAAATAGGAGTAGTAACATGTTTAAAATTATTGCTACGATACTATATAATAGTTTCAAGTTAAAAAATGCCCCCATACAACTAGGTAGGTGGTGTCACCCAAACTATTCAAAGAGTTGTAATTTGGATATTAAAGCACACTTTGCAAACGTCGATAATAGTTTAAACAATACGGGTTTGTGTAAAACGGGTCGTATGCCACACATCAGTACAGTAAAAATTCCATCAACATCCACATTACGTGGAAAAAAAAAGTAGAAGCGACGCTGAAAATGATTTAGAATTTAGTTTAATTGAATTAATTAAACATAAGTATATTACAAAAAAACTAAAAACAAAAACAAAAACTAAAAACAAAAACTAAAAACTAAAAAAAAACTTAAAAACAAAACAAAATAAATACAAAAAACTAAAAAAAAACTTAAAAACAAAACAAAATAAATACAAAAAACTAATGCTACCACATTAATCATAATGTGCCGGGTCCCAAGTCCGGAATAAAGCTGCAGAAGGATTTTTTATAATTTTTTATTTTAAATTAATATAATAATGGATTATGAAATGATGGATTATGAAATAAATAAATTTGTATTTAATAATATATTTAATAATGGAGTCGTAATCAGTAAAATAATTCAGTGGATTTATTGCAGAACTGATATTTTACCAAATGATATAATTCAATTAATGAAACCATTTTTGAATAACGTACCAATCAACCAGGGATATTTAAAAGAATGTTACAATAATTATTCTAATTTAGGAAGAATATTAGGTTCTGGAACAACTGCATTTGTTTTTGAATTATTACAAGATGACAAATATGTTATTAAAATATATAAAAATAAAAATATACAACATGAAATATTTTTTTTAAAAAAATTATTTGAAATAATTACACTATCATTTAACATAAATAATTTTTTTCCAAATTCAGAATTAATTGATCTACGAATTATAGATTTTGCAGGTTTTTTAAATATTTTAGAAAAACAAATAAATTATAATAATGAATTTAATAATTTTAAATGCTTAAGAAATATATTTCAGAATATAAATTTTATTATATTACCTGAAATAAAAAATTTTCAAATAGAAAATAATGAAATAATAATGAATAAAATTAACGGTTTTACATTTTTAGAAATTGAAAAAATGTATTCCGAATATATTATTGATTTTAGAGTGAAATGTTTAATTGCCTATTTTTGGATGATCCGTTCTCAATGCATACATTTGGATTTACACGATGGAAATTTGTTATATCTTATCGATCAAAAGGATGATCAAAATAATAAAGTTGCAATTTTAGATTATGGAATGCTTATAACAACCGGTCCAATTTATTGGAATTTATGGAAATCTTATTGTAAAAAAGATACAAATCAAATAAATAGTATATTACAACAATTTATTATAGAATCAATTTATAATGAAGATATATTATCGCAAATAAAAAATTTAAATTTATTTAAAAATACAAAATATTTTACAGATTGGTTAGATGATTTATTAATTCAATTGAATAAATATGGTTTAAAAGTGAAAGCAGAAACATCAATTATTTTACTCAATTTTATATTTTTAGGTAAATGTAGAGTCATAGAAGACGATGAAGAAAATTTTGAGATTGAATTGATTGATTATGCAATAAATAAAATGATAAATTCCGAAAATAATAAGTTATATAATTTAGGTGTTGAACTGCAAAATGATATTCAAAACATTTTTTTATAAATTCTTCATAAATGTACTTAAAATAAAATTATATTTTTAAATATAATGAGCCCAAGTATATGGTACACAAATATATTTGTAACATTACCGAAAGATGTAATGAAACATATAATCGGAAAAAATGGTTTTAACTTTGCTAAATTTTCAAAGAAATTAGGATTAAAATATATTTGGTTTAACTCTGACACTAATGCTCTGACTTTATATGGCGAATCAGATAAGTTGGATGTGGCTAAAATGCATATGTATGAATTGATTGAGTTAACTGTGAAACAATATGCACCAGATTTGATAACAAATATATACAATAAGAACCCAATAGAAGATGTTATGACGAGTATTAGCTTAGAAAATATGATCGAAACAACAAAGTGTAAGTACTTAATTGGCATCAATGGCAGAAATTTTAATAAGATAACTAGAGACTCTAATATATATTTTATGTGGTACGATAATACAACACACTCAATTCAATTCTATGGCACAAGGCATAATACTTTGAAAGCTATTGAGAAAGTGTACGAAAGATTAAAAATAATTAATAATTTCAAGAATTATACGGAAGTCAATGAGTCATAAATTAGAAAATATAAGATATAAAAAATACTTTAAAAATAAAAAATACTTTAAAACAACTTATTGAATAAAAATATCCCTCTGCTGCTTTAGTATTCCGGACTTGGGACCCGGCAAAGTATAATAATATACAATGGTGGCATTATTGTTTTTTTATTTTTATATTTTTTTTAAGTTTTTTTAAAGTTTTTTTTTAATAGTTTTTTTTAGTTTTTCTTTTTTTCTTTTTAAATTATACGTACCATGGTGCACATTCTACTGTATCAAAATCTGCTTCATTATCAAACATAGATATCATATATTCTGTACTAGATATATCCCAATTATCGAGACACTGTTTGAAAACTTGTGCTTTATAAAACATATAACTAAAATATTCAACGTTTGACACATTCCAATTGTTTATTGGTTGATTGAAAGTTGTTGCATAACTAAACATTGAGTGCATATTAATAACTGTTGACACATTCCAATTATTTAAAGGTTGGTTGAATAAATACGATTTATAAAACATACCTTCCATAGTTTTTACATTTGCCACATTCCAATTATTCAGAGAATTATTAAAAGAATATGATTTGTTAAACATATTATCCATAGTTGTCACATTAGATACATCCCAATTATTAAGTGGTTGATTAAAACTTTCTGATTTACAAAACATGCCTTCCATAGTAGTCACATTGGAAACATCCCAATTATTAAGTGGTTGATTAAAAGATTTTGTAGAATAAAACATACATGACATATTATTCACATTCGACATGTTCCAATTATTGAGTGGATGATCAAAAGATTCAGCATAGCTAAACATATCCTCCATATTATTCACATTCGACACGTTCCAATTATTGAGTGGTTGATTAAAAGATTTTGCACCATCAAACATACTATTCATTGTTTTTACATTTGATACATCCCAATTATCCAAAGGTTGATTGAAAAATCTTAAATTTCCAAACATGTAAGTCATGTCTGTCACATTAGATACATCCCAATCGTTGAGTGGTTGATTGTAAAATATTGCTCCTAAAAACATATCATGCATACATATTACATTAGACACATTCCAATTGTTAAGAGGCTGATTAAATGATATGTTATTAAAAAACATGCCATTCATATGTGTCGCATTTGATACATTCCAATTATTAAGAGGTTGGTTGAAATGTACTGCATCCGCGAACATACTGTCCATATTTGTTACATTGGATGTATCCCAATTATTAAGAGGTTGATTATAAAATTTTGCATTCATGAAAATCCAATTCATACATTTTACATTTGAGACATTCCAATTATTAAGAGATTGGTTGAATGATATCGCAAAATAGAACATACCACTCATATCTGTTACATTAGATACATCCCAATTGTCGATAGGTTGATTGAAAGTTCTTGCATATTTAAATATATAACTCATATCTGTTACATTTGAAACATTCCAATTATTGAGAGGTTGGTCGAAAAATTTAGCATTTTTAAACATACCTTCCATATTTGTCACATTTGACACATTCCAATTAGAAATATTCTCATTAAAATGATACTGATTTCTAAATAAATAGGACATATTTGTTACATATTTTACATCCCAATTTTCTATTTTTCCATACTTTGCTATTGTTTCATTTTTATTATTGGTTGAACAATATTTTTTTACAGCATTATGAATATTATTATTAGTTAATAATTTTGGTACATATAATAATATATGCTGTATAACATCTGTTGGTATTGGTTTATTAGAAATTTTTATAGAAAGTAATTGAGTGTATTCGATTATATTTAACATGTGTATATAGAATAACAATCAGTATTATTAGTAACTATTTAAGAATGTGAAATGATACTTATCTAGACAAAAATAATAGTCATTTTTTAAAATAATAAAAAAAATCAACTTTATATAAAGCTGATCCGGTTATAAACCTATTTTTCAAAATTTTTTCAGTTTCTTAATAGTATTAAACTATTATGAAACAGGTTATTCTTTTATTCTTCTTCTTCAGAATCAGAGTCTCTAAAAGCATATCCGATCAAATTGCGTGGCTTGTACAATTTGATTTGAACAACACTCCAACTCAAACCGAACTTACCTCCACTAAACCATAGTTGTCTAGGTTTAATTAGAGCCGAAACATATTGTCCTTTGTTAACCATTTCTGCAAAATTATTTTCAATTTTGGTTTTATCGTAATTATACGCTTCCACTTGAAAAGAATCGTTGTAAAACGGTATTTTCGCCTTGAAGGTCGGAGGAAATTTGTCATTGAATTCTCCGGTCTCTTTATCTTTAGATCTTTTAATTGATGGAGTATAAAGTGTTTTAACTACATCTTCACTAACTGTCTTCTTTCTTAGCCAAGCTAGACAATTCGTTTTCTTTTGAGCATCTGCAATTATTTTTTCATCAACAGATTGAATTAAATCATAAAACTCTTTATTTTTCTCATTTTCTTCCATATTGTCAAAACTCATATCAATAGAATACTTAACGGAGGTATCTCCTTCAAATTTACTAATGCCGAAAGGCAAGCGCATTTTGGGGGTAATAATATTCATTCCCAAATTTCCATCATAATTGATATAAATTTGACGACCGCCACTATTACCCATCGGTTTAATATCGCTATACTCGATTTTGTTAATATTTACTTCCGAAGGTTTCATCATCTGGTTCATATTTATTTTCTTGTAATCCTTTTTATTATTTTTACTGGTCACACTTGTATATTATATATTATGTAAAAAGCACAATCATTTTTTTGTAATTTGATAATTTTATACAATTTACAATTTTATATCATAATTCAGCGTTTTTAAAAATCATATTTTTTTATTTTATCATAATCATATATCAATGAAATGAATTATATTAAAATATTATTGATAACTGGATTCTCAGTTTTCTCATTTCAACCAAAAGAAAATATTTATAATATTGTTAAAAGATTTTCAAAAACAGCTTCAAATGCATATCTGTCTAGAAATAATGCCAATATAACATCAAGTATAACAAATTATCCGGAGAAGTATGGTATTCGAATATATGAAAACAAAAATGAAAATGAAAAAGAATTAATTATTGTTTTACGTGGTTCAAAATCTTTTTCAGATTGGATTAATAATTTCAATTGTTTTTTGACGGAATATCCATATGAAAAAAATATTGGAAAAATTCACTCAGGTTATTTAAAGAAAGCTGATAAAATTATAAAAATGCCACAATTTGAAAAAGTAAAAGATTATCTATCAAAAAATGACAATATTACTGTTTATTTTACAGCTCATAGTAGTGGTTGTAAATCCGTAATTATTGCAACATATTTATCAAATTTATACCCAAAACATAATTTTATCACTATTTGCTTTGGCTCACCGAATTTTTGCAATGCACAATTTTATAATACATTAAAAGAGAGGGAAAATATATATACAATATCCGTAAAATTTATTGATGATATTATTGGATATTCCGGTATTGGAGTAAATAAGTCAAAAAAAAAAATTGATATTATTCCAGCAAAAAATTCTTTTAATTTATTTGAAAATCATTTAATGATAAGATATGAAAAATATTGTAAACTCTTTTGTTAAAAAGCAACAAAAATACAAATAAGTTTTGCTAACTCTTTTTTTAATAAAAATCTACATATTATACTTTTAAAGAGTTAAAACAATAACCATCATATAAATAATTGCTGCAAAAAACATGAACATTCCTGCCAAAATATGTTTTTTTGTATTTTTTTTTATTTCTTCTTTGAATGCGATTGAAATAATTAGAGATATTAGTACAAATAATAAAATTGCATAACAAGCTTCTTTTTCCATTTATATATAAATAATATAAAAAAATGATTAATTATTTCTAATAAAATACTATCATATTCGTACTTTATATAATCATAAAATGAATAATTCAAACAATTATAATAATTCCAATAATTATAATAATTTCAACAATTATAATAATTCCAACAATTATAATAATTCCAATAAGAATTATATTTCTTTATCAAAAGATGAATTGTATGTTATTATGATGATGTTAAATCACAGATTAAATCAAAAAGAAATAACACCTGGTAAGGCTCAAATTCATGCCAGAATTTTCGGAAAAGTTCCATTATCAAAAGTTCAAATGATTAAAGCAATCAAAACAAATTTAAGATCTCATTATGATCCAATAATTTCGTCTAAAGATTTTGATAATCATATTCTTAAATTAAATAGTGTTAATATTTAATTTATAATATTTGATTAACAATATCATAATATAACTCTAATATTTTAGAACCTAATAAATCCCCATTTATAGCAAATTGAATAGAATTCAAAATTAATATTTTCTTTTCTGCAAGAGATAAAAAATCAGTATTTAGTATTGTTTTTATTAAGTATTCGTTAAATTTTAATATAGTTGGAGCTAATGAATCCATCGGTAATAAAGACGAGGTGATACTTTTTATAATATTTTCTGCTACTTTCTGTTTCAAGTCAATATTTACATGTGTTAAATAATCATTATTAATATAATTTTCAATATCAAACTTTGAAATTATATTTTTTGAATTATCAATATTTTCAATATCAAAATTCGAAATTGAATTTTTATCTATTGGAAACACATATCTGGATAATGATCTTGAACTTCGAATCGAACTTCGAAAAGAGCTTCGAATTGGACTTCGAATTGAAATTGCGGAAATAAAGTTAGACAAACTAATATAAACCAATGTTTTATAAATTTTCATCTTAATTAATCTTATCTTATATTATAAATTTTATTGTTATACTATACTATACACAAAATCAAATTTCTAAAAAAAATCTTCCATTTTTTATTCTGTTAATTAGTACTATAATTTTTTTTTACGAAAAAAACCAAAGAACGCCCGTACTTTAATGCGGGGATGAATTTGAGCAGTAGTGTTTCCATTGATTGTCTAGTCTATATTGCGTTTTAAAACCATATAAGAGTAAAAATAATAAACAATATTACTGGAATAATGCAATGACCTCAGATGTAAATATAGGGTCTTACCATGTAAAACATCGTTTATCATTGGATCATTTTTTTACTGCTGCAAAAAAAGTTGCAGATTATGCAGTAGAAAATAAGAATAATATAAAATTATTATCATCTAAATACGTGAAGGAATTTGGTCTTCCAAGTGCTATAAGTAATCAAATATTACGCAAATATGGACGGGGTACAATTAAAAAGGCTCATAATGTTAATTTAATTAATGTGCCGGGTTCCAAGTCCGGAATACTAAAGCCGCAGAGGATTTTTTATAAATTTATTATAATGCTTTCGAAATAATTGATAAACATACTGGTATTAATTATTTTTTTTATTGGTCCAGAATTGTTAATTACTTGTTGTTTTCTTTTTTTTTTTTATTGTTAGATAATAAAAAATTTTATTTTGGGGGTAATCTCATTTTAGCAGAATCAGACCAATGAATAGTCGGAAAATATTCTTCATTTGAAGAATATTTTTTTTTCATAGTTACTACAGAAATTGCTTTTTTTATATATGGAAACGTATCTAATGTAATAGCATCATAACAAATAGATGCTAAATCTTCTATTGAAATTTCATCATATCCTTTATCAATAATTGCAATCGATGATTCTAAATATAAATCATCATTTAAAGGTCCATGTCTTAAAATACAAAATTCTAAATTCTTTCCACAACCGGATAAAAATAATTGTTCTTGCTTATTTTTATCATTGAATTCATTTTTTAAAACACTTTTAATTAAAAATTTCACATAAAACGGAATGTTTGTAATCGAAGATCCACATCCAATTGACGTTGTTATAACTATTCTTTTTGATGTATTTTTATATAATTTTATAGATTTAATTATATTTTTTGTTCCTTTTGTTAATGCATTTTTGTTCGTGAATTCTTTTAAATTAACTATCGTTCCTGTGATTTTATGATTTTTATAAATTTGTATTACATCATTATAATTTGTAACATCACCTTTATAAATTATATGCTGTTCAGAACTTTCTAAATTAGTAAAATTTGAATTTGAATTAACCAATGATACGACTTGTTTATATTCACTCAAACATTTTTTTAGTGTCCCTCTACCTAATGAACTTGTTGAACCAAATATAGCAATTGCATTATTTGGTTTTAATCTTTTATAATTGAATATATTATTTCTCTGAAATGCAAAACAATAAGATACAAATATTGAATACCAAATTATATATTTCATTTTATAATATATACTTCTGTTTATAAACTTATATACTACATAACTTAATATGTTCATAATTCATACTTTCTAATATGGTATATGTAATTATATTTATAATTATATAAAAAATAAAAAAAATAGAAAAAATAATAAATTTAATATCGCATAATATAATGGCTGAGAAAACACTTAGTGATATTAGAAATAAGTTGGAAACAGAACGAAAAAGTATTTTAGAGGATTCGATCGACGCAAAGAGAGAACGAGCTGAGGCACGAATAATAGATTATCGTAAGCGACAACAGGAAGGGAATAAAAAAAAAGAGACTCCCGGATCATATCCCACAATAGAAAAACGGAAACCACTCAAAATAAATTTACTCAACTCCGGTGTCATTAGTCACTCGAAAAACTTGGTAGTTCATGGCGATGGCATTGGCGAACCTTTTTTGGCGGGTGCGCGTGTCCTGTACGAGGACAACTTGCCGGGCGTTGTCAGGGTTATACATCCTATTGACGTTAAAAATGATATAATACCTGAAGGCATCTACTACACCGTCGAATTGGATGATGGAAGTATCGCCATTGCCGCGCCCAAATCAATTCGAGCTCTAAGGAATGACATCGTGTTGCAATCAATTCCAGCTCTAGGGGATAACATAAATCCAATTTGGAAAGAGCCTTATAAACAAGAATATATGGATACAATCTTCAAAAAGAGAAAAGAACTTCCTATGTTCAAAAAAAAAGAAGAAATACAAAAATTGGTTAATCATGATGAGCAAATAATATTAATAAAAGGAGAAACAGGTTCCGGAAAGACTACACAAATACCTCAGTTTTTTGTCTCAGATCCAAGGTATGTAAAAAAAGCAAAGCGTGATGATAAGGGAAAACGTATAATTGTTACAGTACCAAAACGTTTAGCAGCAAGATCTACTGCTCAACGTGTTGCAGACGAATTGGAAGTCACCTTAGGACAAGAAGTTGGTTATTCTGTACAAAATGATATCAAAAAAAGTAAGACAACGCGTATTGAATTTATGACAGAGGGTATGTTGTTAATGGAAATGAAAAATGATCCGCTATTATCTAGAACATCTATGATTATTTTAGATGAGGTACACGAGAGAACTGTGAATCTGGATTTATTAATAGGCTTACTTACAAAATTAATCTATTCAAAATCAAGACCCGAATTGAAATGTATATTTATGTCTGCGACATTAGATGAAGAGAAATTTAAAAATTATTTTCAAAAGCAGATGAATCGTTCTTCATGGACTCCACCATATTTGAAGGTAGAAGGCAGATCATTCCCTGTAACGGTTAAGTATGCACGCGAACCTGTAGATAATTATATAAATGAAGTTTTAGAGATAATACTATGCATTCATAAAACTAAGTCTAAATCTAATAAGCAAGGTATTCTTGTATTTTTGCCTGGGAAAAAAGATATAGCGGATGCTTGCAAAAAGTTAAAAGATCTCTGTTATGTGCAAAATATCAATGACTTGGTTGTTTATCCGTTTTATTCTAATTTATCTAAACCGGAACAAGATAAAGTTACAGAAGTACACGACGGAGAAACCAGTAGACGAGTAATTATAAGTACAAACTATGCGGAAGCTTCCGTTACTATAAATGGTATCGTTTATGTAATCGACTCAGGAATGATGAAAAAAAGTGATTATGATCCAAAACTCAAGTTATCATCTTTGCTTCCGGGAGTAATAGATAAAGCAGCTGCGGAGCAACGTAAGGGCAGAGCGGGTAGAACACAACCTGGATATTGTTATAGACTATGGACGAAAAAGGATTACACGCCTCCTATATTTGAAGATATCATGACTCCACCAATATGTACAGAAGATATATCGCAGTATGTTTTAACTTTAATAAATATGGGAGAAAATCCCATACAATTTGGTTGGATGGATTCTCCAAGTAAAGAACAGTTCGAAAGAGCATGTGAAAATTTAACTGATTTAGGAGCTATAACCAATGTGTCACAATTATCTAAAGAAGAACTACCCAAATTCGGCGAGATAACACAATTAGGCAAAGAAATGGCTCAACTTCCAATAAAACCGGAGTATGCCAAAATACTTTTGAAATCTCCAAAACATAACTGTAGTAAGGATGCCTTATCTTTAGTAGCATGTTTATATAATGGTATGATCTTTAAAATGGTACCACCTGAAGAAAGACAGAATTCTAATAAAACAAAATCGTTATTTAGAGAACCCGAAAGTGACCATCTTACTCTTTTGACTGCATATAAATTTTACATTAATATGAAAAAAGCTATAAATAGATTTCCTACAGAGCCGTCAGAAGAAGAGTTACAAAGTCAAAAAAAAAAGTTACAAGATTGGTGTACAGATCATTATTTGAATATAGAAGCACTTATAGAAATAGATAAAATGAGAAATAAATTGAAAAGAATTATGCAAAATATATTAAATGACCGAGTAGAAAATTCAACAGAAATGAGTTCAACAGAAATAAATAATTTACCTTTACCTGAAAAATTAAAGAAACTTGGACTCAAAGAATTTATAATTAAGCGAGATGGAAACTGTCAATTCCGAGCTGTATCTCATCAATTGTACGGAAATCAGGAACAACACGAAGAAATAAGAATAAATGCATCTATTCAACTTTTAGAAAATCCAGATATTTATAAAGGATTTGTTTGGGATCCAAATAATGATTTCATACAAGACAATGATGGTAAGGGAGAAGTTGTGACCAATGAATATTATAACAATTGGGTAAACAATATGACAAAGGATTCTGTTTATGGTGATCATGTAACATTACAAGCAATTGCAGATAGTTATGGTAGGAATATTAAAGTAATTTCCGAGTTTAAAAATGATCGTTTTTTTGAAACAAATAAAAACAGCACACAAGCAAGAACAATAACAGTAATACATAAATCGGAGGATAATGAAATTCACTACGATTCGGTTGAGCCAATCCCCGGATTTGTAGTAAACAATAATTTAATTAAAAAAAGTATTGAAGAAAGATATCAATTTGATACAATTGCGCAATACGATATGTATTCTAATTTAAAAAAATGCATTTTAGAAGGATGTTTTGCACAAGTCGCTTATTATAATAGAAGTCATGACTCGAAATACATAATAGTAAAAGATCACACTAAAGCAACAATTATGAAAGGTGCTCCCGGATTTGATCCAAAAAAAAGCAGATGGGTTTGTTTTGACAAATATTCAAAAACTAATGAAGTAGATTATATATTTACTTGTACAGTTATAGATAATCCAGCAGATTTATTAAAAATTGCACCAGAATACTATAACATACAGAAGTATCCGAAAAAGGAGGGAATTATTTTTGAGGAATTAAAAAAATTAGAAAATTCAGAAAAATATGCAACAAATAAAATAGAAATAAAATCAGAATCTGATGAAAAACTTAAAAAGCAAAATTTATTAAAATTTAACATCAAACAAGATCACAATTGTCAATTTGCAGCTTTATCACAACAAATATATCGTGATGATACTGCACAAATACAGATTCGAGGAAATATTTGTGGAGAAATAATAAGAAACCAAAAGGTTTATTCAGAATTATATCCATCTAAAGATTTAAATAAATATTTCACAAATAATAATGATGCGGGATATGATTGTGACATTAACATCTGGGGAGATGAATTAACTCTGAATGCTGCTGCTAATTTTTACAAAAAGGTAATATATGTTTTATATTTTGATGATAAAGATGATGTCCATCGGTATGACTCTTACATACCGATAGACATAGATCCGGAATATTTTACTTCCTTACCACATATTTATCTTTTAAGAGAAAATAAGAATAACTACTATCCTATAGTCAGAATTGAAAATAATGATTCCTACGAAGAAGATAATGACACAGTTTCGTACGACCATGAAAAGGGGTCTACAGAATCACAACTAGACGACTACCTGGACTGGCGGCCAGATGATGATGTATTCACTAAGGAATTTCCACATACTAATTCATATGATGCAGGACCGCTTTAAATATATATTATTTTTATTGTTTAGATATTATTTGTCAATTTGTAATATTTGTTAGTTTATTATAAAATATTTTATTTTGTTATAATATTTGTTAGTTTATTTAATATTATTTTATTAGATATGGAAATTTATAATACCGTTTTTTCATTTTTACTCCTTTTTTTGATGGTGTGTTCCTCTAATATCAACATATAGTACAGATAAAAGAATGTACTATTGTTAAAAAACGAATTCAATATTTTTATAAATATATGATTTTTTGGGTTTAAATTACATAAAAATGTCATTTTCTACTCTAATGTTGATTCAATTTAGTGAAAGAGAACACATTGTAATGTTTATTAGTTTATGATATCGTTTTTTCATTTTTACTCCTTTTTTAAAAATTTGACACTCATGAATAATACATAATTAGAGTATATAATTTGGATGTAATTCAAAAAACGAATCAGTTTTTAAAGAGAGAGAGAAATATTTTTTATTTTATTTTTAAAAAAAATCCTTAATTTGGTACCAACAACAATTACTCATATAATTATAATCATAGAGAACAACAATATATTTTGATTTTATATAAAAATTAAGGATTTTTAAAAAGAAAAAAAAAGAAAAATATTTCTCTCTCTTCAAAAATGAATTCGTTTTTGCGAAATTTGCGACACATCGTGCACTTTAAAAACACATTCTTACAGCTAATATGTGTCAAAAAACGAGTAAAAATGAAAAAACGATATTATAAACTGACTAGAATTACAATAAACAATTCTCTCATATAAAAAACAAATAACAGGACAAATTATAATAATCGGTATTTTTTTCATAAATTTTTATGTCTTTTCCCTAAAAATGAAATTCGTTTTTCTCAAAAAAAAGAAATATTGTTCTCTACCCACCCTTCGATTAGAGTCATCATTTAACAAAAAAAGGAGTAAAAATGAAAAAATGAGATTATAAAGTAATACATATAATAAAAAGAATAAATTTGCACTCGTTTTTTTGCATATACAAATAATATTTAACTGTTATAATAGAGTATTTCTGAGTCTTTTGTGATATAAAAACGAGTAAAAAGGAGTAAAAAGGAGTATATCCTGAGAAATAATTTGTTCGTTTTTTCGAATAAAAAGTTAAATTATGTTCATATAATTGAATTTATTAGAGTTGTTGTTAGTTTTAGAAAGAATAAAAACGAAAATTTTGTATTTCAACCAAAGTGTAAAAGTGTAAATATGTAAATATTTTAATCTAAGTAATAACTAATATGGACGAATTAAAAGGTATTCAAATTTCATCAAGATTATCAAGAGCATTTTTTTCTCCGGAAAATATATCAAATATACAAGATAATATAAGATATAGTGTTTGGATTAATACTAATAAAGAATATATAATTGGAAATCAAAATGAATATGAATTAAAAATTATTATGAGATCTGTATATCTTCAAAATGCATTAAATCAAGAAGATAATATAACAACACAAATATTGAATTTGAATAATTTAGTTCTAAATTATTGTGTTAAACAAGTAACATCACAAGTAATACAATATATAAATTATCAAAAAGAAATTAACTCAAATAGACATATTATGGATCACTCAATTAATACCAATTCGAGAGGTGAAAAATCATTAGAAATGAAATTATTTTAATCAACTATCTGATTTGAAAGAAATAGCTTTACATAAGGATTGGGAGTCAGTTGAATAAATAACTCTAACTAATCATAAATTTAATTTTAATTTACATATTTGATTTTTTTTTTTGATATAATAGAAGATGAACAACTTTCTACCACACTTTAAAAAATTGCAAAATATTTTAAGTTCTGAACAATTTACAATTTATAAAAATATGACTAAAAATAATTTTGTAAAGTTAGCAGATTGTACATCTGTCATTAAAACACTTAAAATAACGGATAGTGTATTTGTATTTGCTTATAAACAAAAAGTTATAAAAATTATTTTTGATAACCCAAATAAATTTAAAAATGAGTTATATTATTCTCATCTTTTATATGATCAAGAAATTGTATCAAAAGCTTCTAATGAAGGATGTATTTTAATATTACCAAATTATGGCAAAACTTTAGGAAACTTAACAAAAGTAAGAAGTTTAACAAAATTAATATCAGAATTAGAAACTAATTTATTTGAACAGCAAATATTAGAAGAAAATTTAATTTTACAAATTATTAGATTGCATAGTGAGTATATAGTTCATAATGATATTAAACCGAGTAATATAATTGTAAATACTAATTATGTAGAAAATAAATTAAAGTATATATTAATTGATTTTGGATTGACATCTAAATATAATACATATTTAGACAATCACAATCTTGCTATTGGGACATCTGGTTATAGACCAAGCAAAAACTGGCGTAATATTTTTGATAAACTAATTAGTGAAAATAAATTTGATAAAAATGAAATTTTGTTATATATATTTCTTAAAGATTGGTATGCTTTTTCAAAAACAGTAAATCAATATGGTATTAACTCAAATATACATGAACATTTTAAAAATTTTAAACTTTTTGAAATTATAAAAGAGATTAAATTTCTTTTATCAAAACATAAGATTGAGTTAACAAAAATCCCTTTTTATTTACAAATGATTTGATTTCAACAAATCATTTATAATATCCACAATTTTAATTTACATTTAATTTACATACCATGGAGCATTTTCTTCTATATTAAAAGTTATTGCATATGCAAACATACCACTCATATCTCTTACATTGGATACATCCCATTCCCTAATATCAGCATTGAAATTTTCTGCAAATATAAACATACGATCCATATCTGTCACATTTGATACGTTCCAATTATTGAGAGGTTGATTGAATACCTTTGCTCTACCAAACATTGCTTTCATATTTCTCACATTAGATACATCCCAATTGTTGAGAGGTTGATTGAATGATTCTGCACCCGCAAACATATCTTCCATATTTGTTACATTAGATACATTCCAACCAGTAATTATTGTATCAAAATCATTTCCTTTTGCCCATGTATAAACTGCACCCGTAGGCGTAGCACTATTATATGCGTCTATTAATTCTTGTGCAGTAGAATATGTGAAGTTGTGACTTACTTGCGCGTCGTTGGCCCCCCTACTCGTCACCGGGTCTTCTACCAATGTTCCTGTTTTTGTGACTTTAATAAAACGTCTATAACCAGGGTCACTGTCAATTTCCATTAAAATTACAACATTACCATCGGTATCTCCAGCATACTGGTGAATGTCACCGCCATTTATTTGACCAAAGTTACTTCTTCCAGATGGTATTGTTCCAAATGGAATTCCACCAATTATTTGACCAAAGTTACTTCTTCCAGATGGTATTGTTCCAAATGGAATTCCACCAATAGGTTGATTGAATGATTCCGCGTCACAAAACATGTTTTCCATAGTTGTCACTCTAGACACGTTCCAATTATCGAGAGGTTGATTGAACAATTGTGCATTATGAAACATATATTTCATATTTGTTACATTGGATACATCCCAATTATTTAGAGGTTGATCGAAAGATGTTGCATAATAAAACATTTTTGTCATATCTGTAACATTAGACACATCCCAATTAGAAATATTTTCATTAAAATTTTCATAGTTTTTATTATCAAATTTATATAACAAACTTTTCATATTAGTTACTCTAGATACATCCCAATTATTTATACTTCCATATTTTTCAATTATTTGTTGTTTTTTATTTGTATCATCGGACAAATAATCTTCTACAACTTGATGTATATTATTATCAGTTAATGATTCTTTATGATTAATACTATCTTCTTTACGCTTATCGAATGTTTCTTTTAATATATTGATATCAGCATATTTTGTTTCTACGCCGTAGGCAACGACACCCAAGTGCCGTTTGAAATCAAAGAAATTAGCGTAGGTTTTCGTTGGATGGAGTATGACGAAGCGTTCGATGACCGCAACGTTCAAGACAGGAAAATTTGCTGTATTACTTTCATCTAATACATTATTAATTATTGATTTTACAATAAGATTTGAAATCAACTTAGTTCCAATAGATTTGTTTGTCATTGGAGAGGTTTGCTTTTTTCTAAACCATTCCTCTATGAAAGATCTTTCATAAGTCTGACCATCCTCTGCAAGTACAGGATCTAACATTATTTCCTTAGTGATAGGACAACTTAGGAAATTAATATCAATACATGTATACTCATCTTTCTCTGCGCCTCCTTTTTTATTTTTTTTAGTTAAACGTTTTTTAATAACGTTTTTTAATAAGTTTTTTTTAAACTTTAATTTTCTAGTATTTGTATTATATTTCATATAATTATTATAAATATAAATATTTCCAAATTATAATTACTTTGCAAATGGTATCGGAACAAGATCATTAAATTTATTACATATACTACATTTTCATTTAATAGTTTTAAAATATTAATGAATTTTAAAAATTTTAAACTTTTTGAAATTATAAAAGAGATTAAAATCCTTTTGTCAAAATATAAGATTGAGTTAAAAAACCCCTTTTTATTTAAATTTGATTTGATTTAAATTACAATATCAATAATTTTTTAATCCCAATGTGCGGATTCCTAAGTGCAAAAATTAAAGCTGGAGATGGTAAATTTGTTTATTTCATATATTTCTATAGATTTGTGTAATTTACAATAATATGTAAACTTATAACTAAAACTTGCGGAAATGGTCTAAAGCATATCATTAGCCAGCATCGAAGTATTTACTTTTAGACTCTTTAAAGTCGTCATCATAATGATCATGCGCAAAACCTCCATAAGCTTCATATCCGCTACTAGGCATATCCCATACGTCCCACCCGCTAATATTTTGATTAAAATCTTCAGCGTGAAAAAACATATATTTCATAGATCTTACTTGAGAAAAATTCCACCCGCTAATATTTTGATTAAACTTTTTTGCATATGCAAACATATATTTTGTTCCATCACCATCTTTTTCTTGTGAACCTAAATTCCAATTACTTAGAGGTTGATTGAATTGTTCTGCATAATTAAACATATATTTGAATTCTTTATTCGATGATGTATTCCAATTATTAATATTTTGATTAAAAACATAACATTCACGGAACATAAAACTCATACGTGTCACCTGAGATACATTCCATTTATTACCATTTGTAGACATTGGTTGATTATAGGAGTGACAACCGTAAAACATATATCTCATGTCTTTAACATTGTGTGTCTCCCAATTTGAAATATTTTCATTAAAACCAGTCACATTTGCACCTCGTTTTGTACTGAATAATTGATCCATATTTGTAACACGATGAACATCCCAATTACTTATGTGACCACCATATGTTGCTTCAGCCCAACTTTGCGTACTTGTATTAATCCACGAATCTACAGCACTTCTTACATTGGCATCCGTAATATAAATAACTTCGATTTCCGGTTCAGGTTCTGGCTCAGGCTCTGGTTGTGGCTCGGGTTCTGGCTCGGGTTCGGGCTCTGGCTCCGGTTCTGGCTCAGGTTCGGGTTCTGGTTCCGGTTCAGGTTCAGGTTCTGGCTCGGGTTCTGGTTCAGGTTCAGGTTCAGGTTCTGGTTCGGGTTCTGGCTCGGGTTCAGGCTCCGGTTCCGGTTCTGGTTCTGGTTCCGGTTCTGGTTCTGGCTCGGGTTCGGGTTCTGGCTCGGGTTCGGGTTCTGGCTCGGGTTCTGGTTCGGGTTCTGGCTCGGGTTCTGGTTCGGGTTCTGGCTCGGGTTCTGGTTCGGGTTCTGGCTCGGGTTCTGGCTCGGGTTCGGGCTCAGGTTCGGGTTCGGGCTCAGGTTCGGGTTCGGGCTCAGGTTCGGGTTCGGGCTCAGGTTCGGGTTCGGGCTCAGGTTCCGAATTTAGAATGGTCAAGTTGACTCCAGTATTTGTAGTACAATGGGAATTATAATTTACATTAAATCCTCTATCTTCTAAAACTCCCAAAGTCATACTTGTTACATACGTATGCATGGATAATATGCCGGTCATTATTTCATTAAAGAATACTGGATGTGGTCTGAATTGGGGAGGTCCAAGACTTCCTGAAGAATTGTTCAGTACTACGTATTCTATTGATTGGTCATTATCCAGTCCTTTCTCGAAATGATAGTATGCTGTTCCTGCACCAAAATCATCTTCAATTGGAATACCAACTAAATTATCAAGAATATACGAAGTCGGGTGTGTTATTGCGATCGCTGCTTGATTTGTTTGAATTACATTCTTATATTCACGGAATCCAGCTGTTCCAATATAATAATAACGTGCATCATCATTTGTTTCGGTAGCAAGATCCGTTTGATCTGGCCACATACTATTAGTATTCCAACTTGTACTAAGACCAATACCTAATATATGTAATATTTCATGGAGAACTACACTAACAACTGCGTGGACTGAATTATCATTTAATGTAAATCCCGTTGCATAAAAATTATCAGTAATAGCATCTGAATTAATTACAATTTTCGCTGTACCATTACTATCCCGAGGTACAGCATAACCCATAACACCCGCATCAAGTACTTGTTCTTCAATTGTTATCAGGTTATCTGCATCAGTTGCAGCTTCACTTCCGGAATTATATCCAATAATTAAATTATTAACACAATTAATAGCGTGAGTTCCATAAGTTATTAAATCATCTGATGGTGAATTTACAAAAAGAATATTTACTGCATATCCGGGTTCAGGCTCGGGTTCCGGTTCTGATTGTGGCTG
>Ga0099799_10011_pt1 | contig 67931 bp, 67 predicted proteins | sample Uncmet6_SortLC_1_FD_89033 | JGI IMG/M metagenome (GOLD analysis project Ga0099799, IMG submission 89033) | Marine eukaryotic communities from CALCOFI LINE 67, Pacific Ocean - CN11_C50_N6_SortLC_1 | ecosystem: Environmental > Aquatic > Marine > Oceanic | place: Pacific Ocean: Monterey Bay...
ATCAGGTAGACTCGGATGGCTCGATCGCATCGGTTGATGACAAGACAAGCCATGCGGAGTACAGGGTACGGCGGTCTCGACTTATTGGTATGGTAAATTGGTGGCACGTCGCCCTAACTTTTTACCCGCGTGTTTACAGCGTCTGGAATGGATGCATGTACCCTTACAAGTCGTAACTTCAGGCATGTTTTGGTCACTTTGCTTTTTTACCTGGCATCTCAAATAACTTTTGATATGGTCACTATCGGACCAAGTGTGCCTGTAGAAGTCGCCTTAGAAGTGTTGCGCAGCCTTCCTCCAGCGCTATTGGACATGTCCTGGCGCTCAACGCTCCTCGGACTGTGCCTTGTCTGGTACTTGGCGCGTCACCACCATCCTGTGTACCTCGTAGATTTTGTAACGTTTGAACCCCCAGACAGTTGGCGATTAACTCATGAGCAACTAATGACATGCATGAGGCGGCAGCGATGTTTCACAGAAGAGAGTATCTCATTCCTGAAACGTATACTGGACAAATCTGGGACGGGTCAACGGACAGCATGGCCACCGGGAATTACACAGTGTCTGAACAGTGAATCGGCAACTGCTGATCAATCGGTGGAGGCAGCACGAAAGGAATCTGAGACGGTGATTTGCGAGGTAGTCAGAAATTGTCTTCACCGTACAGAGACATACCCAACTGAAGTAGACATTTTGATTGTAAACTGCAGTCTTTTTTCCCCAACACCTTCTCTCTGTGCTATGGTCATGAATCGCTTCAAAATGCGTGGGGACGTCATGGCTTACAATTTGAGCGGCATGGGTTGCTCTGCAAGTCTTGTTGGCATTGAGCTTGCGCAGAATGTGCTCCGGTCCCATCCAAACAAAGTTGCACTTGTCGTTTCAACAGAAAACCTGACCCAGAATCTCTACCATGGTAATGAGCGGAGCATGCTCCTACAAAATACACTATTCCGCTGCGGTGGTGCTGCAATGCTTTTGTCTAACAAATGGCGCGATGGCCAACGATCTAAGTTTAAGCTTTTGCGCGTTGTTCGGACACAAGGGACTGGAGACGAAGCTTATGATGCTGTCTATGAGTGCCAGGACGCTAATGGAGAACACGGCGTCAGGCTTGATCGCAACATCGTGAATATTGCTGGTCGCACCATGGAAAAAAACTTTACAGTCTTAGGTCCTTATGTACTCCCTCTCTCTGAGCAGATTCGTGTTGTGTACACACTCGCCCAGAAGAAGCTATGCAAGTATCTGTGCAAGACCTTTGACCTCCACAAAGAGACGGGAGCGACATATATCAACAAGCTTATCTCATACTGGATCCCCTCCAAGATACCCGCTTATGTTCCCGACTTTAAGCGTGGCATCGATTACTGGTGCATTCATGCTGGTGGACGAGCTGTTGTGGATGGTGTCGCAAACAACCTCAGGCTTCAACCGGAGCATGCAGAACCCAGCAAGTATGCTCTATATAACTATGGCAATACGTCCTCTTCCTCCATATGGTATGAGATGGACTACGTATGTAAAGTCCAACAGCCTCAAAAAGGCCACCGCATCCTCCAAGTGGCGTTCGGTAGCGGCTTCAAATGCAATAGTGCTGTATGGCTATGTTTACATACTTAAAATTGCAAGGTTGCCCGAGCCTTGGAGAAGGTTTGGAACAGGCTTCGTGCTTTTCTAAAGGGTTGCGTTTAATCAGCCCAAGGTAGGCAGATGCCTCCCGTGGGGAGCGGCAGGATCGAAACATCTGTAGACCGTTGTTGATGGAGTGCGCCTTGGGTACTAATGGGGCCTAGTTTGCACAAGATAATGAGCCGTTGCGCCATGTGCGACACGGGAAGCAATGCGAATCCTGGAGCGGAATTTCTGAGTGCAACTAAGCTTGTTCTCTGGTGAGAACCTAGGCACTCGTGTCTTTGAAGTCTGCCGCATGAATATTAAAGTGAGTATTATGTTCTGGGATTCTCCCCCGCGGTTCCTAGAAGTGATTTTGATCTGATGCCACGCACTCCATGTATGTAGCCCATGCCCTGATGGCCGCAATCACCTATCAGTACCCGTCGCGACCTCAGGGCCGGCATGGGGTTCATTTCTCCGGAGGTTAAGTGCGGAGTAGACCGTCATCAGCGAACCATATCCCCCCAGTAGTCCACCGCCGCCTGGTTCGCCTCTTCACAAATAACACACTGCTACCTCGTTCTGATAAGACCAATAAAAGCCACTCCGGGTTCTAGGACCGGATGCCGCGCCCGGGAGCGGGGTTGCTGCAGTTTGCAGCTACTAGAAAGTATGTACACCACGTTTGGTGTGTCGTTCCACCTTCCTTAATCTCAACTTTCCTCGTTTTAGCAAGAAGTCGCGGAGGGATGTGATCATATTGACAAAGGCCTATTGTATGCACTGCTGGTATAAGAAAGCCGCACTGCTTAAGCATCTTACTTGCTCCCACTATCATTTGCAGTATGCGAATTTTCAGAGCTTTGCTTAGATTGTTTTTTTCGCTGAATACGTGCTTTTCGTCGACGGCGTTCAGCCTCTGTGAGCAGAGCACCGTCACTATCTTCGTTTACATCAGCGTTACTGTTGCGATCAAGTTCGTCCTCATCTGTCTCTGAGTCTGAGTCTGCATTGCCAGACATGACTTGTTCAAAGAGAGTCGGCTCATCGTCCAGATTTAGGTCATCGGGGTGTGCGGTGTACGCCGGCAACTGCTCTGCAGGTATCACTGTCATCTTGAGTTGTTCGCGAATGTCGAGACCAAGATAATCTGATGACTTGAGGTCGATATTGAATATGTAGGTCCCTGCTCTCGGAGGGGCGAGAAATTTTACACGATGATCCACCAGTCTCGACTGGCTGTTAATTTTATCAGCAAGAATGAGGTTATCAGCACGATCCGAAACAAGAATCCACCAGGATTCAAGGCGTGCGGTGGGAAATTTGGGAGCATGAACAGGTTGGGCCGACGTACCATCTGCAATATTTGTACGTTCAAAAGTGACGCGCAGGGTGACAAGGTCTCGCTCGGCAATCTCAGCCTCATCTTCCACGTACAATTGGAATTTACTCCGAAGAACAGGCATTAATTTGCAAACATTAATAATATCAGTACACTGCACGTCTGACATACTTGCTAGTCCTTTTTTGTGCTCGTCAGGTACTTTCAGGTACTCACGCAAGCCTTTTACTGCACCCTTTCCCTTGACACAGTGCTGAATCTCCTTGAGGCCAAAGTGTGGTAGTTGGGCCAAAGAGTGGTCCTTTATCCACAACGCTTGCGTCAAGTACTGCGAAAAGTCAACTATGTTGAGAGACGTTTGCAGCCATCTTTGCGATTGAGCGAGTTCCATCATAGCGTCAATGAGGGTAGGAGCATTAGCTAGAAGAACATGCAGGTCCACGCAAAGCAATGGAGAAAGCTCTATGCGAGTTAAGTGGGCATGGAATAGGGCATTGCCCTTGAGCACAACCGGATGCTCAAAACGCGGCTTGTGCATATGTCCCTGTCGCAAGTGGGCAAGTAAACGTGATACCTCTGCTTGCTTAGTCGCATTTCCAGAGTCTGCGGCAGATCTGTTCTCTCTGGCTCCCGCTAAGACCTCCGGCAGCATCCTGATTGTTGAATGCTCAGATAGCACGTGAAGAAAGAAGCTGTATGTTTCATACATCACATTATTCTCACCATATTTGCGTGAGTGTTGGTACCACGCAGCAACAATGGCTGGTATAATTACCACAAGCACACCGAGGTAGGCACAGAGGATGGCATAATGGTTGGACTCATCCAATAAAAAGGTCGGAAGACCAATTGAGACTTCAAGAGATTGTTTACCGTCAGGGTTGCCGTATTTGAGCCAATTTTCTCTTGCCTCCTCATCTGTCAGAGCTTCATAAGCCTTCGCCACCTTCATGAACATCTCTTCGGCATTTTTGTTGCCCTTGTTCTTATCTGGGTGGTACTCGAGCGAGAGTTTGCGATAGGCCTTGCGAATTTCCTTTTCTTCAGAGCTCGATTTGACACCCAAAATCTTAAAAGGATCAAATGACGCAAGTTCCGCATCAAACGTCAAGGCCTAGTGGTTGGAATCTAAGGAAAAATGCAATCAATCAATAATATTTTCTCAGCCAGGGACTCGAACTAGCATCAATAGAACCGTCCACGCAACCGATAGGAGAGTTAAGTTCACTAAAAACTTGGTGTCTGTCAGCAGCCTCCGTGCTGATCTGTGTTCCTTCAACAGACCAGCTTTTTGTCTTTCTAAACCTGGGAATGTGATTAATGGAATAAAGAAGGCAGGATAGACTTACTTGTTCGGGCCTCCTCATTATCTCGCTGCGCCGGGAACAAAGCACCTGCAAGTGGGACAATTATATGTATGTGCGCTCTCGCGCGGCATATTCGCGGAGAGAGTAATTCAAGGCCCAAACAGTCGTCGGGACTACATAAATTCCAAGCATCGTCATGCTGAAGTAGTAGAATGCCGAGTTGTCATAATCAAGTCCCATGGCAGAGGCTGGCGATTGCCCGAGCCTGTAGCCTGTATTAGAGTATGCGGCCCTAGGGTGGAAACTAGGAAAATTGGGCCCCGCAGCCCAAACGACCGCTCGTACAAGAACCCCCCCCCTTGGCTAACGTGTCTAATGCGACTTCCCCGCCCCGGGCCCGGGCTCGACTCGGATTTCAGTTACTGCCGCGCGGCTCAGGATTTGATGTCATCATGATAGTGCAGCTCCGATTGGTCAAGTGGGGTCTAAGACACGGTAGGCGCAGCCGCCGCGGCGGCACATCTAGGCGCCCAAGTTCAGGCGGATTCACGGACTATTAGTAAACGTCGCAACCTGGGGGAATTCAAGTTCATCCTAGGCTAATTGGAGACGAGATTGACATGCCCTCCTAGGCTCCCAAGAACATTATCCCATCGTGCTGTCCACCTAAAGGGAAATAAAATACCGTGACCAGCGTTGCGGTGACCGTGGCTCAGGCTATGTTTTTCCTATCAGGCGACATACCAGTGGAGCTCAGGGTCCCCAGGGTAAGCCACCTTGACTCAGATAGACTCGGAGACTCCTACTCAGGCTCCGAGTCACTCAGTCTGGCACTCAGCCTGAGTCTGCGGCCAGCCTCAGGCTGATTGGCGGCCACCGTGACTGGCAGGCTCACTACCTCATCTCACAGGACCGCCAGTCTATATACATATTCCGCCATTGGCGTGTGGCCTGGAAGTGAGGTAAGTCTGCCCGTGCGACTCGTTAATTTTACTACATGTACTAAGTAGGTAGATATTTGTCAATACAACATATTGATTTAGAGAGTTAACGTTACCACGCAGTATGCCAGAAAATCACGAGTCGAACGCCAACGAGCAAGCAGACGGTCTGAACGCCCTGGTCGGACCAAAAATAAGAGAAATCCGGCCTTTGCGGGCATTATTAAAATGCAACGATATTGAGAGAGGAGCAGCCAGTTCACATCAATTTGAAACCGAGCTGATCCCAGAGGCGTTCATCATGGGCGAAATAATTTTCGGTCTCGGATTCTCGAATTCAAGTTTTGGCGTGGCTTGCCAATGGCATCTCCAATGGGACAACCAGTGGGTTCTTCTGGAGGTAATAGTTTGTCCTAATGTCTGATGATCCATGAATCCAGGGCGATACGCATGGACAGACGCAGGCTGCCACGCCGTCTGGTGAGCTTAGGACCATCTGGAACCACCCGATTAATGTTCATTTCGCAATGCGGTCTCCACTTGGCTGGCCTAAGCTTGTGTTGCATATAAAACAAATTGATGAGGCACGTGATAATTAGATTATAGTATTCATGTATGTATCTTTCTCGTTTTGTAGCACGGGCGGTCCCACTTAAGTGGCTATGGCTTTTGCGATGTGCCGACGACAGCTGGTACTTCCCAAGTTAGGATCTGTTGTTGGCGCCCAACAGGGTCTATGCGAGATGAAGTCACATCATTTTTCATGGGAAACACCGCAAAGCTGTATAGCAGTGACATTGTCCGCAGCAAGTCGACATGGAAAAGTCGCTGCCGTTTGGTTACTGTGCCTGCTGGGCAGGTGTGTGGCTTGCTTAGCTCTCTGGAAATATCAGTCTTACTTCCTGCAGGTGCAAGTAAATTTTAATATAGTCTTTCGAAACTTCATGGAATGATATTCATTTACCATCAAAACACAAAGCAAAGGCAAAATATATACAGTGATTAATGGCACAAGCATCCTCAGTACGCAAGGGCAATTTGCGGTCTGCGCCCAATCGGTCTGCTTATAATTTTAATGATGAGCAAGCAACGGTATTGTCCCGTCTGTAGCGATCAGCCTCCTGGGTTCGTGCGCTTCTACTTGCTAGGCTAGTAGTTAAAGTGCCAAATTAAAAAACACGTCAAGGACGGATGCGTGCCCACATCTCGCCTCAGCTGCGACTTTCGCCCTAGGCCTCTGAGTCTCAGCCTCCCCCAACCCTCAGGCTCAGCCTGAAACTTCAGTCTAAGGAGACGACTCGGACTCGGACTCGGACACGTACACTAGTCTGCTAGTGGTGACAGCCATTGACCGTGACTGTCGCCGTTGCCAGTCACCGCGAATCTGCCCGGCCCCTGCCACTGGCAGTGGCCCACTGCCACTGTCGGCCTGAGCGGCAGTGGCCGGGGCAAGTAAAATTCCATTATGAATCATCATGATCATTCAACTTGAAGTTACCGCCACTGGCACGCGGGGCCGGGGCTCGGTTGAGGTGCCACCGTGCGCAAGACTACTGGGATGTGGGCCCATCCGGGATTGAGGAACGCCTGCAATCTAGTGAGGTTCTGTGCCAGACCCTAAAAAATTACTGGCAAGCTTAGATATACATATATAGGATATATCATATCCGAACGCGCCCGCGTTGTGCTCTGTGCATAGATGCCAATGAGTCAATCATCGTATGCATCGAAACACGACCTGGACGCACGGGAGGCGCAGTGGTTTGGAGGCAAGCAACAACCTCGGGCCGGGAGCAAGCACAGTTACCCCGGCGCCTACGGTTCAGGTGCCTCATCTGAGCTGAAGGCTTTTAGCAGCAATATGCCGTTGCCACCCGTCGAACCCAAACTCAGTGAGTCTGCGGCGATGGAAATGGAGCAGATTCGACTGCGCATGAGGGAGCAACGTGACCAAACTGAGGCAATGATTGAACAATTGATGATTGCTCATGAGCATGCTCGAAAGGAGAGGGAATGTTTGGTATTGGAACTTGCCTCCATGTCGACAGATTCTAGCCGCAAGTTGCTAGTAAAAGTTGTAACACGAATGTGTAGAATGCAGTTGGTGGTAGCCTGGCAAGCATGGCATGGCAACACTGCAAAGTTCACAAAAATGCAGTTGCAGGAACAAGTCAAGACCTTAAGAGTGGAGCTAAATTCTTTGAGAGGGCGCATTGATGAAGCCCAAAAGAGCATAACAGAGCGAATCCAGCTTGCTGCAGATTTTGCCTTCAAGAACGCGTCTGTGGAACAACGCCAGCTGCTCCTGAAAATATTTGGCAGAATGGTCGGACAAAAATCCCGCGAATCATTCACGGTTTGGAAGGACGCAATGGAAGAGTACCGGCGTAAGTACACTCTTACCCTTCGCATGCTGGTGCGTCTAGCAAATACAGCACTAATTGGTGGATGGGAAAAGTGGTACTACGAGACGTTTCTCAAATCAAAAATGAGTTTAGATGAAAAGACCAAGGCCCTCCAATACGAAATACTGAAGGCCAGGGAGAATTGCAATATCCAAGAGCAGCGCCTTGAGAAAGTTGTTGGCGAGATCACACGCCTCATGATCCAAAACGCCTCACCAAGACAGCGGGCTTTGATGATAAGAATTCTGAACAAATGTTGCTCTATGATGCTACGCTACGGCGTAAAAAAATGGAAGCAAAAAGTCCATCTTTTTAAACACGCGCGGAACACAATGAGCATGATAATATCTCGGCTCTGTAACTCGGAAATCAACTACGGGTTTCGAAAGTGGCACTTGGTTTGCATTAAGATGACTTCAACGGCAGGCGAGATGGTAGTCACCAAGCTCAAGGCCCAGATCATGAACCTGAAGGGACATCATACTGTTTCAACAAATCGATTGGAGGAGATGAGTACAAACATTAGAAAGATGCGCGAGTCCGTGACCTTGAGACACAGTGCAATGTCTCAAATATCGCAAGGTGCAGAAGAAGTGGACCTTGAAATCAAGCTGTTGATAGCGGAGTGTCGTGGTTTCAAGGCAGACTTCAATTCTTTGCCTCGCGGGAGTGTTCTTCGTGCCAGTCAAGGTAAGGGAGAGAGTAATGGTTTTAGTGATCCCAGTCTCAAGTCGGTTGACGCCAATACGCGGGCCCATCTCCTTGTCTTTTTGCAGAATCTTGATCACGCACAGCCACACGATACAATTGGTGCCCTGGCTATTCATCCGGGACTACCTAAACACAAGGCGTGGCTGAAGAAATATGCTCTCCTTGGCGACCAACAAGTCGCTGCTGCAATTCGCGCTTATGAGTTCACTCTCGATACGGAGGATTTCATAGAGTCCCTGGATATGATCAAAAGTTTGTCCGGCGAGTAGAAACAAACACATCATGTGATAAGCGACCTATGCCGGTGCAGATAAGCCCCAATTTGCTGGGCTGTGCGTCCTCGGTTCACAAAAGACACCCCCTCCCCCCTCCCCTTGGGGCCATAATCGCCGGTTGGGGCACAACGAGTCGCCGGTTTTTTAAAGAAGGCTTTTTTAACCCTAGACTTCACAGTGCGCACCGTGACGGATTTTTCGCACGACCCAAGTTGGAATGGACTCGGAATACCTCTACTAGTAGGAATAAGCTCCGGATATTTAACCCAGGAGTCTGCTAGTAGATTGGCACTCTGAGTCTGCTAGTAGCGGCCGGTAGACAGGTCAGCTTGGAGATCGGAGTTCGGCCCGGCAGCAGCTCTTTGTCGCAGAAACGCCAGCCGTTGTCCAGGAGCGTTCCGCGAGTGCGTCCGCGCAAGCGTCTGAGGAGCGGCGGCGGAACGCGACGGGGGCGAAGCGGCTTGCCGACCCCTCCGCGACCGTGACGGGGCCACCGCAGCTCTAGTAATCATGGGAATAACGTTCTAGACATATAGGCTAGCGGGGGTCTACTAGAACACCATAAGCCTACTAGAACAAAATGCTTGGATGTTAAGGCGGGGCAGCAGATTGTGCAGCGCGTAACTCTTCGCGCACCGCACCGTTTTTGGCGCGCCCAGTTGCAGCACCTCGCGCCGCGCGCACACAACACGCCTGCAAAAGCGCAGCGTGTTTACTAGAAAATTGATGTGAACAATGCCAGCCTCTGAGTGTAATCATTCAAGTTGAATGATCACACCGTCACGGTGACCTACAAAGGAAACAGCCCCCCACTGGCACATCCCTCCGAGTCTCCGAGTCGGGCTAATTGGACAAACTTGAAAACTTGCCATCTTGAAGTCACCGTGACGGGTGAAGGCAGTTTCAACTTGAACTTGAAGTTAGTACGAAGCAACTGCAGTACGCGCTTTGCGTTATTGACAAAGTTGATGATGAAAGTTATAGGACATGGTGTCCTTATATCACCGGTATGCTGCTCCATGTCCACACCCCATCTCATGTCTTTACCATATAAGCCCACTAACTTTGTGTATTGTACCTACGGTACCGTTTCAGATATATTATACACTGGCATGCAGGAACTTTGAACACAAGCCGGAAATCGCTGGCAATGGAACATTCAAAGGAAGCGGAAAACCAGTATGAGCAAAAGATAGCATTAGAAATGGAAAGGTATGACAAACTTTCAGAGGACATGGAGGCGATACAACAACGCTGTGAGTCTCTGCTTGTTGCGCAGCAAAGTGAGCACGAAACGTCAATGCGAGACGCCCGGGCCCGAATTAAACGTGTTGAAAAGGAGCTCCGCTTGCAGATAGATCTCTTACATGATGATGCCAAGCATAGCGAAAAAACATTTAGAGAGGTATTGTCTCATTCGCCCAAAAGCCGCGACCAAATAACAAGAAGGGCCTCAGGTACTTGACCAGCAAGAGCACGAGTATGAAATAGAGCTTCAGCAGTTAATGACTGCCGCTCAAATTGAATTGGCAGCTGAGCGAGAATTTACTGCTGAAGCAAGGGCCCTCGCACAAACAAGGAATACCAAGATCTCTCGACTCGAGAAGCGAATTGGCGAATTGAAAATGTCTAATCACGCCCGAAATGTGGTACTTACCGCCGAGAAAGTGCGAAATGCAAAACTGGAAGCAACATTACGCCATTTTAAACGCCACATGGAGGAGCGAGAATCAACCCTTGAAGACAAAGAGCTCGGAATTTTACATCTGCGGCGAAAAAACGTGACGCTTGATAATTTTCGCTTTGTTCTAGATCATCGTGTAGAGCAACTCATGAAAGAACGCGGCCCCATAACGCGACATGTACGAGGATTGGAAGCACATATAGCTGCCATGTATGACGAGCTAGAATCCGAGTATTATAAAATGAAACGACAAGGCCAGCAGCTGGGCACTAAAGAGCTGAAAATAAGTACGTTGGGCCAAGAGGTAAATACATTACGTGGTTATTTGCGTCAGCGAGATGCGTTGATTGCGTCATTTAAGAGGGAATTGTCAGCCTTAGCCGGACTGAGAGCGCCAAATGACATAGAGGCTGGAATCAAACGTGCCTATTGTCACTTTGTTAAGGAGCACCACGCTCGGAGCAAAGCAAAATTGAATTATGTGGCACTCGAGGCATCAAGATCTTTGAGCCCGGATGAAGCAAGACAGATACCTGAGACGCCAGAGGCAACTAGCCAGAAGCTCCTGGATGTAGGTAATTCTGCGAGAATCACCTTGCATGAAGCTCTCGTTGAGGCCCGATCACAGCGCACTTTCACACAACGGGTGGTGGGCAACCTGCAGCGTAAACTAAATATTTCAAAGGATGACCAAGACCGCCAGCAGCAAATCAAGCTCGTAGAAAACTCGCATTTAATAGCTGAATGCAACCGGCTCCGAGGCGAGAATGTATTTTTGTCAAGAGAAGTTCATCATCTTCGACAGAATGTCAAGGACCACACTATGCAACAAGTCAATAATAAAGTAAAGATTATAGACTCCAAACAGCGTAAAATAAAAGTTTTGACCCAAAATACGACGGAGCTCTCTGTTGCGACTGCAACGCCAGGTGAGTCCAAATTCTAATGTTCATCGACATATGTCGACAGGCGAAAAACCGACAAAAGACCCCTCTATCAACTTTGGTCTACAATCTACACAGGAAGGGAAACTTGTTCAGGTGAGCATATAGAGCAAGAAATATTCTTTCTAGCAATACCTTTGCACCTCAGATCATGAACCAACTCGATCAGAATTCAAGGATAATTGGCACACAGCGGCTTGAAATTCATCGACTTCGCGCCATAATTCAATGTAATTTGAAATCCAAACAGCCGATTCCGGCTTAGGCTCACTTGTGTAGGTCAACCGTCCTAAGAATTGAGCAAAACTCTGTTCATCATACAAGACCTGACTACATCGGTCATTGGGGAGCTAGACCTGACTCACCGAGCAGCGATGCGACGGGTGTGGAAATCACAGGAAATTCCTCCATATGACCAAAAAGGAGTGCACTAACCCAACACGATAGCTTCATGAGCAGGCGTCCTAGCCATGGACCCTACCTGAGGCTACCCCTAGTGGCGAACGGAGTCGCCGCGAATGACGTCGCTCAATACTTTTGGCACTCCATTGTGCTTAAAGGCGGTTGCATTTGCGCGTCCGATCCACGCTGTCGTGGGACTAGAGGGCCGTCCCAGCTAGGCCAAAGGCAGATGCCACAAGGGGGAATAAAAACGGCAGGCCCAAAAATAATACTTCGTGGCCGTGTCCCGCAGGGAAAGTGAGTTTTTCCTACCAGCATGGTTTCGGGGCGCGCAAAACCTTGCTACCCCAGCGACGAAGGGAGCCTGAGGTCATCGTAGTTGCCATGGTTTCCCTAGCCCGCTGGCAGAGCCTAGGGGCCGTAGCCGCAATAAAAGAAGGTAAACTTGCCCAGGTGATCCACCCGCCGCCGGATGCCAGTATCTGTGAGCAAACGCTCCTCGTAGCAGGAGTCTCGCTCCCGGGGAGCCTGGGGCGTGGGGCGAAGGCCGCAAACGGCATGATTTGGAGCCCTGCTTGCTCCGTCTCGCTTTTTAATTCAAGTTTGTTTGTTTATATATATATTTATTTATTTATCATGATTTACTTATTTATTTATTTATTTATTTATTCCGAGTCGTTCATTCCGAGTCAAACTCAGCCTGAGGCTGCCCCGGGCCTCGGCCTCAGGACAGTCAGCCGTAGAGGAACTCGCACCTTTCTTCATGTCGGGGAAGCCCTGCTACACAAGGCGGGCTGAGTCGGCCGGCCGGGACCCGGAGGGGGTGCGGGGGGGGGGATCTACGTAGGTAAAGCTGGTACTACCTAGGGTACCTACGGTACCTACGGTACCTACGGTACCTACCGTAGGTACTTACGGTACGGTCCCGTACCAGTACCACGGTACCATGGTACCTACGGTACTGCGGTAGGTCCCGTAGGTACCGTACCTACGGTAGGTACCGTAGGTACCGTAGGTACTGGTACCGTACCGTAGGTACTGGTACCGTAGGTACTGGTAGGCACCGTAGGTACCTACGGTACCTACCTACGTAGGTACGGTACCGTACCGCAGTACCTACGGTAGGTACCGTAGGTACCGTAGGTACTCAACTAATACCACAGTAGACCGCAATAGGGGGCTTGGTATACATATAATGTCGCGTCGAGCCCTGACCAGGAACAACAAACGACAATTGAGGACATAAATGTCCTGACGCAAATATGTATGGCGACGCCTCTCGACTGGCGCTAGAACAACGCCAGCTGAAAGCGGAAGTCAAGCACGTTCCGACGGAGGTCAGATGGGAACACGTACCACGTCGAGCTTTTAGTGGAAAATTTGATAACGTTTTGCTGACGTTGACTTTATGTCCAGGCGCACGTGGGCACGACGCCATTGTTGTTGGCTGGAGAAATCCTGTTAGAGACCACGATGCCGCTGCCAGTGCATGCGAGCAACAAATGTTTGAGGTAGATTCCCTGCGGCGAGCATTTGTGGAAAAGAATCGAACGTATAAGAACTGGGAAACTGCCTGGTTGTTGATGAACGATAGACCTGAAGAATTGGAAGAGTACCTGCTACTACGGCCAAAGATGAAGGACTTCCGAGAACGCGTCGCATTGATGAAAAAGACGGAGGAGAAGGTCCAGGCAGAGCAACAATGGCGTCGGTACCATGAGCTTAAACTAAGATGTGAACGACTCCTTGAGGCACGTGACGCTCTTAGAAATATAAAGCGTCTAAAAGACAACGCATTCTTGGAAATGAAACATTCAGATCAACGGCTAGAAAAATTGTTCGAGCTTGAGCATGAGACAGCCGAAAAGATAAGTGAGGATCACGTTATTGCTGATCAACAAAGTAGAAGTGTTTCCGAACTCTTCCCGGCGATTAAAGCTGGTATGGTCATAACTGGAGTAAATGGCATCAAGACCGAGAAATTACCATGGGTTGAAGTCTCCCAGTTGCTTCAAGACGCATCCCAACCACACTTCTTAGAGTTCCGTCGCTACGACTTTCGTCAAAACTCGGTTAGTGGCCAATGGGAACCGCTCCAGTTGCTGCGTGAACGAGGACAACATGTCCAGGACCCACGAGTCGACCGTGAGCTCTTCATTCAAGCATGTCGAAGCGGCTTAATCAGTGTAGTCAGGCAGCTTCTTGCTCAGGGCGTGGAGGTTGATGCACGAGACACAACTCAGTGCACAGGGCTGCATCACGCTGCAGCAAACGGCCATACCAAAGTCATTGAATTGCTTCTAGGAGCTGGCGCACTACTGGAAGTGCGAGACGCAAATCAGGAGACCCCTCTTATTGCAGCCTGTCGTCGGGGTGAAAATAATGGTGTTGCTGCACTCTTAGCGCTGGGTGCCAGTCTGAAAACACAAGACCGGGTTGGTCGTTCAGTCCTGGTTCATGGTATTATGAGTGGGTCCATTACGACAATTCAACTCCTGTTGAGTAAGATTCCAGGAGACCCATCATGTTGGATACCAGATAAGATATGGCACTGGACACCACTCCATTATGCAGCATCCTTGTGTCTTGAGCCTGTTGTTGATCTTCTCCTGCAACATGGAGCTTCGCCGTACGCATTGAGCTCAAGACGAATGACTCCGTTGGCACTTGCGAATAGGAAAGCTCAAATGCTCATCAAGCAGCACATTTACGAGGAACCCGCCCAATGCATTCTCCCAGCGGGACAAGCCTGCGGTGCACTGTGGCTAGGATCAAGACATGCTGCATATCCCGAGTTTGCAACCGACCGCGGATTCAAGTCGATTCTATCAGTTTTTGATCGAGGTCGTGCTTCTGTGTCTTGAGCATCAAGATTTCAAACTTCCACTCCTCTCAGGCCAGAAAGATCCTAAGCTCAGCTGGATTACATTCCCGGAGAATGCTAATAATATTGAACAGTGTGAAGTTTATATGAGCCTGCGGGAAGGTGACAAAGATGCAGTTTCAACGTGGTACTCATTAACTTCAATACTAAAAAAATGTATTGACTTTATTGACTACGCCACTAAGTCGATTGCCAGTGTTGGTTGCAAGTAATCTTGTCTAAAAGTTTTCTATAGACAAAATCATACCGTGCTAGTGCACTGTGACTCAGGACACTGCACTTCACCGTGCATTGTTGTGGCATACTTAATGATCAAGCATGGGCTCAGACTAGATGAGTCAATAAGATATGTAAAAAAAGTAAGGCCTGCTGTATCTCTTAATTCACGTACCCGACTTGGCCTTGAAACCATGGAGAGGTCCCTCGACGCACGCAAGCTCAAGTGCCTTGAAGACCGTTTGCGAAAGGCGCCAGTTTTGGCAATTCAATTCTAAATGTGAAACTTCCCAGGGTCAGACTGGTGGTAGGGATGCGGCCGCAAGTTGCCACTTTAGATCGAACATCTGCGATTTCCCTGAATCCCCAAAAACAATACCAATACAGACATATAATATAAGCTTTTATGGTGGTGGTCTGTCCTCCAGAGGCCCGCGGATAACTCCCACAATAGCCGGCTTTAGGCGGTGTGCGGTGGGCTGCTCAGGCTGCCCGAGGGACGAGGTTTTATATCCGAGTCGGAATTCAAAAATCGGATTTTGTATATTATATATATCATGCGCAGGAACAAGACATAAAGTCCACAAAACCGAATTAGGAATCCTAGGTCGCAGGTCCTTGGTTGCAAATATCCAAGCTTGAGACCGTTACGGCGTGACCGGCGGGTTATTTACCCGGATCTCTCTCGGGGTGACCAGAGGGGTGATTCACAGGCAAATAACGGGTAATTTGAACCTAGCAGAGCTCCACATTACGCCGCTTGGCGGCCTTCGCCTCGCGCCCCCCAGGCTTCCCAGAAGCGACACTCCAGACGTGCAGACTGTGCAGGCACGGGGCCTGCACCCGGCTAAATTGGGGGCTGTAGCGCCGCCCCTTTAATAGCCCGAACGGGTAAACTTACTGCGAATGGACCCCAGGGACCGATCCACATTCTGGCCGAGTGTGGAGCCCTAAAAAGGCGAGGGGCCGGAAGGGCCCCCACGCGAAGTTCGCGGCAGTGGCGTTTCGTGCCGCGTCAGGCGACCTTTTTGGGCAACTATACACCAAAGGTTGCCGTATTTGCGCATCCTACAGACGCCGCAGGTACCAAGGGGGAATTCGAGGGGGGGACCACTAGCATAGTAGCGAGTTTTGATTTTCACCCCCTGAAAACCCGCAAGTTAAGCCAAATACCCGCACGTTAGGCCATTATGGGCACCTTACCCCATCTCGAGGGGGGCACCTTCGGGGCAAGCTAGTGTCGCTGTGGGCTTAGGATGCCCCTGGGACCCCAACGGGCGAAACCGCGCCGTTCGGGCTATCAATTGAAAATCTCACCAATTGGGCCCGGGGTGCAGGCAGCTGTGCAGGCCCCTTGTCAGGCCCCTTCACTCCAGTCTACTGCACTGGCATGGAACCCTATACTACTACAAGCTACGGTTCGATAGTCCTATGTGCTTGTCAGCTTGTGCAGCATGTCCAAGGTTTGTTCTGCCATGGATGCTAGGCTGATCCGTCCGATGGGTTGCCTTGAGCTCAAGGTCAGCTCAAGCCGGCGAATGAGATAGAACACGCATAAGATCATTTGCACTGGCTCGAGCTGGTAGTGGTTGGAGTGCAAGGGAAATAGCGTGGGAAATAGGACCACAAAATCTACTTGGAATTAATTTGAGTACTAAACGCAAAGGCTGTGAATGCGCTGCTGGCAGCACACCTGTTATCCAATGATACATGCAGCAGCCAAATGCCCAAATATCCGCCTTTGGAGATACCGAATAACGTGAATCAATTACCTCAGGCGCTACGAGCTCCCTCGCTATATTACCACCATCTGATCGCCCATGTGAATAATTGCAATGACGTGAGCGCGCATCGTGCATAAAGAGGAAATCATCCAGAAGCATGCGTCCATTTTCATCCAAAATAATTGCATCCGGGTGAATATTCTGATGAATCACACCAAGGCGGTGTATATCAGCCAGAGCCGCAGCAATTTGTTTGCCCCACGTCTGTACTGTGTCCGGGTCAATCATGTTGCGGAACCTTTCAACATTCTGGCCCAGTCTTGAAGAAACATGGGCTGTTACATAGGTGAGCCGAGTCCATATCTGGCTGTAGGTGCCCTGCAAGTTATACGAGGCTACTTTTTGTGAATGAGCAGTAAGTGATTTGACAAGGTTGCGACATCGAAAGCTGCAAAGAGTTCTCACACATGAGAGTGCATAGTTGGCATCCGCCGGGTGTTGTAACTGCAGAAATCTGAGCAGAAGTATGTTCCCTGATGTTGGATCGCGCATCACATGTGCGGCCCAGGCGGAATTTTCACTCGCCATCGACACGGCTTCAATCCAATGCAGCCGTGTTAGTAATAGTGTCATGCCCTGTTCTGTGATCTCATCAATAAGTGTGTCGAATAATTTTCGTGCTTTCACCTGCTGAATGACAATCGGCTCTTCGACTGCTCTCAATGAAGCCTCTCTCAAGTTGAACGACTGATAGTCTTCTACATTCATGGTGCTACGTTCTTGCTCAATATCATTATATCCGTGCACAGGTAAATGCGGGAAGCTGGTGGGGTCATGGACAGGCCTCGTGTGCTCGGCATCTCTATGTCGTAGCCAAGTGACTTCTCCGGTCAATGACGTATTCAAGGCAATCATTGCACGATTATCTTCTTTCCCGTTCAGAAATGTAATGCAATATGACTCCACCGTCTCGACATGGTGCGATTTGGGGCACTTGTGGATTGCCTCGCGTACATATGTTTTTATGCACGGTTGATTACAACCAAAATTGTACCTGATGAGTTTCATCGCCTTCATGTTGCATCGGTACGGCATGGTTCTATTGTCATGGCATAATTTGGTTTGAAGTTTTAGATCAATGCATCGGTCATATTTCACGCTAGCAAATTTTATTGGAGGATGCAAAAGGAGTTCATATGGAACTAAAAATAAATAAAATCTACTCTGAGTTTTAGGAGAAACCGATATTTGCACACTAGATTGCTCACAAATCAAGGACTCGTTTAAGCCTGCCTTCATCCCCCAGGCGCACGCTACACACGACACTTCAACCCCAGCTTGCATTTTCATCTTGTGGCTTGAATGAGTGAAATAGGTGGTGCTTGGTAGTACAATTGAATGAATTATGGCACTAAGGACAGCAAAAACTGTGTTTTCCTGTTCCTCTCTTGTCACAACACATTCGACAATCCCCTTAAGCAAATTAACAATTTCCATTTGCCAAAGCCGCTGGGAACCTCCTCTTCTGACATCAAACACTTCACGATTTCCTGGGGAAAGTTTAACAGTGCACTTGTGTACCAGTGCTCGATTTTGGCGACACACTGAGCAGTAGCTGGCCAAGCTACCTGAATGAACCAACGTGTGCGAATGCACACTCATCCCGAGGTTGCCACACAATCTGACACCTCCGGGCGGTATTACTGAGGAGTCGTGTGCATCAGTTTCTTTTTGAACGTGTGGCGAAGACTCGAGCGCGATATTGCGGTTTGAATTTCGCAGCCAGCAACGTGCCATCCTTTGCTCAATATCTGCTGCAATGAGGCCAAAGGTGACAAGCTCCTCTTCAGAAATGCAGCCTTCCTTTTCGACAGGCAAAAGCAGAAATGACTTCGCAAATTCAAGCTGTTGAATTAGCGGGGCCAGCGCAGCGCCTTGGGGGTATAGAACTGCCCATTCGCATGTTGGCGCCTTGCAGATGAACAAGAAAAGCTGCTTTTTAGTAACAAGGGAAATTTCGACTTTACTGAAAGCATTTCTGCTCGCCTCTCGATAGAGCCAGCGTAGTGCAATCTCAATCTCTCGATGCGTATTTTGTTGTGCTTTAATGTGCCCCCATTGTCCAGAGAGTCTACTCGAGACACCGGTTTGGCGCGTCAGACCTTGAGTGTGCACACGGAGCAGAGCCTTTGATTGTGCTAAGTTCTTTTGCTCAACACCCTGAGAGGCAAGCTTTCGAATAAGCCAGCGTCTCAGTACGTTGTGCTTAGCCCTCACTGATATTGCGCGAAATTCATGAGCATCAGCATTATTGCAGGTTGCCAGGAATCCGTATTGTGCTGCCAGCCTGCCCGCTTTTGGTTGTATGTAAGCTAAGGACGCGCGTTTTTTGGACTGCCGCCACCATGGCGACAGCCCTTCTTTTGTTGTCTGATAATTTCGGACGGTCTTGATTTTCCCACCTGCGTTCAGCGCTTTGTCTTTTGCTTTCAGCTGATGGGCCTACAGAGATTTGGTGCTACAGACGACAGTCTGAAGATTCACGCTGTGGAGGGAACTGTCACAGGCACACGATGCGCACCGGCCAATCCTGCACACACTTCCAAGGTACTGTTGTAGGCTTCTATGTCTTTGTATGCACTTAATTCACACTCTGGGAATCTGCTTTTGGAAGTCACCGTGTTGTGTACAACGTCCTGGCGTTTATGATTCTTCATCCAGAGATGGCTGCTATTGCGACCAAAGAAAACAGGCGAAACAAAAAAGCCCCAATATTGAGGCCAGGACCCAGTGATGATAGCTTGGACTGCCGCAGCTTCACCACTAAAACAGCAACAACACACAACACCATAATGACGGAGTGGTGATGATGCATTCTCAGCAGCCGTTGCCACTATTGAGGCTGCAGCATACGCACTTGTGCGTGTCGAACCCACGATGGTAAACTTGGCAATTAATATGTTTTTATGATCATCGGTCCACCCGAGCTTACCTCTGGCAGTAAATTTCTGATGTTGAATTGCTCCGTTATCTTGGTAGCGAATAGCGTACTGCATGCGTCGTCCTGAGCCCCCATGCATTGTACCAGGTCCAAGGTACTGCTGATCTGTCATTACTGTCCTATTTGGATCAGGCTGATATTCTGGCGGCTGCTCTACTACTGCTATAAACTCATCAAGTGCAATCTTTGATTTAGGGAGGTGTGTGGTATTGGCAATGTCGCAGAGCAACAGATTCTGAAAGCTCTGACGAGCATATGCGCCAAGATAGCGAGACTGTCCAGTGTCCCTTGTCCAAGCATAGTGCATCTCAGTGCTCAATCGATGGGCGGGTGGGAGCACGAGAGAGAGTTTGAGGCTTAGTGTTGCGGTGCAAATCTCTTTCAATTCTCTAATTGCATGTGTTGTTGACGGCACTTCACTGATGTTACAACCAGGTAATGATTTGATCGGCGATGAGGAGTCGGGCCTATCGTGACCCCCAATGCGATCAATTCCAACCTTTCTGCGCTTCCCATCAGGATTGCTCACATCGCGAGCAAGGACACCACCATGGGCTGATAGGAGTGCATCCACAGATTCGAGATCAACACAATTTACACCGCAACTCATAGAGGTAAAAAGATGCTTCATGTGGCGACGACCGACGGCTGGGTGCCGGCTGGACCCCACTAAGCTATTCTGCCTAGGCCGAAGTGCTTGAGCTTCAAATGTTTGCGCAACACGCATAACTAAAAAAGCCATGGCACTTGCTATGCCCTCCAGATTCGTGGGGCTGGACTTGCGTTGATTAGCTTCCTTCAACATGCATTGCTGCTTCTTATTAAATGCATGACTCCGATGACGCTCATCCACAGCGTCCTCATCCCATTCCCAGCCTTCAACGGTGCCATTAAGTCGCCACAGCTTGCTCCACCTTTTATTTACACGTAACCTTCGTGGACGCAGATGTTCCAGGAAGGCTAGTTTCTGTTCCCAGCTGCATCGATGTCGATGAGATGAAGCCACCGGTGATGCCAGCGTGTTATCTCTCAGAGCTAGTATTTTTTCAGCAGTAGACAATGCCCGAACTGTCAGTGAGTACCGTTGTGGCGACATGAGATGCATTCCTAATCCGCATTGTTCAATCAAATCCGTCGCTTGTGAGCCCTTTGTACTCTGAGTTATCGCTTGATCAAGGGCATTTTTAAGCAAAGAGGACCCAGCATGTGTTCTTTCATGAACGTTTTTTAGTATGGCTGATTTTGATTCGAGTCTGCATAGGAACTCATTGTATTTCGTTAGCAGGCTGGGCTTCATCTCGAGCTTTTCACAGTCAGTGACATATTGATTTATTGAGTGGACCTGTATATGTTTGAAAAGTTACTTCAGTACCACGCCTATTTTGACTCACAAGAAGTGCATCTGCAATAGGCCACGCCTGTGTCGCTGTGAGTTCCTCAGGCGAGATGCCAACACCATTTTGCTCTAGCAAAGCTGGCTTACATAGGCCATCGCTCGACCAGAACACAACGTTGTTATTCATATAGTAAAATCCAGTTTGGTTACGGGGGCACATGGAAACTGACGTTTGGAGCGTTAGCAGCCGCATTTCTCGTCGTGTTTGCATGAGGGGCAGATTTAGCTGTTTATTGTAGCTGACTGCTAGCCTTAATAGATCGCGGAGCTTTACGGTTGACGCGCCAATAACCTAAAGCGGCGGTGAGCAGCATCGTGAATTCGGTCCGTGGGCGCTGGGGATTTGCAGCGGTACCCCTTGGGCGAAGATCCGCTTGAAACAGAAAGGTGATTACAGCTTCGGCGTCCAAGCATGCTTTTCCTCGGACACTCAGCGACAATGATTCGTTTTCCCATACGACCTCACTGTCCACACATTTGTGAATCGAGGTCGTTATCGCTGCGTTTGCACAACAGATCTTGAGGCAAAGCGCCGATGTGCCATTTGGTACATTCAGAACCGCAATATTCGAGAAAACGAAATCAAGGCTGTGTGCCATTTGTCTACTAGTATCATGACCGTGACCGTGACTCAGACTCTCAGGCGTATTTAGTCGTGTCATGGTGAAATTGCCCTTGCGGCGGAAGGAACACGGCAATCATCACCTGTCCTAGCTACCTACGGTACGGTACCGTAGGTACGTAGGTACCTACGGTACCTACCGTAGGTACGGTACCGGTAACCAACGTCGGTACCTACCTGTAGGTACCTGACGGTACCGTACCTACCTACCGGGTAGGTACCGTGCTGTAGGTGGTAGAGAGAGAGAGGTATCCTCTAGCCCTTCCTACCCTAGATATGTATCTCCCACTCTCTAAATTTGAGTCTACTTGTATACATCGGGTGTCTACCGACGCTACAGTGTAAACCGTGACCGTGACCAGTTGAAGTTTACAACAAAACACTGTCACGGTCACTCTCGTAGTGGGTTAGCGCCAGTCCCTGATGTGGTGTTTCTTTCAAAGTATTCTTTTTCTTTTGCTCGCTTCTACTAGTACTAGTAGGCATTCAAGTTCACTGTAAAACACTGGCACTCTACGTCAATAGGCGGAACCTCGTGGGCCCATAACCTAGCAAGAGTATGTCGCAGCGTCACGGTTATGTAATGTAGCAGGGCCCTAGCTCACCAGCCAGAGGCTGGGCCAACCTAACTACGAGAGTAGGTACCGGTACCGTACTGCGGTAGGTACCGTACCGTAGGTAGGTAGGTACCGTAGGTACCTACGGTACCGTAGGTCCAGAACGGTAGCGCGTATGATGACATTATATACGGGCTGCCCAAATGGAAACCAAGGAGTCACCAAGCATTCTAGGGCTAGCAACCTCAACCACCTATGATGATCTTCGCTGCAGGGCAGCTAGAGGGTGCATATTTCTAGATGGTGCATCTCACCTGGCAAATCTGACAGGTACAAGTGCGTAAGTACATCTGATTTTTTTTCGAAAACGACCAGCGTGGCGCGGGAGGTTCGAGAGCTCATTTTGCATACGCTGCAAAAGCATATCGTTGTGCACAACACTCGCCCATACAAAATCGATGAGGTCAGGCAGCTTGTCTCAGCGGATGCCAGCGGCCTTGGCGGTAAAGCTGACTCCAAATCACCCAGTGGTCACATTTCGCCGGGCGAGTTTGCCTGGATTATCGGGATGCCTATCACTCGAGGATTGGGGAGAGCTAATAGCCCGCTGCTGTGTTAAGCAAGCCACTCTCCTTGACAACTTATCTAATTTTTAGGGGGCGTATGCTATCATGGAGCGTTTGCTACTGGCAGACCACTAAACGAGGAGCTTTGGGCAGACCTAGGCGGTGGCGAAAACCCTGATAGCAACTTTTCTGTGATTTCTTCGGGTATATGCGCGTCTGGAAAGCATGCATATTACATTGTGAGTGGTTCCGCAACGACTGTGGTCAATGGTACTTATCGCCAAAGTGCCCAACCTTGTAAAAAAACTTGCTTTAAGAATGAACATGGCGTTTTTTTGTTCCAAGCAGCACTCCATGATCCAGTTGATGCAGAAGTACTTGTAAGCAAAAAGGCCAAGCACGACCAAGTGGCGTTAGGACAAGACGGCCATTCAGTGCGTCTAGAATTCGCGCGCTCATTAATGGGGTCAAGCAAACCTAAAATTAAGAAACAGTCGAAGAACCACAACGCTAAAAATGCAGTACGTATATTAGTAGGCATAATGGTGATCGTGCGACATAGGTGAGTAATATAAAACAGGAATCAGGTCAGGTATCCACCACGAGTTTTGTGGACTTCCGGGTTTAACATATTCAGGAAAGATTATGACTTATTTTTGGAAAAACATAGGCCGCTAGCCAGATGAACTTGGCACCTCAATCAGCAGCTGCGCATAGGACAGTAAGCACGACAGCCCAAGCTGTGAGATTAGGAGTCCAGTGCGTCACAAAGAGTTTAAATGCGGACGCGCCTCCCTTGTGTTTACGTTGGGTGCGCTCAAATTGCGCTAAACAGTTGTCCACGTGCAGCTGTCGTCATTACTATGTTTCTACAAGCGAACGAGATGGTTGGATGTGGAAACGAGAAAAACGCAAGAACCGATTGGATACTCAAGTGCTTCACGCTGTGCTCCGACGCGAGTCCTTAATTAAAGATTTGCATGTTTTAGTGGACGAAATCAACACAAGCCATTCCCTTAGTAGTACGCGCCGGGGCGGGAATCATGCCCGAACTTGCAGCCAAAATGAAAGCACCTCGGCTATGCTCAAGCCCGCCCTTGCCTGTTTAGACAAGCTGCGTGTTTCAGGAGTGGAATGTGTTGAAAGCATTTTAGCTTGGCAAAAGAATTATTATGTCTCGCGGCAGTGCAATAATTCGAGGCGACGGAAGAATCTTCAACATATATGGATCGCCACAATTGAATCTGAGGTTTCTTATGGATTTGGAAAAGTCCCAGCTGTTCGATCAAAGTTTAAAAAACATCAGCGCGGACCATTGCCAGCTGAAAACGCCCAAATCACGAAGTTCCTGGGGATCTATGTTAGCCGTGAGGCAGCACTGCGGGCATACGAAGCTGCAAAGCCAAAGGTTGCCATAGAAAGGCGTTTAACCGTACGCGACCTACCACCTCGTGTTGAGCGCGTAATTGTTGGTGGTATCAACATAATTGAAACTGAGGGATCAAAGTCACTGCGAGTTTTGGAAGACCGTATTTGCGAAAATTTTCAAGCTCACAATCTTTCCTCTCCGGCATATCTCTATAACGGCGAGGTTTATCTTGTAAAGATGGCGACAGACCTTGATTGGCTTGGCTCGTCTTTACCACTCCGACAACATCTAAGTAACACCTGCTCGCTTTTGCGCAATCCATTCATGCTGACTGCTGACTTCCAGAATGCAATTCAACACCATCTTATCGTGGGAAGCTTACACACAACAGGGGTTGAGAAAACATTTGGCAACCCAAATGACCGTGTCACTCGGCACAAAACAGGTACCTTTATCTCGTGGAAAGGCGCCACGAGAGTCAGCCAGCACGTTGGAGTGTCAAGCCGTGTATAGTGGCAATCCTTGATTCAAATGAAGCCAAACCATTAGGTCAGAGACGGAAGCAAACCAACTATGGATGTGCTAGATGTCGCACGCATAAGTCAAGCAGTGGCCAATGTTCAAGAAAGCGTCAAATTTTCCCGGTCGCACATAGGGCAAGCTAGCCAAGAAAAGTTTCGGAACAATAACTTATGTAACAAACGTAAAGAGAGTACCAGTGAGGACATGTGGAAGCGGTCTACGTGGGCGCAATATAACGAAGGTCAGGTCACACTTGCAATGCGGCAACCACGCGACAGACTAAAAAGTATCATGACGGGAGTATTCTGTCTTGAAGAGCAGGGCAAGTGGAAGGTTTCTAGTTTGCCCAGGACAGCTACACGCAAGTATTTACTCAGGAAACAATTAAGAGAAAACCAACAGTACCGCAGGACTTCGCGCGACCTGATTACAGCACGATTACGAAAGGAAATATCACGTGGTCTGACCCATATTCGAACAACCAAACTGATTGATCTTGTGCGCCAAGCATCTTACTTGCAGGAAGCTGGCCAAATTACTGCAGATACAGGCACGCCGCACGCCAGAATAGTACTTGAATGTCGAAATAAAGCTGAAGCATCTGCGGAAACTCTGCAGTGTCTTATTCGCGGGGTCAACAGTCGACATTTTCACAACATACAAAGGCCAGCGGTAATAGAAAATTTGAACAAGAGACAACAGATACATTACAATTGTCTCTGGGCTTCCGTTAACATTGTTAAATGTTGTATCCACATCGCATTGGACCGGGCTTTGCGCGGGCACACGACACCAGCACATATTTCAAGCAGGCGACTTGATGGCGACCATTGTTTTTTTCTTATCTATTCACCGGGCAATCGCACACATGATGTTTCTTGCAGCCGCCCTCCATCTGACAGCCCGCCCTTGTGTGGCCACAATTTTTCATACAGAGTGGTAGCGCCAATTTTTGGTCGTGAATCCTTGCAGGGGCCAATGGACCATCATGAGCACGCGCCAATTTCAGAACAAGACAAGGGGAGACAACCTGGCCGCTATGCAGTGTGTTCACGGCCTTGGAGAAAGCTGCTGGTCACATGCTACAATACCACAGCAAAAAGAACATCTGCGAGGGAGATATACGAGCACGATTTAAAAGTAGAACTGGGTCAATCGACAGTGGGAAGACATTTGCTCTATCAGGGCACCAAGACATGCTCGCTATTGAAGTCAGGCCCTGTGGTAACGGACGACGACGAGGCCCTCCTAAAAAATCGATTGAGTTTTGCTGCTCAGCATAGGCTTGTTTGTCACATATCTTGGATTAAAACAATAATAGCTGCTGCGCTTGCCGCTGATCGACAAGAGGCATCCCATGTACACCTTGAGACTATTTTTATGGCAAGGGAGGAGATGGCAATGCGAAGGTAGACGTCGAGCAATGCTTGTATTTTTATGTTTTTTGACCTTCTGATTAGTAGGTTTCGGACTGACGATGCACACTGGCATGCAAGATTAGACTCTAGGGCAATCGCTGCACAGACCCGTGCGGAGGTAAGCGCATTTAATATATTGAATTCCGCATCAAAAGACTGGTGTCGCTCGTTTGACCCTCCTGAATCTGGTGCTAGCTGGAAGACGCTACGGGGTACTAAGCAGCAAGAAGCACAATCTCGGAAGATTGCGACTAGTATAAGAATAGCTGCATGTGTAGCAAAGATGGAAATGACAGCGTGCACGGTCTTCTTGTTTATGCAAAGGACGATAATGGATCAAGCCCGCGAAAAATATGAGCGTGCCTTGTTTTCTTTGGAAGAAGTTACCAGCAGGTCTGTACGTGCAGCTGCGCACCAGTTTGCGGCAATGGACGTCGCAGTACGTCGCTTTGGGCTCAAACGAACTATGGTGTCATCCAGACCGCATCACGATCCTTTAGTCCCCAGCCCATGGTGTCGAGCTAGTTTAGAATATACGAAGCGACAACCATGGCACTCGCTAAATCCCCTTCTCCATGTTTGTATTCGGATTCCGTCAGCACCGAGGATGAAGCGTATTTCTGCGACAATCCGCCAAAATCCAAGTTGCGGATATCTCTCCCTGGTTGCTGAATGTGTGCATTCACCCTGTTATAAAAAGGAAATAAAGATATTCCCAGCTGATATACGACGCATACTAATGGCGAAGGGGCGCTTTGATTTGATGAGGTTTTACTGCCCGTTGGGATCATCAACAACAAGCATGATCGGGCTAGACTCAATTACAAACAGAAGAACACTGTCAAACGGTGCAAGGTCACGATTATACCTTGCTGAGAAAATTGTTGGTGTGCTTTGCTCTGAGCTACGTCTTGGGGTTTATACAAATAGCATCCATTTAACTGGACTCTCCCTTTCACGACAACAGGATGCCCTTGTACGATGTTTATATTGGGGAGACACCGTTAGTGAGCAAGCACATAAGCTCCGAATTATAGATTGGGCACACATAGTTGCCTTTGCCCGGCCATGTGGTAGATGGTGGCTGGATATCTTGATTGCAAGACGCTCATTCCAACGAGGCATTCTTGTCAAATCACTGCGTGGTTGCAACATAAGTAAAATGATCAATATCTATGTATCAGGTTTACTGTAATTATTGCTGCATTGCCAATCGTGTCTTGCTGATTGATGTTTATGATGCCTGGGGTGACTTAGGCTTTGAAGGACAGGACTCTGTCACTGGTATGCATTTTTCTCTGACGGTTTCATTTTCGGCGATGATGCGCGGGCTAGTCGCTGACTGTGACTTTGCTGCTCTTGCACATCTTCTTTGTGCCGTAGCTTTGTGTGCATTCCCATCTGAGCTTGTCCGTCGCTTGATCAATCAGCTTGACCTTTTGCTGCCAGGAGAAGAGCAGGAAGGTGGTGGGAAGCGGAGTTCACCTGGCCGCTCTCATCTTCCGATTCCTGAACGAAGGTGGTGGCGTAAGCCATTAGCACATGAAGCACCACGTATGGTATATCATGAGCAGCGAGCTACTACCTTCCGTGGCCCGGTATCTAGAGCCGAGCACATGAACGTCTCAGGTCACATCGCAAGCGCAGAGCTTCTAGCGAATTCCAGGGGCTGCTACCGCATCAACCTAGCAGTCAAGGAAAATGAGAATCGGCCCGCGTGGAACACTTTAACCTTAGATATACCAAACTTGCTGATGGACTTACTTCCAAGGGCATCGGTGATAGGGGATCATAATATGCACGCAACTTTACTGGTCAGCCAAGCTACAGGGAAGCCACTTGCTCATAATAATGCTGGCTCGAGTCTGGTGGATTCAGAGTGTCTGGAAGATTTCTGTCAATTTCTTTGGTGTCGGCTCAAAATCTCAGATGATGGATTGGGTCTCACTCCGACACGTCAACAGCGAGATGTTCAGCAACTAGGTGACATACTGTCGCAGTTCGAGAGATGGTTACGAAGCACAGATCCTGCTCTCCAGCCACGGAGCACAGCAAGGCTGGTCCTTGAAATCAAAAATGGGATAATGGAGACAGACTTCCGGAACAGTTGTTGGAAATTATGGTTGAACGCACATCCCTGCAATAACAGAAATATCAGAACAAAGAAAGTATTATCTTGGGTCCCAACAGCGCCAGCCCGAATTCTTTCTGCATCATCTCTAGCCATATTTTATATGGCAACGTTTGGAATTGATTATCATGGTGATTTTCTTGTGATGCTGGCAAATCCTAGCGAAGCAAAAAAATTTTCACGCACTATCCATAGTGAAAATGCACTCATGAATGATGAAGAAGTTCTCGCAATCCTTAGAAGAAGAGCATGGCAAGCAAGGCTAGATGGCCAAGCGGGTAAATTAGGAGTCCTATTTAAAGAGCAGGTAACTGAGACATTCTATGGCCCGGGTGCTGCTTTGTTCAAGACAGGCATATTGCTATCTCGAGGGCAGGACCTCAGCACACATTCAAATACACTTCCAAGTTTATTGCGACCGCTTATAAGTACTGCGCTACAGCGCCTTCGCATTGCTGCAAGAGTAGACCACATGACATTATCTCTGGGCGATGAAAGCAGCACATCCATCTTTTGCGCTAATTTGGGTGTTTCCGGAACGATGGCGCACCGAAAAACTGGAATCTCTGCTGGGTCACTGGCACAGGATCCTCGGTGGATTTGTGCTATTTCTAGTGCCCAGCCTAAGAACATCATGATGCAGACGATTGCAATACCGGCCATCCAATGCTGTGTTTAGTCCAGTGATTATGCATACATATCAGCTATTCATAGGTTAAATCCTCCTACAATGTTGATGATGGTTTCGAGCAGCCAGCCACAGAACCGTGGATTGTTCGGGTGGCGCTTCAACATGGAACACTAACATTTACGGCCCATGATCCTACGAGGGGTGTAGCCTTGATGGTCAGATCGTCTTTGTTTGATCTTTTGCCTAATTCGCATTTAGCTTATCGAGTGCTGACAAATTACGGAATGCAGCCTGAATACACTTTGGCTTGGTTGCCACGGCAAAAAATGTGGCAGCGAGCTAGTATTGCTGTGCAGATTGCAAACGCAACAGTGGTAAGTCTGAGGAGTCTTTGTGGTGCAATGGCGCTCACTGCGATAACAAATGCTAAGACTTGGTTCGCAAAGCACATCCTACCAAGGGGCAAGATAACAAAAGGGAGCTGCGTTTCTCATAGCGTCCGGAGGCACAGTTTTATTGGGTGCGTTGCATCTGGTCTTGGTGCTAGGAAGTTGTCTAGACTAAAGACGGCACAAAAAAGAATTTCAAGCGCACCGGCTGATTTTGCAGCACTTCGATTTGCAGCTGATGCTTGCTCGCCATTGAGGCGGGAAATACTCCCTATATCAAACCGGAGGGAGGCAATCAAAAAGATAATATCCGCTTCATCTGGCAGTGCTGTCCATAGAGCAATCCTCCAGGAGCCAAAAGATTGTATGTGGCCTTTCAATACTGCATTTTTTTTTACTGAACCAAGGCATACTGTTAAAATCCCACGCATTAATGAGCGTGCAACTGCCCTTTTGAGAAAATATGCAATTAAGAAGGATCGTGAGCAGACTGTTTATGGACCTGCACTCTGGACTAGCCCTGAAGGAGACTTGTGTAAAAATGACCACAGAACAATAAACGGGTCAACAATTCTACGAGTACTCATAGCCCAGGACATGGAGACCAGAGCGGCACAAATGAAATTTCGGACAGCATTGCAGGTCAATCGAGACCGTCAGGTTAGCCGTGTGTCTAAAACCAAAGTGAGATGGCTTCAGCGGGAACACAAATGGCTCTTTTCCTTGGCACCATGGTTGGTGCAAGCTAATAGAGCGCTAGAAGGGACGGCGAGCTTGGTAGTTCATGATTACCTTTTGGCGATTCAATGCATAGCTGCCATAAAAGCACATGCAGAGAGAACAACCGCACAAGGCAGTGCAAATTTATTTGGCGCAACAATTTCGATTACTTGTGTTTGCGGTGTCAAATATTACCGCACGGCGTAGTTGACCACCTTCCCGGCAGGTGGCTCATCAAATGCGACAGTCGTACTTAGCGATTTTGAACTTAAAAAGATAGATTCTTTCCATGCGTGCTACATCTGGCGAGGGCTTGTGCTGGTGCATGTCTGTCAGTGTTGTCTTCCGCCAGTCGCATGTAGCATTTCATGTTGCGCGTCTACTAGTAACAGCTTTGTTCTCATTGACTCCAGCGACGGAGTTGTCAGTGTACACTTGGCAACTCTACCTCAAACTGACTTACTAACAGGTTAATTGCAATTTGATCAAATTGCCATTGAAAGAAGTTGCTTTCCTTTTAGAAAGCTCGCAAGGAGAAACGCCGGGCTGCCGGAACGTTGACAAGTTGCTAGAAGCGCCGTCATGTCGAAGATCAAGCTCTAGGTTGGACAGAACTAAATGTGGTGCGCGTATCAGAGTCGCACCCTACCGGTCAATGATGTCTTACCTAGAACTCCTGTCCTTGGAAGCAGCTCGTGACAAATTAGAAGATGCGTCGCTGGTCGCCTGCCTTCTCTCTAAGGGAGCAACCATAATGTCATCATCAGCTCAAAGTTCAAACACCTCTCCATGTGGATTTGCCAAAATTGCTTTGTCTAGGGCCCTTTTGTCCTTTCTGACTGCATGTTGTCACAAGAACGACGCAGAAGGCTCATCAACAGGAGCGACTTTTTGTGAAGTGCAGAGCCAAAAGTTCGACGGAAATGACACATTCTTTGAGTGGGTGCTAAGCCGTGTGCGTATCTCTGAGTGCAATCGCCTTGATCGCCAGGATGGCCATTGTTTTGAAAAGCTTAGCTTCAATTCAGAGCATGGCCGGGCAGCTACTTATATTTGCGAAAAGCTCTGTGTTCTGTACATTTTACAGCCTTCACCAAGGGGTAAAAAAAGCCTGGTCGTGCACGCAACAACTACTCAAATTCACAACGCACAATCTCGCTCATCCCGTTTGACACAAAGACAAAACATTGACCCGGGGCTCCTCCTGGGTATTTCCTTAGCAGAAGCGTGCACACGCGAGCTGCTCGTAGTGACCCGTAGGCTCATGGATGCTTCTATGCCACAGCGAAGTCAACGATGTGGTCATTTGGTCTATGAGAACATCTTTCACCCATGCAACCGCACGTCACTCGCCACGTGGCTTCTACGCCACGCCTCACTTGTAATAGAGGAACGCTATGATCTCCTCCAGCTTAAGAGTCGCCGCAGTTTTATGGCCGTTGTGGCGTTGTATCCCTCGAAATCACGATCACAGCAATTCCAGCGCTGGAAAACTCCAGACACATGGTGTGGCGGTCTCGGAATCGATAAAAACGGCCACAGCAAGAAAGTTTCAATTCACAAGGCGAGCTTAAGAGCCCACTGCCAAGAGAAGCAGCGCTGTGTGCGAAAGTTACGTGTGCAAAAAGCAAGAGTGCAGCTAATACAGCAAAGGGGAACCGGGACGACAATCTCGCCACTTTCGGCCTTTCGTGAATGGGGTGCAATGTCATATGAAGAAAGAAACCCTTGGAATGCGAAATATACACTAAACCTGTGAGTTTAGGATGCAAGCCCGGATAGATTGCCTAGTATAGATAGATACTTCCTCCAACCGCCCAGCGGGCCGGACCTACTTGAAGTACTTGAAGTATCCGAGTCTATCTATTTGAAGGATCTATCTACTTGAAGTATCTATCTATACTAGGCCATATCTATCTAGGCCAAAAGCGCCTGGAAGGACCCAGTAGAAGTAGGAATGGCCCGGGACTTGTGGAACTCTGATGGGGTTCGTCCGTGGCTCGCCTTTGCTTCCGAGTCAACTTGGGGAAGGTTAAACTTGACTCGGAAGCTGGATACTAACAATTATACTAACAAGTAAGCAAACTTGAAGCCGAACACCGGATATTCCCTAGCCTGAGGAGCCCTATATAGATAGTAGTATGGAGCGATAGAAAAATAATTAGTGGCGAATTAGAGGCCGGCCTCTTTATCCCGCCCGTTGGAACGATTGGGTTTCGGGCTGTCCAGCATGACAAAAGCGGGGCCCCCTACTCTCTCTAAAACCATCCCGCGACTACTGCGCCTACAAGGGGCCGGACCCCACCGTGGGGATTCTCTCCGCCGAGCGCCCAAGGGGCCAGATTCGGTCGGGGTTACTCGTAGGGCCCTCTTAAGGGCCGGGTGAGGTCAGGGGGGTACGGGGATCGGGACTAGGGCGCAGCGGCGCGCTGAAAACGGCAAAAACCCGTGAATCTTGATTAAACGCGATTTTTTTTTGCCCCGCAACCCGAATTGGTTATAGCTATTTCGATTTTGTTTTGGGTGGGTGCTACCGCTGCTCCACACACACCCCCGCCCGCGCCGACGTCGGCTGCCCCGCTGCAGGAGCATGCGGCCGCCCTGCTCAAGAACCGCCTTTACCGTCGCTGGGGCATCAAGACGGCGCGCGAGTACGCCCGGATCAAGATCAACGGCCTCCGGCTCGTCGGCGGCAACCCGGACTTCACCAACGCGCCCGGGCACGGCGACGACGACGCACGCTTCTACGAACGGCAGCAAGCTTACGTACACGCTCGCGGGGGATAGCTCCCCCGTCACCCCTCCTTAGGCGCGCGCCCCCGCAACCCGAATTGACTGTAGCTATTCGGATTCTGTTTTGGCCTCGTGCGCAGCCTAAACGCACCCATAGGCAGCCCCAAGCTATTTCTGGCCGCTCAAGGGGTCGACCGAAGCGGTGCGTTAAGAAAAAGCGCGGCAGCACAACATTTCGCGATGCGCCAAATCGCTCTCCCACCACATGATATGTGCGATGCGCAATGTGGGCACGCCACTGCACCAAACACCGAAAACGGTGCGGACAGTACGCCCCGAGCGCCGCGGACAACTTCAAGCGCTCGAAAAGCTGGAAATCATTGCACCCGGCGGCCGCGTCAAGGTAGACGCGGGACGAATAGAGAGCTTCGAGGGCGCTCCTGCGAGAAACCACGGGCCCGGGGACCAGCGCGGGGTTATAGTCGATGCGGACGACGACGATGCGGACGACGACGACGATTTGGAACTTTGAGACTCCGTCGTTTGCAGCCCCTGTTTTGCGTGAATATTAGTCATAACCTTAGTCATGTTCATAGCAAGCTTGGTCCCTTAAGCTATTAAAGGAGTAACGCTAGGCCACTTTCTTCATTTGGGGTCTGGCCCCGTGCGCCTACCTACGACGCTACGTGGCCTTTGCAAAATTGAAGCTTCGGTTGAGTGACACCTCGCTGATGTTCCACTTCATTTTCACGCGCGTAATGGGCATGACGCGGCGCATTGCCTTGGCTGTCTCAATAGACACGTGATCGTATATGTCCTCGAGACCACAATGAAGCCCAGACTCTGCGATCCCTACCTGTTCAATGATGGCTGCGCCAAGCATACGGGGCGTCTCAAAAAAAACGCGGGCGGAGTGAAATGCTTTGGTGGTCTGGAGCTGGACGTTACCGTCCTCAAAATAGTGAGCGCGGACCTTTACAGTCCCGGAGACGGTGGCTTCGCGTTCACCGAGTGAGACCTACGCGGAAAGCTGCTCGATACATCGTGAAACAAAGGCAATAGCGAATTGCGCCGCCGCGGTACCGTCCACTCAGAGCGCCAATTGCCACTCCAGAAGCTTCGCAGATTAGCGCGCTCGCCGGACAGCGCAATAGCAACCTCAGCGCCCCCGACCTTCACATGGACGACCGCACATGGTCCGGCATCTACACGGAATGCAGTCACCATGTACGAGCGGACAGCATCGTCGATGGCTTTGCGCATCACCTCATGCTCTGGGTGCAAAAACGTCTCTTGGACGGCTGCCGCCATTCGCAAAATATGGTCGACGCGGTATGTGGCACCCGTGGCATAATCAACGTAGAGCGTTGGGTGGGCCTCACCCTCTTTATGCAGCAAGACCCGAAAGCCATCGGCTGTCTTTGCCACCGATAAATTTTCATGGTTGTGCGCGCGCGCAATGCCGGCGAGTATCTGCGGCGACACAAGTTCGGGCACCAAAATCTGCGCGTCATACCACACCTCGTCGAACTCACCGGGTGGCGATGACAGGAGAAGATGCTGGACGATCTCGAGCCTCTCGGCGTCAGCGTCAGCCCTGCCGGTTTTGGTCTTTGACGGCTCAGCGAGCATAATGTCACCAGAAATGAAGCACCACCCTAGACATCCGTCCAGATCCGTTCCTTGGCGTGGGCTCGGCGGCGGGTGATCAAGCCCACGGCAGGTGGGGTACCAGCTTGTACCTACCTGCGGTACCAGGGGTACCCCGAGAGTGGACCTGTAGTCTTCTCAACGGCTCCTCTCAGGCCCGTACTCTGGAGCCCGTACCCGGTCGCTCGTCCTCCACTATATTAGGAGGAGAGGACGCATCCACCGCCGCGCTAGGCGTCCTTGGGCGTAGCTCGTCGTCGATCGCCGATAGTCAAGGCATCCTACTACTAGCCGAGAACTTGAAACCGTAGTTAGCCCTACTGGCGCTTCAACTTATACTAGCTATATCCTCTCTCTACGCCAGCGGGCCCGGGGAGCAGCGTCCGCCGGCGGATGCCTCGGTACAAGCATCGCGTCGACCGGAATCTCAACTTCCCTCAGGCCACGGTCGGAGCGGTCGCAGAGAGCTTAAGACTGCATCACAAGTCTATGTGGGGCCGCTCTCCGACGACTGTCCGAGAGTCTCCGCGTGTTGACGTCAGACCGTCGTGTTGATCAGCTGCGGCGTCGTGTGTTGGCGTCCTCAGGCTACTAGTAGTCGATACCAGGTGAATGAAGGCCGGCCGTTACGCCGCTCGTACTTTTGATCTGCTTTGTGTAGGCTAGCTGCGTCTGTACGAGTACTCTGTGGTTTCATAGTCACCCCCCACTGTGTCCGAGTCTAATCCTGTACCTACTGCGGTATCCAAGCTTGGTTATACACATCAGCCATATATTTGAAAAAAATGTCGCTCGATACGAACACGTTTTGGAACCGTCTGTCAATATTTCATCGTTCCTTTAAGTCTGATGAAAACTGGCGCCATGTTGATGCGATTTCGGTTGTTCTTGAGAAGCCAGAGGAGGCCAACTTCAACAAGTTTGTTTCTTTGCATAGCCAAGCATATTTTAGACGTATAGGTCCTCGGCATTTTTCCTTCATCTCTTTGGCCGCGAGCTATATGGTTCGCTACTTGTGCTCTGTGAAGGGGCGATCCATGTGGCGGCATCTCCCGCAACTTGTACGTTCCTGGAAACGCTTCAAAATACTCAACAAAACGTCCACAAGAAAGACGTAGCGTTCGTTATTCACAGCTTATTGTCACTTCTGTGTTTCTAACCACTTTCCCTTCTCACTTTGTCTAGCATAGGTCACAAAGCAACGATGCTATTTACCACCATCTTGTTGACATCATAAAGCAGAGTGGTAATGGAACTAGACTTGGTTGCCTTCAAAAGATGCGATCTCGTGGTAATATTTCAAATACGTGGGAAGCAGCGGTACGATCTGAATGCACCCGTGTCTAGGAACTCAGCTATGTACGTTTGAAATTTCGAAATTTGACCATGTCATTTCAGGCAAATTTGGAAATGATTGAGATTGCCCCGGCCCTTGGATTGTCAATGAGCACAAAGGACAAATCTGCTTTGTCAAGTGTGCGCAGGGCCGCCGCAGTAACACTCAAAGTGCTTAAGCATGGCATTGTTAAACTGATTGAGGATGCATTTAATGAAGCAAAATCTGTCTCACATGATGAGCTTGCAGCAAAAGCCGAAGTGCTATGCGAAAAACCTTCAACATTAAACTTCAACATACCACCTGGCGATCTTGAGTCCTGCTACTTCCCAATAATCCAAGTGCTGTTCCCTTGTCCCACCCGTACAGATCAACCTGTCACATAAACATTAATCTAGAGCGGTGGTGAATATGATCTTAGAGCAAGTGCAGCTACAAACAACAAACTGCTTTCGGATGACGTTATCATTTATTCACTTGGCGCTCGTTACAAATTTTACTGCTCCAATATGGCAAGGACACTTTTTGTTGATCCAGTATGTGTGATGATAAGCGAACATGTTGTACCGACGCATTGTGGCAGGTGCCAAAAGTTGAAAAGGACTACGGCATTCTACTTGAACTGCGCCGTCATTGTCTCGGCTTAATGGTCGCTGGACGTCGAATTGGTGATGTTGCTGGAGCTGCATCCACGTTTTTATCTGAGAAACACCCAGATTTGCTTGGGTGCCTGCCAAAAGTGCGCTGTTTGTGTGTTCCATTTTTAATCACTTTCATTTTTATAGAGTCTTGGTTTCGGCCTGGGCCTTGACTTCCGCGAGATGGCCTTGGTGTTGAACTCAAAGAACCCAAACCACTTTGTTGAAGATACAGTGTATAGTCTATCAGTGGGTTTTCAGAACATCCCGTTAAGCTCAAAAGACAAGATACACTCGCGCGGCTCTATTCGCAAGCTATCAAAATATTCGATCTTAGTTGCAGATACAGTCGTCATCAAAGCTTTGTCCAGTGTACTTATGAACTTATGAGTAGACATATGTCCACAACTCAGTCACACAGGGTGACGGTGAGCCGCCTGAGATTCTTACCAAGAGTTCAGTGGAATGGCGCGATGTGTCCTATTTCATCAACGAAAGCAATAACGGTACGAACAGAGATGAAAACGCAGAGCCTAGTTCAGATCTGTAGGCAACGTCACGGCTTCCCCTGACCTGGTTTGAAAAAGCGTTCTTTTAACCCCAAACCGAAAAAAATTGTTCAGGTATACCACAGTAGTGCCAATACGAGTAGTCGTCTGCGGGCACGCACACAGATAATGCATGATAATACCAAGGAAGTCAGCAGAAAGGAAAGACAGGCTGAACTTATGCGCCAAAGAATATTATCCAAGCAAGAAATGGGCTCGCATCTTTCGAGCCACTTGAGTACTGCGCCAATAGAAGCAGAATACAAGATTGAAGCATATTGGCCTGCTATCGGTGTCGACCACTTGCTCACATTTTTTTGCTAATCCTGTTCCTCTAATTGCAGCTCGACTGAGGAGTATCCTAAGGACATGTCGCTAGATGAAATCTACATTGACATTGAAGGACAGTCCGTATTTGCCCCTATTAATGGTATTCCAATTCCATTCCACATCAGTACGATAAAAAATGTAGTTCAGCCGGACCCAGACCGCGCATCGACGTGGTAGCGGAGTAAAGGTCTTACGATAATGAATGATATATCGGCTTAGGTACCTGCGGTTGAACTTTTTTTCACCTGGGCAGTCAGGGAAGGACATGGCACCAGGAACTGCCCAGATGATGGGGAAATATGGAAAATCGTCAATATTTGTGAAGGAAATGCTTTATTGTAGCCATGAATCACGAAAACTGACAGCCGCTCACCGCATGATCCAGGAGCTGCGCAAGCGATTTCGCCAGCATGCTTTGAAGGCAGCGGAAGAGGCCAATCTTGTTGCACAGGAAAAACTGGTTTCCCCTGTGCCCATATCCTCGAACACAGAAGTTCGCCACTAGTAACGCAGGTTAAGATGCGGGATCAGCGCATTCCACGAATGGCTGACCTCACAATGAGACCCTTTGTTAGTGGTAAAAAGACCATGGGGACCCTCGAAGCTCATACAAACGGCCTTCGTTTCATCTCAAAGAAACATGAAACCATAGATGTCATGTATCGAAACATAAAACACTGTCTCTTCCAGGTGCTTTGGCACAAAGTTCTTACCGTATATGATCACTCCATGTAGCCTTGCGAGAATGAAGTCATGGTACTAATCCACTTTCATCTTAAGCACCCTGTTATGATTGGAAGAAAGAAATCCAGTGATATTCAATTTTTTACAGAGGTGAGCATTAAAAATCATTTCGTTTCTCTCCCCTTTCCGCGTTCAGGTCGTTGATGCTTCTGTTGCACTTGAGAATGCCCATCGGTCCATGTACGACCCTGATGAAATTGATGAAGAGCAGCGTGAACGACATCTCCGCAAGAAGCTCAATGAGATGTGCTTCCTTGGTGTCCCATGCTACCAGCTCGTTTAGTTTACATTTTTGATTCTGGTCTATATGTAGATTCAAAGAATTCTGCAAGAAGGTGGAACGTGTTGCAAAATATTATGATTACGATCTTGAGTGGATCCCCGGCGTGGACATAGTAGAATGTTCCCATCAGAAGTCTATGTGCCTGCAGGTTTGACATTCCCTACCGCGATCTTGGGTTTCATGGGGTACCCCACAGAGAGATGGTCCTCATCCAACCAACAGTGCACTGTCTGGTTAATCTTACTGAGACGCCCTTCTTCATCATCGACTTGAAATCTGTTTTGAGCACTGCAGCGCACCATTATTTCTACTCCTTGGTACTTGCGCGTTGTCTTAGCAGCAACATAGGTCGAGCATGTTCACTTCGAGCGGTGCACACTTCGAGCGACAAACTTTGATATGGTAATCATACAAAAGAATTTAGAGCTTTTACCAGTTCTGGTCAACGCCATACCAATGGAAGAGTTCGATGCCATTCAAGAATGGCTTACTGATTGTTCGTTGACATACACAGCCTGATACAGTGCATTAGATTTCAAACAAAGAGATATTTCCTCGACTCCTACGATAGGCAGGACAAGCAAGTATGGCCTGGAAAAGCTTAATGAACCTTATTCGAAATGACAATCGATTCTACGAAGATTCTGATGAAAACGGAGAACCAAAACCAGCTGGCTGGCAGTTTTTACAGGCTGATGAGGGAGGAATTGAGGATGGAGAAAGCGACGACGGGGATGAAGATTACAATGCCAATGAGGACGAGGAAGAGGAGGAGGAGGAGGAGGAGGAGGAGGAGGAGGAGGACGATGAGGAAGAAGAAGAGGACCAGAACAGTGATGAAGAAATGCATGGTGATGATGGCGCGGTGAGTTAATTCGCTGCTACATTTTTTTATCTATTGTCAAAATAGGATGATGAAGCCATTGATTGGTATTAGTCGAGACTTTGTGTGTTGGGTGGTTGCCCACAAATTCTTCTGTAGGGACTCAATGGAAGCGCTTGCAGCGAAAAAGGAGATTGCAAATCATGGTGGTAATTTGTGAGCAGTCTGGAGATAACATGCTTGCTTCAGGAGACCCATGATACTGGCCGTCTAAGAAAGGTGCTGAAGGTTCACATTAAGTCTCTCTTTCCGAGCATTTGGTTCCAAGAGCCTCCTGATCAAGTGAGCGCCCGTGTGAATGTCGTCGAACGCAACCTCTCCTGGCAGGGCTGGCGTTAATTTTTAGTGCTTCTCCAACCGTGACTTGACAGATACGTCCGTGGCACCTATCACACAAGGACTTCCCAGGCGTAGCCGCCGTGGCTGCCAGTGTCCGAGTCCATCAACTTGAACGTGAGGGTAAGTTGACCCTGACTCGAATTGAGCGAGGATGATCAATAATAATTGTAGCCTTCTTTACATCATTTTGAGCATAACGAGATCCACAAAAAAAGCCACGCTCACAGGCAGAGCTCACAGGTCCCCGTAGAAGGTCCCCGTCTAAGGTCTCCCCGCTTGAGATAGACGTAAGAAAGGCCAGTCGAAAAGCCGGTCACGGTCGCCCGGCAGGCCGGTGAAAAGAAATTCCCTTCCAATAACCTCCAAATGTTCGTAAATTCCAATAGGTACGATACGATAGAGGTTGCCATGCCAACCTCCACGGGCAGTGGGGGACGATAGGATAAAACTAGGGCGTGATTGCGGGTCCTTGCACCGTCGTTCGGGGAAATGCCGCAAAAAGAGGGGGGAGGGTCATGCGCTTTGTTATTTGCGATCCGTTGTTTTACTGGCCGCGATGTGCGTACAGCCGCAGCGAGCCTGAGCGATGGCATCCCTTTAAGCGCACCGAATTCCAGGACGAGGCAAGGAGTCTGCCATAAAAGTAACCCTAATGCTACTGTACTAGCCTCTAGCCCCTGCCTCAGGTTTGCGACTGTGCTGCCAGTCACGCCGGCGGTGCCCGTGCCCGCCGGGCCCCGGCCGGCGGGTTTGTGGTCCCCAAATAATAATTTGAACCACCCCCCTCCATGCTTGGTGACAGGCCGCTTAGGTCCCCTGCCCTTTGTCATTCCGCAAGGCCCTAGACGGAACTAGGGTAAGCTGGATTGATGTCGGGAACTACGCCCTAATTATACCAGCAAGTACCGTGCGGTATTTTATAGTATGCGCTTGCAACATGGGCAATGAGTCTTCGAGCTATCCGCGGACCCGTGAATCCGTTGTAAACGTTGGGCCTACATCAAGATCGAATCCGCATCCTAGTACGAGCGTGCCACCAGGTAAATTCCCAATCTGCAGACTTGCATCGGACGTTTTTTCATGTCGCACGCAGGTGCTTACTCTGTCCCAGGATCGCAGCGGCGGCAGGCTCAGTAATGACCTTAAATTGGAGCTAGTTAGCCAACGATGAATGTGACGTAGGTTTTATGTAACAGTTCCAGCTGGAATAAGACCGGGCCAAGAATTCCCGGCAAGTTTTCGGGCTGGACATTCGCTTAGTGCTTTTGACGTTAGGTAATTGCTAATGGCCAGCAACTTATGGTCCGCTGCCCCCCGGGCATCAGACCCGGTGAACGCATTGTTGTGTCTGCTCCACGACCTTCCCAAGGCACGCAAGCTTATATGGCAACTGTAAGGGCAACAATGTAGCTTAAAATTTACAGAAAACATACTCGCAGGTACCGCATGGTATCCGCAGTGGCGAACAATTCCCTGTGCTTGTAAATAATCAGCAGCTTATGGTAACATGCCCCCCTGGTAAATACAAAATACACAAAATGAGTAATACTCACGTGTCAAATCAAGGCGTTCGCCCTGGCATGCAGGTAGGCTATCGCGTAAGTAGTAGAAGTCGACTCGCCTTTGGCAGGTTCGCATCATGGTTCCAACCTCACGGCGAGGTGCCTAAAACCCTTGCTAGTACCATACCTATAAGATCGCTGTCTGACTACAGGCAATAATAGCCAAGTGTCCTCTACCCATGATAGTGCAAACATTACAAACGGCGTTTCACCTGATGATACTACGCGGAGCCCTTTTGGAAATCAAATGTTTGAGGTTAATGTACCCCAGGTAGACCAACCTGTGTTTGTTGCTTTTATTTCGCCCCGTCCCATTTTGAATACCAGGGTGTGCGATCGGGTCAAGCATTTGCTTTAATTGCCAATGGCCAGCGCGTGATGGTCACGTGCCCAGCAAATGCACGACCGGGACAAAAAATTAGATTCCAATTGCCAATTAAGCTAAGTTCGGATGAAATTCAGTCCATTAAGCTCAATTATCAGAAGGATGGCTGGGTCCGCTGTCTCTCCACGGACCTCACATTCCGTTGGGTTCGTGGTGAAGGGGAATCAACCAGCGACCACGCTATTGAATGGGCTTTCGAAAAGACTGCATTTGTGAGAGAACTGCGTGTCTCGGCTTCTGAGTCCTCCTCTTCTCCAACCAGTTACTTACTGCAATTGGTGCCGGCCGAAAGTGCCTCCTTATCCACGGTTGTTCCTGCTATTAACAACGGCACCTCATTGGCCCAGGAACTCTCACGATATGCTGCCATGCCATTCCAACACAAAGAAGCCTGGTTCCGGCAGCAAATCGCTAAACTTCAAATTCCATGGGAAGATGGACACATCAAGATCAATGTTCGTCGTGAAAATTTGTTGGAAGACTCGATGGAAGCAACAGAATCGATAACACAAGCTGACATGCGGAAAATATTTCGTTTCGAGTTCATTGGCGAGCCTGGCATGTTCCAGTGTTTAAGCACAGCATAAGAGCAGGCTGGTTCATGACACTTCTGTGATACAGGAGTTGATGCGGGTGGAGTCGCCAGAGAATGGTTTCAGTAAGATCAATTCACTGTTTCATTCTGTGTTAACTTGTCTTGTAGGCTAGTCTCGGATTTGCTCTTCAACCCCGACTTTGCACTGTGGTCTTATAGCTCAATTAATCAAATGTGCATGCAAATCAATCCTTCTTCGGGTATTGCAAACGATGAACACCTTCGCTACTTCCACTTTACTGGAAGAATCCTTGGCAAAGCTCTCTTTGACCGGCAAATAGTGTCTGGTCATCTGGTCCGCCCCTTGTAAGACTAAGAACGCAATGGCGACTTTCAACTCCCTGTTGTTCAGGTACAAGCATATACTGGGATGGCCTCTGACAGTTGCAGATTTGGAGCAGTTAGATGCTGACACATATGCAAACCTGTGCAAACTCAAGGATCTTGCTGATGTCGAGGTAATTTGAATGGCTACCATTATTCATCTCAACGGCATTGAATCAAGGTCTGCTGCCTTGACTTCACCGTGACTGAAGATCATTGGGGAACTGCACAAACAAATGAGTTGAAGCCGGATGGCACGAATTGCACCGTGACAAATACCAATGTTGATGAATACATCCAGCTTCAAATGCAGTATCGTCTGTTAGACCGGGTAAAGGAACAGGTGAAGGCACTGCTTACTGGCTTCTATGATGTCATCCCTGAGGTATCCTTGCATCTGATAAATATTATCCCTATGAAATAAGAGTAGGCCTTGCTTTCAGTTTTCGATTTTCAAGAGTTGGAGCTTTTATTGTGTGGCCTTCCAGAAATCGACATACAGGACTGGAGACATAACACGGAGCATCAGCCTGTGAACGCATTTTTGTAAAGACCACATGTAATTGCCAATAGGTATACTGGCGAATTTGAGCGCAAGGGTGCTTCTCATAAGGTGGTGAAATGGTTTTGGGAGGTATCATTCAGATTCAAAGAAATTACTATAAAGTCAGGCCACCAGGTTGTTGATGATGACTTTGACGAAGAACGCAAGGCCCGGTTGCTGCAGTTTGTGACTGGCACTTCAGGGGTCTAAACGACAGTGCTGGCGCAATAACGCGTACATTCATTCATATTTTCACTCACAATGCCAGGTGCCAGCTCAGGGCTTTCGTGCACTTCAAGGAAATGACAACAATATCCGCAAGTTCACAATCAATTCAATCCCAGAAACGGTTTCGGTCTTTCCAAAGGCACATACCTGTTTCAACCGTATAGACCTGCCTCTTTACGAATCCAAGAAGAAGCTAAAGAAGTTCCTGGCTATGGCTATTCAAATGGAAGCTACTGGCTTTGACATAGATTAGAAGGCCAAACAGCAGAAAGGCAACCTTTGGATCTTTGGATCAACGACTGGCTACAGTGTGCGTCTTCAGGCACCGGACTGGATATGGCCTGAATCGTACTCGGCCCCATCAGTGGTGTCAAACTCGTTGCGGCGGCGATGCACCCCACTATAGTTTCCACCCTGTGTCACTTTCAAACATGGGAGTCCCTCCATCGCAAACGCACTACGGAAGACCGCTAAGCTGCGTGATGTGGAGTTCTGCCTCCCGGTTCCAACCCCAACCCTAAACATACTATATTATTAAGACACACTACGCTGCATCGCAAGTCGTCCTGCCAGTGATGCACCGCTGTGTTTAAGTTTGCCAGTGGACCAGGTGCTTCTATAACAGCGATTTGGAGACCGCTGAGACGCTGCCTTGCGCCGCACGCGCTGTCAGCGCGGCGTGGGCGACTGCCCAGGACCCTTCACGCGGTGCTGTGATCGCCGCGGCTCCCCGCGCTGCTCAGGCTGCCGCACTTATTATTATCCACTAGTTTAGTACTAAGCGAGCTGACCTGAGTATTATAATAAAAGACATTTAAAGAAAATGACTTTAAAAAGAACCCCGAAGGCACAATCTACTGGGAGCCTGCTCATTGCTCGGTCAGGATGTCCAACTTTAGCTTCGAGATAGCGATGAGGAGCAGATGGCATCATGATCCCACCTGTAATTTCGTTTTGGAGTGAGCACGGGCACGGACATTTTAGGTATCCCAGCAGTCCGCCTCGTCCATTCTCTGGCCCATGTTTCGTAGAGTCAACAGGCGAGCGCCACCTTGGGCGGAATAGGTCGACTGGGCGCTCTCACTGACGATCTCATCGCGGCTCCTTTCTTCAGAGACCCATGCCACTTCATGGCACGCGCGGGGCTTCTAAATTGCTGAGCACTGTTCCTCGACGAGCCCTGTCCCGGGCCGCCATCCAACTCTAGACAGTTGCGTGTCGCTAGCGGCACGTTTTTGTAAAACGACGCATACGCGAAGGACAAGGAATTCAGACGCGCCACTCGCACCCCGCATTCCCAGGCTTCTTACTTGATTGGTCGATCAAAGTTCCCACCAACCAGACCCCTGGCTGTAGAGCAACGAAGTTGATCACCACTTGTCACCCAACCAGCGCCAAATATGACCAAGTTCCAACCAGCGCCAAATATGACCAAGTTGAGGAAATGCCCAGAGATTTGATGTCACTTGAGGTATGTCTACTAAAAGTACGACGGCAAAGAAGCAAGAAACCCCAAGCTTTAGTTGACGAGTTTGAATAACTGGACATGGATCACATCAAACACCAAAACTCGGGTCACATCAACAGAGTCCTGTGCAAGCCGAAAAGAATTCAAACTCCACCACCTGCTGGCCTCATGACGTACACTTTGAGTATGCGGATTTATCTGTGAGTGCGCAGGCGTAGTTCATCGTGCTACCAGGCTACCATGTGACCCTGCTCTGTATGGTGTCGCTGTCATCGGGCATAGTTATCGTTGTACCGGAGTGCTGTCTAACAGTGAGTAACGGAAGCCTAAACTGTTGATCCAAGTCATGACCATGGACCAAAAGTTAAAGGCAAGGCTGCTCGGCACAGTCAACTCCGCGTTCCCTCAGAGTTCAATTGAATGTGATAAGTTCTAAATCGAACACAAGAGGCGAATTCCTAGGGATCAACCCAGGGAAACCCCTCTCACCTATGGTCTAAATATATGTAAGGAGATCAAAAAGAAGCGTACCGTAAGCCATGTCGGGGGGTATCATAATTTTGGCCCGCTCGCCAATACTGAGTTGCAGGACACCTGCGTCAAGTCCTGGGATAACCTGTTCGCCACCAAGTTTGAACTTAAACGGCTTTCCGCGATCTCTTGACGAATCGAACATATCGCCGTTCGCGAGCTGTGCGCAAACAAGATATGAATAATGATCCAACAGTTTCGTCGTTGTTCACGCGCCGATACCCACGTAGCCACTATAATGGACGGTTACCGTGTGACCCTTGCGTGGATAGTTAACTCCGTCACCCGCCTGGTAAGGATGACATGTAACATAACATCTGAAGAATGCACGCACCGCGAAAATTTCGACCCGCATCATGACAATACGGGCTCGTTACGGATACATATCCCAAATGTCTACTGCCTACTGGTACGGTACCGTGGGCCAAGCACCAGTAGTACCCAAAGCCGACGAGCATGGCTCATGAGAAAGCCCAGAGACGCCGCTGTACATTCATTGAATAGATAAGACGCCGGGAGAGCTCACGCAGGTCCGTCGACCGTGACGGTTTCTTCTCCACAGCTTGAATCCCCGAACTTGAAAATCCGAGTCCGAGTCGTCGACTCATTATGTCTGAAGATACGCCGAGAACGTAAATCGGTCCCTCGTGATGACGGCCACTATGATACGGCCGAGCGCGCGGCCATCCTCATTTGGTCCGGGTAACAATCGCTTAACGTGGGGGGCGGTCACTGCGCCGTTGCGCGTCGCGTGTGGTAGTTGCCTGTCAATCACCGTGTCCTCTGTCCGGTCGGCAGCCGAGCGCTCTGGCGGGCTCAGGGCTGCCGCGGTGGGGGCTAAATACGTGGCTAGCTCAGCGACATCGCGTGTGCACTTGTCACAGGTCGGTGCGCTGGAAAGCCTCGTAGTAGACGGCACATGCGTGGGTACCCCGGCCACTGCGGCCGCGTTCGGGCGCTGGGGGCGCGCTTGCGACATAATATACATCGATTTGCCCGACGGGCAAATTGGTGTATATTATGGAGCAATAAAACACACACACGCACATCTACTCATTTGTCACGTATCATAAAATATAAAATATACTAAAATATATAAAATATTAAAATAATTTAAAAAAACCTGAACTTGAAATCTACATTGGCCCCGGGTGAGGCCCGGGTCGGGGCACTGGCAGGATGTCATAATTTCTGACCAGAGGGAGGTCGATTGTCCTATGAGCGCAGCAACTTGAAATAGGGCCAAATCGACCTCTAAAATCCAAGCAACGGTGCAAAAGCTGGCTCATCTTATATCATCATCTGAGGCGATTTGGCTTCGGACGAGTTGCAAGTTTATTTCGTACCGCGTCGCACTGGCAGCTGATTTCTCAGTGCGAGGCTGCCCGCACCGCACCAAACTTGCACAGCCTATTATCTTATCATACGGAACGTGCCATTCGGCCGGCGCCAAAATTACCCCAGAGAATCGAACCATGTCTGGCTTTTACTTTTTGGCGGTAGATGCCGATGTGCGCTACGTTTCACACGGCACCAACTACCAAAAAGAGGTGGTGGGACAGCCACAGTGTGTGCACCCGAGGCAGCACCCGAGGCAGCACCCGAGAGCTCCCAGTGCCGTCGCTTAAGGCGAGGAAAATTAAGCAGCCCATTTTTTTCATCGGCATCTTCGTTATCGATGAAAGCGCGTCTTCGCTTCGTGACCCCTAAGTTGTTTAAGAGTAGCCCCGCTGAACGCTCCTATTCCAGCGCTGATAGCGCGCGCGGTTGCTAGTACCTTACTAGCCGCTAGTGTGCATCAGGTCGCTTTGGCCTCCCTCTTATAGATGCGAAGCTCTCTCTTGGAAGATGGGGGCGGTGCAAGCAGCGAGGCTTCACCGTGTGAATGCGAGGAGCGTCTCAAAGAGCTCAAGAACAGACTTGAGGTTGTCGCATTAGACCCACCACTAGAAGCTCTTCAAATACCCCCGACGCTTGAGACCCATGGAGATTTTTTGCTCAAGGAAATGGCATGGATGGCAGCGGACTTTGAGGTTGAGAGCGAGGGACAGAGTCTCGTAATTTTTCGATCACTTTTGGATGTACGTTGCGTTCAGGGAAACGGCATGCAATTCTCCGGAAGAAAAGATCAAAGGTTGTTCTTTTTTGTTTTCGCTCGAAACATTGCTTTTGCCTAGGCGATCATTCAACATTTTAAAGGCGTTAGGAGTCGCCTAAGGAAAAGAGAGCGTGAACTTGAGGTACCATGTCTCAAAATTTCTAGATTACTTGTAGTCCACAGGTTGCAACAAAAAAGATAGCTTCGCGAGTATCCCGGCTTGTAAAAAGTTTCTGGATGAAGATAGACCAGATTATTGCATACAAGAGGCGATTGGAATGGCAGAAATCACAACGTAAAGCGATGGACAAACATCTCGTTCATCTTGTACGTCAAACTGAAGTATACACAGGAGATATCTCACGGCATCTTAATAAAAATGTGGCTGTTGGGCCATTGGGATGCAGCGAAGGAGACATCACGAGCTCCTTACAGGAGAAGCGAGACTGTCATGGCTCTGAACCTAATCGCAGAGGTTTCCACGACGCGACGCTCAATCTCGGGACGAGAAAAGAAGGAGATGCCAGTTCAACGTGCTTAGAGGCAACAAACAACTGGCGTACGGGAGAATCAGGTATATTTCGTCCATTTATTCTTGATAGCGCTATCAAACTACGACCATACCAACAGACTGGCCTTAACTGGCTTGTATCAATGCATGAGAGGCGACTAAATGGTATTCTCGCAGATGAAATGGGGCTTGGCAAGACACTCCAGACTATTGCACTTTTGGCACACCTGGCCACTCACAGAGGGCTCTGGGGTCCTCACCTGGTGGTTGTCCCGACCTCGTGTCTTGTAAACTGGGAATTTGAGTTGAAACGTTTCTGCCCGAGCCTCAAGATTGTTACCTATTATGGTGCAGCAAAGGCTCGCAAACAGCTACGTACAGGCTGGTCTAGAGCATCTGCAGTGCATGTGGTTGTGACATCGTACCAGCTTGCGGTACAGGACGCGTCTATATTTCGTCGCAAAAAGTTCTATTACCTTATTCTTGATGAGGCACATAATATCAAGAATTTCGACAGTCGACGCTGGCGAACACTTCTTGCCTTCCAGGCTCAACGCCGCTTACTGCTGACAGGTACACCCCTTCAAAATTCATTGATGGAGCTTTGGTCATTGATGCATTTCTTAATGCCCCATCTCTTTCGATCTCAGCATGAATTTTCTTACTGGTTCGCGAATCCACTGCAATACGCTGTAGAAGGTAAATCAAGAGTCTCTGCGGATTTAGTTAAGCGCCTTCATGCTGTTATGCGTCCGTTTGTGTTACGGCGGCTCAAGAAAGATGTTGCAAAGCAACTTCCAGGCAAGTATGAGCATGAAGTGTGCTGTCGGCTCTCTCGGCGCCAGCAGCTGCTCTATGAGGAATTCATGACGCGCAATTCGACGCGCTGTGCCATGACAAACAAGCGCGGTGGCGGTAACAATTTGGTCTCCATGATGAATATCGTAATGCAGCTCCGCAAAGTGTGCAATCACCCAGATCTTTTCGAACCACGGTCAGTATTAGCACCCCTCGTACTGCCACGCCTCATCTTAGCAGTGCCCCGTGTAATCACCGAGCCACTTTTCTCTACGACGACCATGGCCTGTAATTTATTTTGCCCTTGCATGCTACATTTGGATCCTTATTTATGTTCATCAATATGGGCTTTATTGGCGCCTACGTGTCTTGTGCTCGATAAGGCGCCCATAACGTTAAATGATGCTAGCCTGGGTGCGGCTGCAGCGGTTCCGCTAGATGAGAGCAATCGTGAAATTCGGTTGGGCGCGCAGCATGCTTCAGTCGCAATTTTGTTGCGCCACGTGCGAAGTAGTAAATCTGCATTAAATGCGTTGATATCAACAAACCAGTCCAGCTATGCGAGTGATTTTATTTCACGTGCGTTCAGATCATCTGCGCCGCTGGTGACAGCATGGCGGGCAATCCCTGCGCGTCCTTGTGGTGCATTGAACAACCAGGTTGAAGCCAATCGACAGCGATATGTCGCGTCTGATGCGCTTCGACAGCTGCTCGAGTCAAATGCCACATTTGCCGCGCGGTATGCGGCGTCTATTGGATCAATCAGGCGTTTCGCTTTTGTAGTACCTGCAGTTCTCTCTTACTCGCCAGTGCTCATCAAAGTACGATCGGGATCAGGAAAGAGTGAGACAGGTTCCATGAGCTCATGCTCCTGTCTGCGGCATTCACAACCCGATATTGATGTTACTAGGGCAGCTTTAACATTGCTAGGCCATGCAACTCTTGCATTGTGTGTGTCATTCCCTGACCGGTCACTTGTGCAATGGGATTCAGGCAAGTTCCACAAGCTCGCACCTCTGTTGAGGCAACTAAAGCAACATGCGCATCGTTGCCTCATCTTCACTCAAATGTCGAGGATGCTTGATGTCCTAGAGACCTTCCTATGTTGGCATGGACATAGCTACCTGCGGCTGGATGGCGGAACTCCTCCGGGTGATCGCCAGCGGCTGATGGATCGCTTCAACTCAGACACTTCAATCTTTTGTTTTGTACTTTCGACACGTTCCGGTGGCTTGGGCGTTAACTTGACTGGTGCTGATACAGTAATATTTTATGATAGTGATTGGAATCCAGCCATGGATGCACAAGCCATGGACCGCGCCCACCGGATCGGCCAAACTCGTGATGTTCACATCTATCGCCTTGTCTGCGGATCGACTATCGAGGAAAACATATTGATCAAGGCAAGACAAAAGCAGAGACTCGAATTAGTGACCATTACGGAAGGGAAATTCAATAGCGGGCAGCTCCGAGAGACACACACCCCATCAAATAATAGGACACGTACACTTCCGATGATGCAGGCTAGGGTCGATCTTGGCGAACGTGACATTGCTGCCGCTATGGCCCAACTAGAAGATGCTGTAGATGTTCGTGATGCACATGCTGCTGCGGCTGAAGCAGCCTCGCAGGCCCAGGAGTTTGATGATACTTTAGCTTCCAGACAGCAGGATGGTTGTGATGGGAGTGGAGTGTGCTTTCCCAAAAGCAAAGGAGCAAGGGAGGCAAATGAAGACGAGTCACTTGAAGCAGAATTTTCTGCCTGGCAACAGCAAATTGGGCCGGATCCTGACACACTGACGAAGTCGCTGAATGCCGTTGAACGACGCGCCTTGCGCGAGCGAGAGAATCATTTTTTTGCTAATACCCAGGGAGAATCAACTAGCGCAAAATTTCTTGCCCCGGCGGAGCGTCGACTTATGGAAATGATAAAAAAGGAGAACTCTACAGATGAGGCTGTCTTAGACGTGGATACCTTAGAGTTACTCAAAGAGAAAGAGGAACTCCGCGCATGCTCTGAAGGAGATCTATTAGCAACAGACCTGTACTTTGAGTCTGATATTCCTGAGTCGCGAGGCAGTGAAGGTGAATTCCTAAAGCGACGACGCCTTGCTAAACTGGCAAAGCGGGAGCGCAGGTGGACCGGGGCAGCCTGGGAATTGCGCATTGATGCCAAAACTTCAGATCCGTTCTGGTACAATATCGATACGGCGGAGGCCACTTGGTTAAAGCCCCTCGTAATTCAGCGTCGGGACTCTTACCTTCAAGCTAGCCTTGGAGGCTTCGCTAATATGCCCCGGGAAGTCTCTCTACTAGTCATAACCATGTGCGAGCCAATTCCTACTCGCCACGCCTGCGCCCTTGTGTGTCGAAACTGGGCTATGGCGTGCTCTGAGGATCACCTACTTGTCAAAGTCCTACCTATAGAGTGCCTTGGTGAGGCTAGCTGCGAAGGATATCACCAAGGTTTGGCGCGGTGCAAGTTCAGTCCGACATTTCGCAACCCCCCTAGTAGTCGTACTAAAAGTTGTGCATTCTTTGCCTCCCTCAATTGCGCAGTCAACGCAGCGCGACCTGGCGAGACTATAATTCTCGGAGCTGGTAACTACTGGGAAAATGAAATAGACTTGCGGGTGACTGCCGAGGTTCGTATTATTGGAGACGCAATCATGCCCGAACGGGTTATCATCGAATTGGCCGGCGCAATTCAGTGGTCTGCCAGCAATGGTGCGCTCGTGGGTGTAATGCTACGACGACCTGGAGTGAGTATGAAAGCAACATCTGCACTTGTGCTTAAAAGTGGGCGCCTCGCCTGCCATCGTATTATTATAGATAATGCTGGTGGCGGTGGTGCTGCTATTACCATCCATCATGGTACTTGAGCCAGCGCTTCAGATTATCTATGCTTCCTATATACCTGGCTAGTTTACGTATTTTAGGTGGGTACATGCATCTTCAACGAACCATCATCACAAATGCAGTGGGCTCAGGAGTCTTTATTCATCCGGGTGCAAGTGCCTCCCTTTCACGATGTAGTTTCAGCAACAACAAACAATCTGGTTTATCAATTGCCCCGGGCGCTTTTTGTTTTATTCAAAATTGTGCCTTTGATTGCAATGCCGTAGCTCATGTTACTGTCAGGAATACCTGTGTCGATTCTGATATGCAATTTGGTTCATTATATTTGCCGCACGCAGGCTCTGGCTTGCTCCAGATTGGCTCTAAAATGCAATCAGCTTGGAGCGTTGGCAGATGATACAGGGAAAAATGCAGTTAAGAAGGATAATGGAGCTTTTGTTGCGTCTACTTAGAGTCAAGTGGGCTCAGCGTCGATTCCTCTCTCGCGACTCCTTGGTATTGGGGAACCTGAAATTAGTAGTAGGCCGTGGCTACGTTTCCACCCGATCCAGAGCCCAACTAAGTGGCAACTTCCTTTGATCGAAATTGCTTGGTCTGCCATCGCCAGTGCAGCTCCACCATCGTGATGCGGCTTTCATAGTACTCAAGCTACTAGTCATATTTGGTACCCTCCCCCCGAGACTGGGGTGATCCTTAAACGTACGTGTCTTTCAAGCTACCCCTACACGTTCGCTGGAACGGTCGCCCCACAGCACGTTGAACCCGGCAGGCGGCGCCGACTCTCGGGGTCACTCCCCCGGGGCATTCTATGATATCATAGAGATTTACATACCTACTAATACCCCCAACCGGCCCGGGCCGGGGAATCCCCGCAGAATGCAACTTCTAAAGTAAGCCGCACCCCACGTCGGGTAATTCAACGTGCGGGTACTTTTGCGATAAACAGGGCGAAATACCCCCCGCCCCCATCCTATACTCCTCCTATACACTTACATCACCCTTCAACACGCAACGCGCAATAAACACAGTTAAACCAAAACTACTTCGTGTATTTTAAGGTAGCTCCGCGGCAGACTATCTCAGCCGCCGTACTCCCAAAGGTGCGTACTCCTTTGGTCTTGCATTATTCGCAGGTTATGGACCCACAATCCTAAGAGATACTCCGCCGTATTACCTTTTGAAATCCTACACATTCGCGAGTGCCCACACTTCACTCGTTGGGAGAGAAAGCCCAGCCGTTTGTTAGCATTTTAATAAATGAGCGAAACAACTTACGAAAACGAGGAGTCAGCGCACAAGGGTCCGATCAGGGGACTCAAGGAGCAGACGACTCGCTCGTCAAACACTTATTAGATGCAGGCTCTAAAGAGAAAAAGCATCACTTCCAAGACAACGTCTTGACAACATGGCCTTGCAGTATTCGCAACTTTGCCGAACTTACGGTAGTAGCAAGAGTATGTCGCAGCGTTATGTAAAGTAGCGGGGTCCTAAGCTCTCCAGTCGGAGACTGGGCCTCCGGCTGTCACGGTGCCCGTGCCGGCCGGCGTGGCCGCGGCGAGCCCGGCGACCCCGAGTCAGGGTGTTGTAATGAGAGTTGGACTAGAGGCGGCACCGCTAGTACGAGATAATAGTATCACAGTGTAGACTCGAATATTAGAGAGTAGGAAGATACATCCTAGGGTAGATAGAAGGTAGACCTACGCTTTAGCTGGATTTTCGATGGGGATTGGCATATTGGATGCGCTAATTCCGGCGAGGTTTATATTAACAATGGGACATCTCGTCTCCCTGTTGACCTTAGCTTACACCATCAAGGTGTGCGGACAGGATTGTGAAAGCACTTTAAGCAGAATGCCTGGAGAATATGGTAAAGCGAAAAAAGAGGTGCGCTCGTTATTTACCGACGAAACTAACTCAAGCCTCGGTTGGGCATACTCAGTTTGAGACTATTGTCATCCTTAGCTTAACCTGCTTTGTCTTTGATTTGATGGGGATCTTCATTGGAACTTCATTGTTTTTTCCAAGGGCAAACCTCCTTCAGATTATATGCCATTTCGCGGGCGGGTGTGTCATCTCCCTAATAATCGCTCAGTCTTGGCAATACAATTACATCTGGTAGAACAAAGTTGCCTTGAGATCTCATATGTCAGCCGCTCAGGTTTGCATTTGCATTCTGCAATCTGCCCTGCACGCTATATGAAATCGTTATTCTCTTCGCCACATTTTTTTTTAAAGTTGTCGTATTCTGATGACCCGCGTGTTTTAAGGATGCCCACGAGAGTTTCTATTTTCTATTCCAAATGGATTCAGTACCGCAGTCGGCTCTAAAAAACGTTGAACAAGCGAAGCTGCAGAACAGGTCGTGCGAAGTTGCAATCAACGGCCGCGAGCGCATACAGCGAGGCTAGTTGAGTCATAAATATGTCACCGGTTCAAATTTTCTATGCTGATAAAAAAACGAGTCGGGCTGTGTGCCTGCCTGCGTCGAGATTTCTCGGCAACAAGGTAAGAGTGCAGCGCAGTACCAGTTGTTGGCTGTAGATCTGGCTGTGCACTTTACTCGGGGTTATCTTCCGGTGTGTACACCATTGGAGTTGTTATTTCTTTTCCACTTTCTTGGGAGCTAGATAAATGTGCATGTAGTAACTACGTGCGATGCAGGAATAATAGGGTATGTTCAAGTTCAAGTTATCCCGCCCAGGCGGCCCGGCCGCAGAGTCCCCGGCAGATGCTTCGGCAGATGGAAGAGCCTGAGTAGGGGGTGGGCTTTTGGCAGTGTCTGAGTCGGGGCCGATCGCCCCTTCCCCTTCCAAAAAGCCCCCCGTGGGGCCAGGGTAGGAATCAAGTGCCAGTGACATCTTACGAGTACTTTTTTGGTAAAGTAAGTTTTGGTTTTGGGTCGGACTACTTTTGGTTTTGGGTCAAGGCCGAGGACAAAAATTAGTACTAACATATCCCGTCGACGCCGGGTTATGTTATACGGCACTTTCACTTGGTAACCGCGCGGAGGAAACATTCGCAGAGGAAAGTGCCGTCGCCACACTCGCAGAGGAAACATTCGCCTCATGAGCCCCCCAAGCCACCAAGGACACAGTTTGGGGCCTTGAGGGACCATAATCCACTAAGATTTGCCAAGGCCCGGGTTAAATTCCCCCTCCCTCTACTTCAACTTTACGTTGAACTTCGCAGGACCTTTGGTTTCGAAGTCACTGACCAGGCCACCGAAAAGTAAGGTTCAGATCTCGATTCCTACTCTGCGTGGGGCTGATCGCCCCGTCACGGTCTAGCCCCGAGTTTGCCATTTTGGTTATCGCCAAAATTTCGCCAAGAAGTTCAACATAATAATTTTTGCCACCTTTCATGTTGACGTCATCGCAAAAAGCAAAAAAGCAAAAAAGCCTCTTTTCTAACAACCCCGGGCCGGGCCCGGGCCACTAACAAGGGTAGACACCGTGACCCCTGTTACAGGGATGACACGTGGTATTATGCCAGTGAACGAGTAAATTCCTATCGTGATACACGGGCCAAACCGTGACTATCACTGGCATCACTCGGACATAGCATAGAACGCAAAATTCGTGACAAGATAACAGATGCTTGGAAACTTGTTACTCAAAAATTCACCTGCCTATGACGCTCTCTCTAACTATCCGACGGACTTCGGTCTGGCCCGGGGAACGCCCTCAGGCTTACACACGTCGGCGGCTGCGGCTAGGTCACGGTCACGCTCTTCACGGTCCGGGTGCACTTTCAGCGCCGCAGACTCTGGTCCTGAAGCTAAGCTGCCCAGAATTTGCTAGTTGGGACTTGTAATAATGTAATAATAAGTAACAATAAATTTCGGTGTACCTACGTACTAGGTACCGGGTATTCGAATTCTAACGGTGGACCATGAATTTGGAAGACGAAATATCGCGAACACAACGCATCTTGCAACCCCTCATTGACCGGCCGCAGTTGAAATCGAAGGTGCGCAGTAAAGTTGATATAGATCCATTAATGCACAACCCTGCTAGCTTTTGATGAAGCCACCCTTTCGATTTCTACATGATATCGCGCTTGCCGTGTCCGGGTTGTCGCCCCACGTTTTTTTGCCCTCCCCATATCTTCAGGTGTATAGGTTTCAGCCGTAACGAGGTCGACCGGCTTTGCCGAGGGCCTATATGATGATACAGAGCTTGACTCCGGGACCATTAAGGACAAAGATGCCAAGCTCAGTTATCTAAAGAAAATAGTGGATTGTGTTGGCGCGTGTTGTGGAGAGAAGCTAGATGTAAGAGGGGCAAAAGTGCGCGGCGCGTCTCTTTGAAACTATTCTTTTGTTCAACTAGCAACTTTTCAGGTTGTCGCAGGGCTGGAACCAGAAAAGACAAACTTGTTCCTTCAGAGTCTTGGAAGGTGTGCGTCTGACGAATCGCTTGACTTCGCTGCCGCCGTTCGGATGGCAGTGGGTGGAGTCACACCATCGCCAAGTAATGTCCCACGCATCAGGGTGGAAGCAAAAGAGACAAAAGAAATTAAAATGGAACCAAAGGGGGGGCGATTTAGCAACGATGTTCCTCCTGCGTCACGTTCTAGCTCACGAAAGCTAGGTAGTGGCTCAAAGGACAACGAACCACCTTCTCGTCAAGGCGGCATGGGGATCAGCATGGGTTTATCTGGACTGGACGAGCAAATAGAAGCTTGTGATGGACTTCCCTCTACAACACGTGCACTATTGGAACCTCTCATCACGCGACCAAAGCTCTCAGATAAACTCTTGGGTAAACCGCCATTTCGTTTTCTACACGATGTGATTTCCGAGGTTATCCAAAGAACGTCATTTGCATCTGGGCTCTACAGCGAGTCCGAGTCTGAAAGTTCCAATGTCACAGACAAGGATGCCAAAATAAAGTACTTGGAGAAAATGGTTAAGCTAGTGGGTATGCAGTTAAATACTATTATAGAGGCAAGACCTGCCAAGATAGTAAGCGGCCTAGAACCAAACAATACAAACAGACTTTTACAGCTCCTTGCAGTTGCTGCAAGTTCTGTTCCTGACAGTGCGCGTGCTGTTCAGGCAGTTTTGACCTCGGAAGAAGCAGGCAATGGTGATGTTCCCACGTCAGTCAAGTCTAAGCCAACGGAAATTACGTCTCATACCCCACTGCAGGAGACCACAGAAGCCAAGCCGAGGACTACCGGCGCGAAGGAGGGAGAAGGAGACAAGAATGTTGAGTTAGTCTTCCAAGATGCCGTTGCGCGCACCTCAGGTCCTCCTCAGTCAAAGGACCCCCGACCGACAACAGCGCGACGCCGTCCACCAAAATATAAAGCCAAGAATGCCAATGATGAGCAGGAGGGGCTCAAAGCCAATGAAAATAGTTTGAATGTCAAGCAAGCAATAATGATCGATAATGAAGATGATGGTGCGGCTGATGACGAAAATGAAGATATGTCAGGAGGCGGCTCTGCCATAAACACAGGTGATATCCTAACGATGGACGGCAAGTCTAAACTCGTTCGCCAGATCCAAGAAGAGGAAAGATCGGCCACAAAGGCAGGGGAAAAAGAAGGAAATACAAAGGAAGGAATTCGCTTCGGTCGTATTGATCATGCCGTCGCTACGTGCAAGAGCAAGCTTCCTGAAGCAAATTTCCTTGAGTTGCAACACTCCATTCAGATCCTCTGCCAATCTACAAACCCCCTCGGCAAATGCATGGATTTCGTTCACGAGGATCTTTTCGCCATGATGAAGGAATACGATAAATGGAAGCATGATTATAAGAAGTGCATCCTTGATTTAGAAATCGAATTCCGCGAAACAAAAGAAGTGACGAAACCTCTAGAAGTTAAACTTAGAGAATTCGATGATAAAGTTTTGGACGCACAACGGTGCATGCGTTCAATTAAGGCTCGTGTACTCAAACAAGAGGAACGTATCACCAAGCTGCTGCGTGTTTCAAGCGTCTCCACTTTACAAGAGTAAATTGTTCTTTTTAGCCATGTTGAATACTGCAGGATACTCGACAAATAGACTCAATCAAGATCGCAACTGACCCAGGTGTAAGTCTGGAGAGGGAGAAGGTCACTAGAGTCGGGGGTGTCGGGAGTTGCAGGTTGATGGCGCGCGTCACCTGTAGTTGAATAGTCAGAGGAAGATTCAACTGGCACTTTACTTTTTGCCGGATCTAGTAGAGGCCCGGGGGCCGGATACGGAGCCCCTAATTTGCCACATCTCTATCAGCAGGCGTCTGGTTATGTCGCAATTATGGCCTAAGGGGGCTACACTTAGCCCTTTGATCGTTTTGGTCTGGAAATTCAGTGGCGTCACGTTTTCGGCATTCTATCGAGCTTAAGGGCCTCGGTCGAGCAGGAAAATTACGCCACAGGTACCTCAGGGCCCTTGCGAGACCAAATACTAGGCTGGGTGCTGGTAGTCTTTCCCAAGCTCAGGCTTTTTTTGTTAAGTTTTCGGCTCCCGAGGAATCATGATCGGATTTTGAGTTCAAGTTTTAAGCCCCACGGGGCCCAGCGGCAGATCCGGTGGCCGATGGCGAACCAGTTGTAGCATTCAATCAAGTTTTGTACACCCGGGCCACTTTCGAGCGATTTAGAAGTGGGATCTAGACCTAAACTTGAAATACTAGCATGCCTAGGTTTCACCCCTGGGCACACACCGGAAAGTCCAATAGGTACGATAGCGACTGGTGAACGATAGGAAAAATTAGGGCGTAATTACGCGTCCATTTATACTGTGCTTCGGAGCGATGTGGTTTTTGGCCGAAAAGTAGGGGGATAAAACTAACTACGACAAGCCCTCACGAGTGTTTCGTTTGGCTGCCGGTGCCGCCGATGCGCGCCTGCTGCGTCCCCGCCAGCGCGCGGGAAAGGAGTCTATCGACGCTGACCAGCGAGTGAGCGTGAATTTGGCAGCCTCAGGCGGCCGTGCGGTCGATCGCACCGACGCATAGCACGCAAATCGGTTCGATCTCAGCTTCTGCGCTGCCCCCAAGGACGCGGACAGGACCTACGTGACACGAGACCCCATTATTATATGGCAAAGTGTGGTTGCTTTCGCCCCTCGGGGACCGGAAGGTGCCGAACGGTGGCAATATTCACTGGCCATCAAGGAGCATTAACTGTCGCAGAGTAATTCAAGCACGAATTTACCTCGGGGAGATCGCTCAGGATCTTACTGTTAAAAAAAAGCCGATGTGCACCTCAGGTTAGCCTAGGTTTAGAGCCTAGGTAGAGCTCAAGTTGCCATAGGCCCCACCCCGGGCCCACGCCTCAGGCTAGACCCCGTCACCCCGCGCCAGGTATTTCTTTCGAATAATAATTGGACGCATCCTCCATGAGTCTTAATTACGATGAACTACCTGCAAATCTCAATAGTACGCAGAGACTTTCGAAATTCACAGGGGGGTCAAGCGCTTAAGCGCCTTAGTCGACGTACAGCCACGAGGCGTCGGGCGCGGAAAGTTTTTGCTGAGGCACAGGTTCCGAATGATAGAATGATGAGTGGTGCGGTGTGGTGCTGTGCAAAGTTTCGTGCGGTGCGGGTGGCCTCGCGCTGAGGAATTAGCTGCGGCGGGATACGACGAGATAAACCCCGCCCAAAACTTGACGGCAGACGTATAAAGCTCGACTAAATATTCCCTGTCGTTTCATATCTATATAGGGTTCAAACGGAATTTCCGGCGTGAAAGACCGAGGTTGCCACGTAGGTAACCCAGGTAACCCGCACATCACTCAGGCTGGCATCATAACTTGAATGATGTGCCTCTATGATGTGCCAAGCACTGTGACCGGTGTGGTGACCGTGACAGCCAGGCCCTCGGCTGGTCTAGTTGTCAGGAGAAGCCCCCCCACTCTGTCGGCCCGGCCCCGGGCCGGAAGTTGGTACACAATAAACTCAACCCTTGCCACTGGCGCCCCCCCCCCCAAGCTAGCTGAGCAACGGATTTGCTCAAACAGACTTAACTCCAGCCAGCTCCGGCTCGCAGCCTCCGCGAGCCCCCGGGTGGCAGCTAGTCGCAATATACTCCAAAAGACCCCGGTAGTCTCAATTCCGATACCCTGACGTTTTGGCTTCATTAGGTTACCCCAAATAATCCGGACTCCCCCTACATCGAGGCTGCCTCTCAGGGCCCACTAGATTATTGCTTAGCTTGCACTTGCTTAGCGAGATTGGCGTCAGTCAACTCCAGCAAGATTACCATTGGAGCCACCCTTGGCACGGTCCTTGCGATCGAGTATCGCTTTGCGGTCTTTATCGAGCTTTAGCTTTGTGATAATGCAATTTGAAGGCTGAATACCAACATTCACTTGAGCACCATTTGCTTTGTCACGGGTAATCCGCTCTACATGAATCACATATTTCCGGCGATAGCAAGCTACAACTTTCCCCTCGCGATTCTTGTAAATCCCACGGACAACCATTACTTCATCGTCTTTGCGAACCGGAATCGATCGCATATTATGCTTAGCCTGCAGTTCCTTCGACAAAGATGCCGACATGATCTTGCGCCTGCAACGAAATAAGACAGACCAACATTCTCTTGAACGTACCGGCGCGTAGATTCTGACGAGAAATGAGCCTTGCGCAATTTACGCCGGCTGCTGGAAATAGATTGCGAAAGCTTCATTATGATGAGCGATAGGGAGACCGCGATACCTCAGTACGGGAGGCAACAATCGGGGGGTCGCCTGCGAGTTAGGCACAGCCCACTTAGTAAGCAGGCCGAGAGCACATGGCTGACAGATATATCATCATGGTGATTTCGATAGGAACCGTGACTTGAAGCTTAAACCTGACAACCGCTACTAGTTGAACTGAGGGTGCAAGCTAGGGCGCAGCATCATGGGTCCACTTACACACGTCCGGAAATGGGCTGAAGAGCAAGTGGCTTCGCCAAGGCGACTGGCCAGAGACACAACCATGATAAGCAGACCGCCACACCCCCAAAACACGATGATCAGCCCTAAGTAACGCTTTCTTCAACACCGGCCTGGGTTAGACCACGAACCCACCTGCGAAGTGGGCCCAACAGACGCTCGCGGTCTTTCCGAGTTGACGTGTCACAGAGGGTGTCACCGAGTTTGACACCGTTTGGCGGGCGTAGATGCCGTCGCGCCGAACAGAAGCCGCCTGAGTGCATTAAAAAGACTCAAAGCCCCACCCTTGGTAATTTCTAGGGCGCGAACCGGGCGACGTTAAATTGCATTTGGCCCAATGAGCGTACCGTCACAACAGCCGCGCCGGCCGAACGGCGGCCCGGGGAAGCGCGCGGGTTGTATGATAAAAAATGGTCTAGCTGCGACGTGGCACGACCAGCACAACGACGGTCGAGATAAAAACCAGCCCAAAACAAAAATCGCCACGCAGCCGTATGAATTGAAACAGATCTAGGTAGGGCAAAGGGAATTCTCGATCGGATGACTAGCCACGTCGGTACAAATCCCCGGAGAGCTGGAGGTGACAACGGCTCGCATGATTTGTGGAGGCCAAAAAGCCGTTGTGGAGGCCAAAAAGCCCTTGGCATTGAAAAGGATGCGGCCCGTGAGCTGGTCCACGTCGCGCGAAGTGCTGCGCAAAGCTTCCGAGTCATAGGTCCGGCCAGATTGATGCTTGATAATAAATCGCGGTCCGGCAATATCTGCCATACACCTCGCGGTCGGGGTTCCTTGCTTATTAAAGGCGATTAATTATTAATAAGCCCACGGGGCCCGAGCCAGAGCTCGCGGGTTTCTACGTCGACAGCGATTTGGCATTGACAGCGTAAGTAAGTTTGACCGCTGAGCCCCGGCTGGGCCTTAGACTTTCGCGGGTTTCGAAGTCGACAGCGTTTTTGCGCAGTTCCTTGGATGGGGGTCGACGCGCGACAAAAACACCACCGCTTAAATTAAAAACGTCCAGGGCAACAGCTGACCGACCCCAGACGAGTCGCTGCGTGGCTGTCTTCGGGGTGGGTTGTAATATGTTACCCTTCTGGGTAATTGCGGCTCTCTTGGGTTGCGGGGGAGTGTTCCGAGCGCCGCCGAGGAAACTAGACCGAGATAAATCCCGACCACCCATACTGAACAGACGCTGACAGGGATTTTTGCTCTTTTTGATCAATCATCAATCATAAAAGGAAAATATGTATACTTTTGTGATTTTTTCCCACCGAGGAGCTTATTAGCTGGTCGGCAACTTTTAAGTCCCCGATGACATACGTGACCCTTTCGTACCAAAAAAATATATCTGTTATTGGTTCCATGGTACACGCACCTATATTAACCGCGCACACACAAAAGCGCCGCACACATAGCCTTAATTAAGGCCAACCAAACTAAGTATCGTGGGTCTCCGCCAAGCTGAAAGTAAAAAATCTATACGCTTCTGATTTTCGCCCCTCAAGGCACCGACGCTACCGCGAGGTTCTCGGCCCCGTCCACAATTCTAGAGCCCCGTCCACAATTCTAGTGGCCGTCTCCGTGCGTGAGTCCGTCTTTTGCAAGACGGAATTAAAAACGTTACGTGCGAAAATTGATTTTGCCTGAGACACGGCCAATCAACTAGGGGTAAGTGAGAGGCACACCTCGACTACCTTTTACTCCAACTGAGGTTGCGTGGGGAAGTTGATGGGGTGCGGTATTGATTGAAGGCCAGGTGGGTTGGCGGTGCAGGATGCAGGTGCAGGTGCCTAGGTGGTGGAGAGGACCTGAGAAAAGACGGGAAGCACCCCTCGATGATCCGCGAGCCGTTATGGAATGGAATTAAAAGGTTTAGACCCCTACGAAACCACAGTAAACTACAGTAAACAAACGAAAGGACGCGCGCGCGGAGGCCTGAATTGATGCTAGCTGTCTCTCAACTCGCTGGCCGCCGACTTCGGCCAGCTCGACACGCAAGTAGCAGCTACCTTACGGAGCCTGACGATGTCTTGGCTGGGTCGCAGAGCATCAAATCCCTCGCGTGGGGGAACCGCGAGCTTTTTTTTTTTGTCGGCGGCCTCTATTTGGGACGTACTCGTACCATTCTGGTTTTCTATGAATGAAAACCAGGGCGGGTGGGTTAGAGGCGCTCTCTGATGGGCAGAACCCTGCCGCGGATATATTTGCGCGCAGTCTCGGCCTTCAGACATCCTAGGCTCGATTGTTTTTTTTTTTTTGAAAAGGGATCACACGATGAATCAATCGAATTCGTAGTGCCGCTTAAAAACGTAGTAAGCTCCATGGCTGATCCGAGCCAAATCGTTCTCAGTCACAACTACATGTAAGGAGTCCGGTGGGGGTTTCGAGCCGAGCCCCGTGGACCACTTAGTCCGCTCAAAACGACGAGTAAAGAGATCGATCAGGGCCTTGGTTATGGTCGATGATTCCGACACTGCGGTGCCCGAACGGCAAAAACTTGCTGTCTTGCCGCTCGCCACGCACGGGATGTTACAGCAAAGCAAGACGCGTTTAAAGTAAGGACCACACGGAGTAACATTATCTGCGGTTTGCCACGGACCGGACCTGGAAGAAGCTTGTTGTTAGGCACCCCGCGGAGCCTTCGGAATGCAACGCGGCGCAACTGAGCGGCGCAACTGTGCGGCGCTAATGATGAGAGTACAACTTTTATCTTGGCTAGAACACCTTGTTCATCGGTATTCATTCCAAATTATTGTTTCTTGCTTTACCAGCTTGCCCCTGCGGTTTTCTTTGAGAACATAGACGCGCAGAGAACAATTTTCCAGCTAATTAGCATATTTTACGTCATAAAGAAACTCGCGAATATTTAATCGAGTAGTGACGCACGCTCTCAGCACGCCACTACTAGTATTTTCTTTGCAATCACGCTGAGGGCTTTCTTTTGGACTGCCGTGACTTCCAAAAACCGTGGTGTTAGCGAAGAGCCAGCGGCTGCTCAGTCGGAGTCGGTTGATTCGTCGGAGTAACATTCTTCCTTAACTTTTCATGGCGACGTTTAATTAAGACTTTTTGGAGCCTTCAAAAATTTATATAGGGCGCCAAGCGCAATTAGTCGTCGACGCCGGCAGAATGGCCTAAAATTTTCCATCAGCCACACGCCAGCAGAATGGACTAGAGCGAAATGTATCTCGGAAACCCCGCCCATTGCAAAACCAAGGGGCGGACCCGCGGGATATACCGGCCTCTAATTCTCCACTATTTATTTCCTATCGTTCCGTATCTATATCTTTTATAGACTTGGAGCTTCTTCTCGGCCTAGCAAAACACCGGAAATTCCCTTAGAGTCCTATATATATATACCTATGGAACGTTAGAATATAAATTTTCCGTAATTACGGTTCAATTTATACGTCTTGGGCAATTTTTGGTTCGGGCGGGTTTTATCATGATCTCGGACCATCGAACTATTGTACCTGACCATATTATTTATTAAAAAATATTATTCGATATTATTCAACAGGCATAATAGTAAAAAAAATGGTACTCCTCCTAAAAACCGCGCGCGCGGGGCACCCCCCTCGGGCCGACCTCCCGCGACAGCCCATTACCGCACTCACCGGGTGTCCCCCGCCCCGCGCACCGCTCGACGACGTGCCTGGGGCCAAAGGCAGCCCCATACGCCAGTATTTTCCCGATTCAGCCCGTTTTACCAAAATTACCCGCACCCGGGCCACTGGCATAAAATAATTTTTTTAAATTATCCTTGATTAATAAATTATAAATAATATTGATAAAATGTAAATAATATAATTCGAATTGAATTTTGAAAAATATGGTATTATAGGTACAATACATCGAACTGATGATCGCAGTGATCGCACCGCTGCTTGCTCTGCGCGAGGCTGCCCGCATGGTACCAAATTGCGCACAGCCCATTATTTTAGCATACAGAACCTGCGCCTCAGCAAAAATTTCCCGCGATTCGGCCGGCGGCGCGTGCGTGGCTGTACGTTCAATTGCGCCACAAAACCTGCCAACGTCGACTATTGCGCTTACCCCCCTATAAAATCAGAAGACTCCACGCAGTATTAGGATTCGCAGGGTAATTTAGCTTAATTAGGACTCATGGAGTATGCGTCAAACTTGAAATCTTACAAGAACTTGAATTACCCGGGGTTACCCGGGCCCTAGAGCTTCTTCAACAAACTCACTCCTAGAACCCACTCCTACCTCTGATCGGCTCCCCTTCCCCTATCATCTAGACATCTGGGTGGCCAAGTAGGTCACGGTCCAGTCACGGTGGGAGCAAGTAAATTCACGGCGCATCCTTCGACCAGCATGTTTAGGACTGATTCAACACGAATGCCTCCGAGGAGTCGAAGTATTCGCAACTCGTATCCGGACTCGTGCCAGCTGAGTGGAATAATTTCCGACTTGGATGAAAATGAATTAAACTCGACACAGGACCTTCAGTTTATGGCTTCGAGTCGTCGGAGAGAGCAGCACTTGCGAGCTGTGTCAAACAAGGTTGATAAGTTAGTGTGCATGCGAAAATTTTGCCGTATGGCCTCAATCAGAACGGACTGCCAAATTTTTCGCGGCCGGACAATGAGGACTTTGGAGCAGATCGAAAAGGATAAGATGAACCACTACCACAAAGTCCGGATGGCAGCTGGTAAGTACCAGGACCGGGAAGGTCGTGTTCGCCCGTAGAAGCCATGGAGCTCATCTTGTCACGAGCGCACCGGGAGAATTTTACAAATCCTGATGTTCTTTTGCGAGAATCAACCTGCTTCTTGCAAGCTGAGATGCCTGCGCCGTACTCTCCAGGACCAACATCGTTATGCGTTCGAAGGAGTGGTGGTCGTTCGCCCTGCCCAAATCCCATTCCGTTGTTATTGAACTTAGTTGAGAGAACTTGCTTGCCAACCGATGAGGGGATTACATATGCGCCTGGACCAGGAGAAAGGCGGGCCTTGTCTTTTATGAAATGCCCCTTAGGAAATGAATACTTTGGAGCATTATCGTCTTTGGGGTTGACTTGCTTTGGGCTATACCAGCCAGGCCCCGGCTCCCTTGCCGTGTCAGCATCAAGGGAACGGAGCATTGGGTTGCCAAACTTTTCGCGCGATCTGAGCGAGAACTGTGGCGCCGAGTGTATCTTTGAGTCTGGTACGTTACCCAGGATGGTGGTTTTAATTGAATATGCGCCGGCACCCGGCGTGGGCTCTGCCTCAGAGAGACGTGGTCGGATTGCTGATCCGAACTGATACGATGGAGAAGAACGTCTCGTTGCATTGAATGCATCAATGATCGCGTGATTTCGTTCCATCATCCTCCGGCCTGTGCGCTGTGCTGCGGATACGGGACTTACAACAGTCTAGAGATAAAATCTCACATCAAAGCTCGGGTAATTAATTCTCTGGACACGGAATAAAAAACGGAAAGATCCCCCATAAGTCAACTAAGATGGGTTACCCTGCGGGTCTTAATCCTGGTACGTGGATCTCGACCTCTAATCTCGACCATCACTTAACGTCACGGTGACTAGGACTTCGTTCGCATTTATCCCGGGCCGGGGGGTTGCGACGTTGCATTTTATTTGGCGCAATGAGCGTACACCCACGCGGCGTTGGAAATGTCAGACAGCAGCCAGCGCCCCTCTATCGTCGAGACGCCGAGTCTGAGCCGAGTCAAGTCGACGGCGACCCACCACCGCCATCCGAAAAGCTACAATGACGGATCTCAGTGGACGTCGGGCGGCGCTCTGATGTTCAGACTACAAATGATGAAATTAAGGAAAGGATGAAGTCTCTTGGGCTACCCTAGAGCACCATCATCGCCTTCATCCAACAAGTCCAGAGGGGAAAAAGTCGAGTTGTGTAATTCATTGGAGACTCGATAGTGTCCTGTTGTGTGTTCCTCAATCACACCGCAATGGATCCAAAGCATCATTTTTGTTTTTATTGCAGCAAGACTCAAGCTTGTTTTGATTGCGAGCTCATGCAGGCTTTGAACCTCGGAGTCTTCAAAATACAATAAGAGAGTAGCATGACCTGGTGATGCCACAATTTCTTCCCTTCTTCCTTGTCCCAATTCCAATTGCAACCTCACAGATCCAAGAGCCGGCCTCCAATCTAGTTTTCTTGGTTTTTTCAACTTGTGATATGAAGCTTCATAGAGATCAAAGAAACACCGCACACGCCTAATTCCAGGAGTGGAATTTTTTAAATACTCGTCCGGTAATTACTTGTGTGGTAGTATAAAATCATTTTTAATATCTGGCCAAAACACTTGAGAAATTACGGTTGATGAGAATTTATCCACGCAAAGAGTATGGGAATTCATGAATTTTGAGTCGCTGATGTCACGTAACATAACCTCGCAATCATGCAGGGACGTGTCCCCGAATCGCAGCTTCATAAGTTCAACATGCTTCAACTCACGTTCTACAGTATTGCTGGATGAACATCGGAGCAACCTGCGCTTTTACAAATGGATGCATGATCATGAACTCGTGCTACTGCGACGTACTTGTTACACAGGATAAATCGGTATTCATTGACAAATACTTTTGTCGATCCGTAAATAGAAACAAGCAGCGGAAGCAGCTTTAGTTCACAGGATGATGTTTTTGCAGAGCTATCCTGCTCGATACAACTTTCAGATTGAACTAGATTCGTCTGGTGAAGTTCTTGATACAACTCACCATCCAACTCGTCGGTTAAGCTGGCAACGACACAGTGGACTGTGTCATTGCGTTTTTTAAGGTACTCACGCACTGACCGTGCTGCCGTATCAAGGAGAAGGCCCAGAGGGTCAAGCATTCCAAGTACCTTAACTGTTGAAATATAGACATCCATAATTTGTGACGTATTAGCGCCAGGATGAAGTAAGCGGTGTTGTAATGTTGCGTGAACAGAGTGGGCAAGTCTGCGATGGCGACGAGTTCTCGAAAGTGGTCCTTTTAGGTCAAACACCGCACTACTTGATTCCGGGAACTCTGTGATTATGTCGTACATTTCGCTCATCCTGGAATCCACGTAGGCCTCATCCACAAACAAACTGCCAAAAGCTTGAAGAAGAAGCCTTTCTTGTAAATTACTGTAGCACCTGACGGATCGCAACCATGGAAATAGAATGGTGTGCTTCCACGAGTCTACTTTCATAAAGGTGGGCTCGTCGTAACACCCACTGCAGGTGTTTTTCACGTACTCGCGGACTCCTTCATAGAAAGCATCATCGAAGATATCTTCGAAGTAATGAAACCATCCAAGGTCGTGAATCTGGCGCCAGAATAAGGCAAAAGAATTGTTAAGTGCAAGGACGTAGTCGTTACGGTTCCGTTGGGCCCTTTCCTCTTCCCTAGTGGCAAAATTTGTGCGCAAAAAAAGCCGTGCAAGAGATGTGAACCCATGCGGTATTGATGTAAATATGAGTGCTGCAAAGTATGATAGTATATGTCTAGCGTTGAGTCCAGTTGTGAGCAATACATCTCGAATGTCTTGCCAGGCAGCATCAACTGCGCGAATCATCGCAACGGTCGCATGTTCTTTTCGCAGCCCGCGATGATACAGTTTCCAAAAGGAAGTCGCCGCCGCGTTTAGGCGGGTCTCGATCTTCATCAACTTAATATCTGGGAATAAACTAAGGCCATCGTAGGTACCTACGGTACCAATGAAACCGGTACTGCGGTACAGCAGTACCGTGGTACTTGGTACCTACGGTACCAGCAAGTACCGACCTACGGTACGGTACCTACGGTACCTACGGTATGTGTATGTGTATGAATCCAGGTACATATTTTCATATACCCCGCACTCCCCATCCTTATTCACGGATGCGAAGCCTGGCGCCTTACTGAAGCCTTTCTATCGAAGCTTCGTCGTT
>Ga0099799_10012_pt1 | contig 62746 bp, 53 predicted proteins | sample Uncmet6_SortLC_1_FD_89033 | JGI IMG/M metagenome (GOLD analysis project Ga0099799, IMG submission 89033) | Marine eukaryotic communities from CALCOFI LINE 67, Pacific Ocean - CN11_C50_N6_SortLC_1 | ecosystem: Environmental > Aquatic > Marine > Oceanic | place: Pacific Ocean: Monterey Bay...
AATTTAGCTAATTCATTGCTAATATCTTCTGGAAATGATGCTAATTGATAATTAACAGACTCTCTTTTCCTTCTGTGTATATTTTTTGCACCCTCTATTGCTATTAATGTTTTAAATAGTTCGACTCTATGATCTATAATTTCAATTTCACTTGTCATATTATCAATAGCATTTAAGATGGTTGGATGATTTCCATGATTAGCATTAATCAAATCCTGTCTCATATTTTTGAGACCTTGTAAATAATTTTCAGAATAGGGTATAAGAGTAACAATATTACCATTTCCATCAACACTTTTTTCTGTCAAATCAAATTTATTATTGTAATATGCTCTTGCTATATGGTTTAAACTAGCATACGCACTATTTGCTATTCCTCCGATTCCTATTCGTCTAAATTTTTGAAATGAGATATGCAATAATTCATATTTTTCTGCTTGAACATCAAGATTCAAATAATACATATCGTGAACGGAAGCAACGTTATTATTGTATGGATTAAGATGTGTTAATCTGAAAAAATTAATTTTTACATTTTCTTGTTCTTGATTATGAATTTCTGTTTTTATTTGTACAAAAGTATTTAATAATGTTTCAATATCTGGTGGAGCTCCTCCAATAGTCTTTTTTCTGGACTTTTTACGAAAAGTTCTATTTACATATATTCCCATTAATAGTAAGCATATAAAAATTAAATAAATGAGGAATAAGCTGATTTATCTAAAGTTACAAGTAGTCTCCATTTTTCAGGGGAAATACATCCAATAGTCATTAATATATCTTTTCCCCCTTTTAATATAGCATATTCTGGACAATTTCTTTTTATGGAACATATAAATGCATCTAGTTTAAATTTTTTTGGTTTGTATTTACATATTTCTGTTATTGCATAATGACAACAACAATTTTGAAATTGCCAGGTTATAAACATTTGATTGAATTCGTTATTAATTAAGTTTTTAATCAGATTATAATGATTTTCACAGTGTTCATAATGCAATGTATATGGATTTGATATAAAACTCTTTATTTGATTTAAAATATCGTCACATAAAATTGGGGAGAGACAATAACATTGGTTAATCATTCTTATCTTTTATATTGTGTTTTTTCTTTTTGTGATATAAAATGATGAATAATATGGAATTCAATAGTGACGTTTGGAGAGAGATAAAAAAATACAAATTTCATAGACATTTATGGGAAATACCCAAATATAAGAGATTTAACAAAGTTCTTGAGAAATTACCAAAATGTGGTACAAGTCCATCTGTTATTAATTACTGTAAAACACCCTCAGTTATAGTGTCAACTTCTAATATAAATGATAAATATGTAAAAATATACGAATATATTTCTTGGAACAAACAGAAAATATATTTAGTAACATTTGTATGTATTCCTAAATCCGAAGATACTGACACATTTATATTGAACGCACTGAAGTCTTTTCATTATGATGTATATGTGCCATAAGCCTACCATCCAGCATAAAGAATATCCTCCTTTACAATATTTGGTTCCTTTAGAAAGTCAATAATACTCTGACGAGTTCCTATTAATTCTGCATTTTTTGCTTTTTCCAACAAATCCAATTTATTACATTTATTAACCAAGAATGTTGGATATGTTTTAAGACAATCCCATTCATAATTATGTTTATAATGCTCTACTAATCTCCTTTTACTCATAATTTCATACTTATTTATTGGTACATTTTGGTGTACATATGTAAGACAGCATTTATCCCACCACTTTATAATTTTATTCACGCACTCATTTTCCTTCTTATATTTTTCATTAAATTCTTTGCATGTATTTACAAATTTATTCCGATTATAAAGATACAAAATATTCACAATATCCCAAGGTATTGACATTCTATATTTATACTTATTCAAATCAGTTTATCATTTTTTCCTGAATAAAGTCTCAGTTAATGAGCAATAGTGAAACACCCAGTCATGGAATTGGGATTCCCTTATTGGTATAAAAACACCACATGTCACAAATTCGAATGTTTTAATCGTTCAGATTTTTTTTCTTACATACGTTTATACAATGGGAGGAGGATTGATGCAATTAGTAGCTTATGGTGCCCAAGACATTTACCTTACCGGTAACCCTCAAATTACCTTCTTCAAGGTAGTTTACCGCCGCCACACAAACTTCTCGATGGAGGCCATCGAGCAAACCTTCAACGGTTCGGCCGATTTCGGCAAGCGCGTAACATGCACTGTTTCGCGTAACGGTGACCTCATGCACCGCGTATACCTTCAAGTCACTGTCCCCCAGGTTACTGTCGCGGACGGCACTACCTTCCGCTGGCTTAACCACCTCGGTCACGTACTTGTCAAGTACGCCGAGGTCGAGATTGGCGGACAACGCATTGACAAGCACTACGGTGACTGGTTACACATCTGGAACGAGCTTTCGCAAGAAGCCGGAAAGAAGGTTGGTTACGCCAACATGATCGGTAACGTACCCGCTCTTACCCAACTCACCACCGGTGACGCCGCCACTTCGGTCGTCCCAGAAATGGATCTTTACATCCCTCTTGAATTCTGGTTCTGCCGCAACCCCGGACTTGCCCTCCCTCTTATTGCTCTTCAATACCACGAGGTCAAGATTAACATCGAATTCCGTGCCGCCTCGGATTGTTGATTCGGAACCGCCGGCTCTGCCGGTCTTTCCCTCGCCGCCGCTTCGCTCTTCGTTGACTACATCTACCTTGACACCGATGAGCGCAGACGTTTCGCCCAAGTCTCGCACGAGTACCTCATTGAGCAAGTTCAATTCACTGGTGACGAATCGGTCTCGAGCGTCAGCAACAAGATCAAGCTCAACTTCAATCACCCATGTAAGGAACTTATCTGGGTTGTCCAAAAGGATGCCGTTCTCCTTGACGCGGCCGCCGGCGGAAAGCAATGGTTCAATTACACTGATGCCGAAGATGCCACCCCATACAGCGGTAACCCATCGGACCCATATGGCGGTGATATCGCCCTTGTCGTAGACGGTGCGGCGACCGACCAAGGCGCCGCGACCTACCCAAGCTCCACCGGTCTCACCAGTGGAAACGCCGTAACATGGGTCAGCAAGGACAGTGGTTTCAACCCTGTCTTCTCGGCCAAGCTCCAACTCAATGGTCACGACCGTTTCTCGGAGCGCATGGGCAGATACTTCAATCTTGTCCAACCTTACCAACACCACAGCAACGTACCCAAGACTGGTATTAACGTTTACTCGTTTGGTTTGAAACCCGAAGAGCATCAGCCATCGGGAACCTGTAATATGTCGCGTATCGATAACGCTACCCTTCAACTTACCCTCACCGCCGCCGCGGTTGCTGGTGATGCCAAGGTCCGTGTTTACGCCACCAATTACAACGTTCTCCGCATAATGTCAGGGATGGGGGGATTAGCCTACTCGAATTAAGTGTTTTCGCTTATTCATTACATTCTTGTAGCAATGTTGTAAAAACTTAAAAATTTTTAAGTTAAAAATGTTTAACTTTTATAAATTATAAACTAATATGAAAATCCCTATAATTCTTATAGGGTGCCTGTGTATAGTAGGTAGTCTGCTATACTACGTATTTCATTATCCATTCCCCCAAAAATCGAAACGATTGAGAACAGATCAATTGTTATCATTAGTTTGTACACAAAAGCTTGGAACGAATAATACGCCGATTTATATAATTGATAATTTTTTATCAGAAAAAGAATGTGCTGAGTTAATTAAGTCTTCTAAACCCAAGCTTGAGCCTGCAACGGTTGTTTCTTCGACTAATTCTGATAATATAGTGAATAATGAGAGAACTAATAAAACAGCTCATTGGACAGAGGAGGATATCGAAGTAGAGATTGACAAAAAAATTATAGATACAATTAAAATTTATTCAAAAAAATCAGAAACACCCCAAGTCCAAAATTATCAAATTTCAGAAGAATATAAACCGCATTATGATTATTTTGAAAAGCATGCAGTAGATGAACTAAAAAAAGGAGGACAGCGTTCGTTTACGTTTATGATTTATTTAAATGATGTTAAAGAAGGTGGACAAACAAAATTTGTAGAATTAAATCAAAAAATTACTCCAAAATTAGGAAAAGCGGTTATTTGGTGCAATTTGGATCATCATAATAAGCCTGACAAACAAACTTTACATGCGGGTATGCCTGTGATTAAAGGAGAAAAATGGATTCTTACAAAATGGTTCCGTGATTATGATTAAACTGTTCAAAAATTCTATATAAACACATAGTATTAGAGTTATAATAACAAGTAAAAAACTTGTTCATGTTAAACTCTTCCATAGTCTAGTTGGTCAGGACTGCAGGTTTTGATTCTGCCAGCCTGGGTTCGAATCCCAGTGGAAGATAGTTTTTTAGACCAAGTAGTTCAATCCGGTAGAATACCTGATAGTCGGTAGTCCAGTAATGGTGCCTCCAGGTGGTTGCAGGTTCAAATCCTGTCTTGGTCATTAGCAACTATAAGTTGCTCTTTTATGTATAATTACTTTTCAGATGAATAAAACTGAACAGCTAATTTAGCATTTTCTGATGCAGTAACCCACTCAAGATTATAAAGTTTACAGTTAGTTCTGTCATGGTCTTTGTGGTGTACAAAGGACTTTCCATAATAATTAGGTAGAAATGCTTGAGCTACTAATCTATGTAATAGATAGTAATTCGGACTCACTTTAAGTCCTATATAACCATCCGAATGACTATGTCCTTCTGTAATTCTACCTTTATGATTTTTAACTCTACCTTGATCCGATATTTGATATCCTTTTGTCCCTTTAACGAATTCAGGTGGTAAATCTTTCCATATTTCATTTTCGAATTTATCTTCGGATGATGTATCATAAATCCATTTGAAGCCATAAGCCGATTTTCGTTTTTTCAGACAAACTCTTGATATATTATAACGTTTACTTCCGTTTTTTTCAGACAACCATTTTATAGCATCATCTATCTTTTTATAATATTCTAATTTTGTTCCATCAAGCGAGCATCTCCAAACGGCTCGCGAATTATTCAATCTTTTACTTATAACTTCTTTTGATGCTTCTTTTTTATCATTATTTTGCTCAGCCATTGTTGCCCATTCAAGATTTTCAACTCTATTATCTGCTCTATTATGATTTGTGTGATTAACAGTTGGTTTATTTTCAGGATTTGGGATAAATGTTAATGCAATTAACCTATGAACACTCAGCGTTTTGTATTTTTCTTTATCATCGTTATATAATCTTATTCTAGCATATCCACTTTGTTTTAGATCAAGTAACATTACTTTCTTAGAGCTTTTCGACCAAACTTTACCAGTATTTGAAAATTTATATTTTGAAAACCCCTCTAATTCTTTCCAAATCTCAGGCATATTATGTTAATATATTGATTGCGTTTTATAATCATTTTTGTTTAAATCTTATAACCATTTTGTCCATATCCAACTATACAATGTAGCTGATAAAAATCCGATTGTTGTCGGTGCTGCTATTGGCTTTCTAAAAATTCTTAGGGTGACATATAGTCCTGCAGCGAACACGAATTCTTGCCAAATTTCATTCATATTATGTTAATATATGGGTAAAATCTTATAATATTTTTGTATGAATAATGCTTCTAATGCCACCAAGGCTGTAGACCCGTTCTGAAGTCTGTCTCTGTCCATGGAACGAATGTAACAATGTCATCAGAATCAGAAATATGTGCTAGAGCGAGTGATAATGGTGCGGGACCACGCACAACTTTTCCTGTCTGGTCGTACTGTGATCCGTGACACGGACACATATACTTGTTTGCAGCTTTGTTCCAAGGAACTACACAGCCTAAGTGCGTACAAACGGCGTTTATTCCGTAATTGCGGATTTGTTTCCCGTTATCACCATCATCTGGGTCAACGACTAAATATGTAGCATCTCCTTTAAGTCCTTGTACAAGCTGGCGATCGCCGACTACATGTGAATCCAGCCATCCTTTAAATGTGATTTTGTCACCTGATTTAGTTAAAGCAGGTGAGCCTCCGCCTGCGCTATCGTTTGTTTTGGGTATGAAAAATAGAATATAAGGTATTGCCAATCCACCTACGCTTGGTATAACGCCGCCGGTAAATAAAATCAAGTTCATAATATTTCGGCGTTCCATGTCTGGCACAAAATCCTTGGATACAAATTTTTGTGTAGCGAAGCGCGGCGGAAATTCGAGTGATGTTGCCGTCACCAATAGTGAGAATATCCTGGATATCTTTCTCATTAATATAGTATTAATTTTTGAACTTATATATATAATGTTATATGTCAAGTGATGAAAAATACTTATTTTTATTAATTTACACACAAAAATATCTATGATTTAAATAAGATGCCAGATGGTGCCCGTCGTAAATTAAGATTCTGGGAATTTACCAGTGATGAAATTCAGACACTTTTTTTTTCTAATATGCCTGGAAGACAATTGAGAGGTTATAAAATTGCACAAGAATTAACAACGGACTTATATCCCGATTGGAATGAGCATAATGATAGTGCCCAATATTCAGGTGCGTTAATAGATCCTGAATACACATCTACTGAAGATCAGAAATTATTTTTTAGAGAACATTTGTCACAGCAATTTAGAAGTTATCATATTGCGAATGGTCTTATGGCTGACTATTATGATATATCTCCTAATGTTGATCAACCGGAACCGGAACCAGAACCGGAACCTGAATTACAACCAGAGCCAGAACCTGAACCAGAACCGGAACCAGAACCTGAACCAGAACCAGAAATACCAAGGGAACCTGAGCCAGAACCAGAACCAGAACCGGAACCGGAACCAGAGCCGGAACCAGAGCCAGAGCCGGAACCAGAGCCGGAACCGGAACCAGAACCAGAACCGGAACCAGAAATAGAACCTGAGCCAGAGCCGGAACCAGAGCCGGAACCGGAACCAGAACCAGAACCGGAACCAGAAATAGAACCTGAGCCTGAACCAGAACCAGAACCGGAACCAGAAATAGAACCTGAGCCTGAACCTGAGCCAGAGCCTGAACCAGAACCAGAACCAGAACCTGAACCTGAGCCAGAACCAGAACCAGAAACCGAACCGGAACCAGAGCCTGAACCAGAGCCTGAGCCAGAACCAGAAACAGAACCAGAGCCGGAACCAGAGCCGGAACCAGAGCCTGAACCAGAGCCGGAACCAGAGCCTGAACCAGAGCCTGAGCCTGAACCAGAACCAGAACCAGAGCCGGAACCAGAGCCGGAACCAGAGCCTGAACCTGAGCCAGAGCCTGAACCAGAGCTTGAACCAGAGCCTGAGCCAGAGCCTGAACCAGAGCCTGAGCCAGAGCCTGAACCAGAGCCTGAACCAGAACCTGAACCAGAGCCTGAGCCAGAGCCTGAACCAGAACCAGAGCCTGAACCAGAACCTGAACCAGAGCCTGAGCCAGAGCCAGAACCTGAACCAGAGCCTGAACCAGAACCAGAACCGGAAAATGAACTACATTTTGAGAGTGTTCCATCATATTCGGTGTCTCAAGGTATAGAATATACATATACACCCAATGCCAGACAAGGTGGACAAGATAATAGTATTACAGATGTGTATATTGAAGAAAAACCATATTGGTTACTTTGGGATGGAACAACACTTTCTGGGTCACCTGGTCCTACTGATGTAGGAACAGGAACTGGAGAGAATGGTGCTTGGAAGGTAAAATTGAGAATATCACAAGATGGAAATATTGTATATCAAGAATTCTTAATTACAGTAATAAATGTAAATGATGCTCCAACATTTACAAATAGTCCTAATGCAACGGTTGATGAGGATATATTTTATAGTTATACACCAACAATAAATGATTATGATGGTGATACTTGTGAAATAACATGTGTAACTGACTTAACAAATTCGTGGTTAGGATGGGATGGAACAGAACTTTCTGGAACACCAGATAATGATCATGTTGGCAGTTATAATATTGAATTGAAAGTATCAGAAGTATCAAATCCATCATCATCTTCTTCACTCAATTGGACAATAACAGTAAATAATACAAATGATGCTCCAAATTTTACAACAACACCTAATGCGACAATTGATGAAGCTTTAAGTGTAAGTATAAATACAATAGTTCATCAAGGGGAGCCAAATGGTAAATATTTTTACTTTGATGTATCACGATTCAATACTGTATTTGGTTCTTTAACTAATGAAATGATAGCAGATGTATTAGTTGAAAGAGGGAATACAATAATTTTTGATGGGCAATGTAAATTTTGGGCAGCTGGATATGGTACTAAGAATGTTAATTCTTCGGAAAATGATTGGCAAATTGGGGATCAAATGTATTACAATTCGAGTACTTATGAATATAGATATATACCTAATGCTGAAGATGTTGATAATACAAATGATACAGTAACTATTACTTGTAATACTGATCTGACGAATTCTTGGCTGAAATGGAATAGTACAGATGAAGAGTTGTATGGTATTCCATTAAATGCGAATGCAGGAAATTCATTTAACATTACACTTATAGCAACAGATAATCACGGTGATTATACAGAACAAACTTTCTCAATAACAGTACAAAATAAAAATAATTACCCAGTATTGTTGGATTCTCCCTGGGAATCTGTATACACAGGCACAGACTATAGTTATACTCCAACGGTTTATGATAGTGATATAAATGAAACATTGACAATTGATGTTACATCAAAACCAAATTGGTTAACATGGAATCAAGGTATTCTTAGTGGAAAACCATTGCCAGAACATGTTGGAACAGAACAAATTAGTATAGAGATATCTGATGGAACTGTAACAGTAGTTAGAAACTTTACACTAAATATAATTTTGACTTCTTACGTAGATGGCGAACTACAAAGTGCTGTTAATGATTGGATTAACGATCCAACAGAGCGTCAAATATTGGAAGATACATATGGTCCCATAAGTAATTGGAATGTGTCTCAAGTAACAAGTATGAGTAATTTGTTCAAGGATAAATCATTCAATGAAGATATTTCTGGTTGGGATGTGTCTAAAGTTTCAGCTATGAATGGTATGTTTAGGAACTCAACTTTTAATCAAGATATTTCTGGTTGGACTGTGTCTAATGTTGTAAATATGAGTTGGATGTTTCAGGCTAATTCATCATTTAATCAAAACCTTACTAGTTGGACTACGACCAAAGTACAAAATTTGTCATATATGTTCCAAAGCGCTACAGCTTTCAATGGACAAATTGATGGTTGGGATACATCGAAAGTTATTACTATGGAACGTATGTTCCACGGTGCTACAGTTTTCAATCAACCTATAAATAACTGGGTACTATCAAGCTTAACCGATATAAACCACATATTTGTATACGCTGAAAATTTCAATCAACATCTGAATAATTGGGACGTATCTAAAGTAACATATATGCGAGGTGTATTTTATCAAGCAATATCTTTCAATCAACCTCTGAACAATTGGAACGTATCAAGTGTAACAAATATTCGGGGAATGTTTGACAGTGCAGATGTATTCAATCAGGATATTTCCAATTGGAATGTAGTAAATGTTGATGAAAATGATGGCGGATGGACTTCTTTTGGTAATCTCTCTGGTCATTCAGAACCTTTATTCACAGGCAACAATCCATATTATTTTGTAGTTAAGCGAACCCCCCTCGATAATAGTAACATACAAACTGCTGTAGACAGTGCATTAAATAATGGTAATTCATTAGATGAATACGGTGGACATATTTCTAATTGGCATGTATCAAATGTGACGGATATGAGCTATTTATTTCAATCTAAAGCCGACTTTGATGAAGATTTAGGAAACTGGGATGTATCGAATGTGACAACTATGACAAGGATGTTTAGATATGCGTATTCATTCAATAACGGTGGCTCTGATAATATTAAGAACTGGAATCTTGCCAGTTTAGGAAGCGGTGGCCTCTACCAGGGTATGGATATATTTCAGGATACAAGTTTCAATCAAGATATTAGTGCTTGGACTTTCCATCATGAGATTCATCTTGGAGGCCTTTTCCTTAACACACCTTTCAATCAAGATATTTCTGGCTGGAATGTATCCAATGCTACTGCTATGAGTTATATGTTCGCTAATTCACCTTTCAATCAAGACATTTCTGGTTGGGATGTATCCAAGGTTACAGGTATAGGTAATATGTTTAAAGATAATGATGACTTTGATCAAGACATTTCTGGTTGGAATGTATCAAATGTGACTACTGGCTTTTCTTACGCAAGTCAAGGTACAAATCATTCAGAACCAGCATTTAACGATTCCAGTGAATATTATTTTACAATAAAACAGGAGACTATTTCTCAATCGAATATACAAACTGCTGTTAATGATTGGGATGAAAATGGTTCAAACAAATACAAATATGGAAAAAATATTGCCACATGGGATACAAGCGCTGTCACAAATATGAGCGAATTATTCAAAGATAAGACTAATCTTTTTGGACATAAAATTAATTTCGTAAATGTTCAGAATCTTAGTGTTGTGGATTCACAATCATATATGACAACAAATTTTGGCAATATAAGCCCACAATTTACTATGAATGGTGCCGCTGTAAGTAACAATATGAGTAAAGACACCCAATATGGTCCACCTTCTGATGGTATAACAATTTGGGGTGCAGCTGTAAGTCCAACAAGTGACCCAAATCTTGGAGGATTTAAATTCATTTCAGATGTAAATGGAATCTGTGAGATTAGATATGGAGCAGCTTGGATAGACTGGACCGTTGCTGCAGCAAAAATATCGTTAAATGGCAATGTAATATATAGCACAAGAAGCACTTCCACTATTGAAACATTTACAGTTTCAATAGGTGATGAAATTCTTATATACGAGGAATACTCGGTTCTGAATTTATATACAGTTTATCTAAGAAGACTTGAATCTATTATTTCTAATTGGGATGTATCCAATGTAACAGATATGAGTGGGATGTTTTATGGCGTTTCATCATTTAACGAACCTATTGGAAATTGGAATGTATCTAATGTAACAAACATGAATGGTACTTTTTATAATGCATCAGCATTTAATCAAACTCTTGGACTAAATAATTTTGGAACAGGGGATGATTTACCAGCAAATTTTGGTTCAATGACAATACCAGTCCACAATGTCACTTGCTCCGTAGATCTATGGGCATATTATGAACCTAATAAAATTATTATTTACAATTATACCGAGGGAAGCCATGGTCGTTTTGCCTTAATTACAATGAATGGTACTTACGAAAATAATTCGAGTAGATTAATCGTTGGAGGGGGGACGACTGTCTATAACACTCGAGATGAGTTAATAGATGGTTACACTACAGCTACAGCTGGTTCCTATAGTAATGAGCACAGTTTTGAAAGCGGAACTGGTTTTAATAATATAACTGTTACTAATGGTTGGGATGTGTCAAAAGTGACTAATATGACGAATACGTTCAGAAATACGAGCGCTTTCAATCAACCTATTGGTAGTTGGAATGTGTCAAGTGTATATAAAATGGATTATATGTTTAATTCATCGGCATTTAATCAACCTCTTGGAAATAATTTTGGAACAGGGGATGATTTGCCAGCGAATTATGGTCATTTCACAAACGCCAGTGGTAATCATACAATATCCTACTGGGCGTATAACCCCAGTTACAATGATTTAATTCTTGCAACCACAGAAATATCGGTTGGATATTTGCAATTCGTAAAAATAACATTGGCAGGTGAGGATAAGTCGTTGACAAGTGCTTATAAAGCTTTTTCTACATCAGCAACTCTAAGCTCTCAGCAAGAATTACTAGATATATTTAATAATGCTAATTTTTATACAGATGACCAGAATTGGTTCACAAAAGGAGCTGGTTTTGATGATATAACTTTTAGTAATGGTTGGGATGTGTCCAGTGTAACAACTTTTAATAATATGTTTCACTCAAATACATCATTTAATCAAAATATTTCTAAGTGGAATGTGTCAAGCGCAACAAACATTGAACATATGTTTAGATATGCATCCGCGTTCAATCAAGATATTTCTGACTGGGATGTATCTAATGTAACAATGGGTTTTTACGATAATAATTATGGTCATGGTTCGGGTCATTCTGTAAGTATATTTAGGGGAATAATAAACCATTTTAGAGATGATTCGCATGGTAGTTTATATAATTTTACAGCTAATTATGATTTACTTATGACAAGCACTATGGCAAGCCCAGAAGTTTCGTCTTTGGGTTGGTCTAATCAAAATATGCATTTCCAAACAAAATTTAATAATCATTCGAGAGTTGATTTTAGATTTAAGAATGATGTTTCTGGCGAGGCGCGCTTCTGTGTTGGTTTAACGAAAGAAGATTTTGGTTCCGTTGGTAAATCACTTATATCAGCGAAAGATTATTATGGTGTTGGAAATTCTACTTATTTCCAAATACATAATAATTGGATGCACACTTATGCAGAAGATGGTAACCGGGCGCCGACGACGCCGTGGACTGTTGTGGCCTCAAAGGCCGCCTCTAATGAAACAATATGTTCTATTATATGTTCTGATTATTGGGAAGAAAATCCTTTTGGAAATGATCCGACTAATATTGGTAATATTCTGGCGCTCTCAAACAATAGTCATGCTACCAGCTGGGGTCTAGGTGAAGATGGAGATATAATTTTAGAGTTGCGCGGATCTACCGATGGCTATAATTATTATCTTAAAATCGACAAACAAGGTAATATGGTGAACGGTAGTTCTAGATATAAAGGAGGCATTGTTACCACTCAAGGAGCACCGACTAGTTTGTCAGATTTAATATCTAGATACGGTAACGGAAATACCGGTTATACGTTCAGTTTTACCAAAGATGCAAACTTTCCAATGCCTAAGATTATTAAATATGTTATGGACGGTACATTAGAACATGAAACTCCTACGGATTATACTGGTAAATTTTATATTGCAGCATTAATAAATGGTCCTGGTTCAATTGAATTTTTCCCAAATAGTGGAACATATTTCGGTTCAAACTTTTCGGGAACTCCACCAAGCACTATTTCTTTCACGGCTGGCGGATGGGGGACGTCAGGACATAGTTACATAAGAAGTACTTATACAAACAATTCTGTTAGATATGATCTTAAATTTAACACTGGGTCGCTTGGCTCAGGGCATGCACTTGTATTTTCAATAAATAATAACCAACTAATTCTTGACGTAAACGATGCAACACATGGATTTAATGATCCTATATCGTTTAAAATCAATGGAACATTGGCATCAAATCCAGATGTAGTCAGTGCTGGAGATATCATAGATCTTGTAAATAATGATGGTAGCTATCCTGCAACCTTTATTGTTCCAAATGAACTTGCTGTGTTGGAATAAAAATTTCAGTGGACAGGTGATCTAAGTATTGGGTTTTTAAACCATATTTATTTTTTAGATTACCATAATTCAGAAAAATGATTAATAATCGTTATAATTATTGTAATCTATAAAAGGAAATAATATGTGGAATAATAAGGAATCTTGTTATTATAGAATTGGAAACATACCATCATGTGATGGTTGTGTATATGCGTATGATTTCGATGACACTTTAGTAAGAAGGAATAGTAGTATTGCTTTACCAAATGTAATTGAAAGATTAAAAAAGATGATAGAAGATGGCAACCATATTGTAGTATTTTCTAATCAAAATGGAATAGAGAAGAAGAAAACGAGTCATGAAAATGTACAAGGTATAATGGATTTATTTTCGGAGAGTTTAGATAATTCAATAAGCTTCTTTTACGCAATTTCTGATGACAAATATAGGAAACCGATGAGAGGTATGTATGACTTATTTCGAAGTATAGTGGATAAAGAAATCATATATTATTGTGGGGATGCTGCAGGTCGAAAGAAGGATTTTAATATATCTGATTTATATTTCGCGAATAATATTGGAATAAGTTTTAAGTTACCAGAAGAAGTATTTAACGATACATTTGATTGTGTAAAAGACATTGCTTGTACAAATAAGAAGAGTTTGAAGAACGATTTATATGGATTAGATGTTTGGAAGGATGGCATATTAGATAATCCAAGAAAGATAGTAAATATTTGTAGTATACCTTCTGAGTTGAAAAATGAATTAGAAATGGATAGTGATAAGAAGAAGTTAGTCATAATGGTTGGTCCACAAGGTTCTGGAAAATCAACTTTAAGTTCAATGATGCGGGATGAGTATAATTTGGAAGTGATGAACAATGATACTACCGGTTCGTTTAAGAAAAGTATGAAAAAGTTTATGAAGGTATACAATGAACCGTCTAACAAAGGTATTATTATAGATAATACTAATCCTTCGAAATTCATACGAGAAGAATGGATTAAACAAGTATCTGATGTAACTATTGGCAATTCACTGAGGATTCGTAAAAACCCGCATGAGCTAAAATTTCTATGGAAGGGAAATATAGAAAGTGAAGGTCTGACACTACCTGTTATACCTTTCTATGGTCACAATTCGAGTAGCTATGGGTGCTTTTCTAACTTTTACAATAGTCCATTTGACTTTACATTACCGAAGTGTTGCTCTGATAAAAAGCTTACGCTGCGGGTACAATTTGGTGAACAAGCAATAATGGCGTGTAAAGCTGCTGTGATGAATGACTGGGAAAGCTATGAAAAGATTTCGCGTTGTAACAAGAATCCGAGTGACTGTAAAATGCTGGGAAGAAAGGTGAAGCCGTTTGTACAGGAACGCTGGTCTAATATTGTATTGGAGGTAGCTATTGAAGTTGTGACGCAGAAGTTTGCTCAGAATCCTGTTTTGTGGAATGTTCTTAATAAAACGGGAAATAATGTGATTGCGGAGATGACACGCAATGATAGAATCTGGGGTACAGGTATTGATAAGTCGCATGTGGACTCGAATACACCAAGTGCGTGGATTGGGACAAATATTTTAGGATATGCGCTAATGGTTGCGCGCGATCGTTTGCGGGGTGAGATGGCATTGCCCACAAGTGTTCCTGTGTACAAATCCTCTAATTGGAAGGTGATTGTTGTATTTATTGATGTTTCAAAGAAAGTTAGTTTACATTCAGTAAGATATCGAATGAATAATGGGCATCAAAAGATACCTTCTGTTGCGATACATATGTATTATAAAAAGTTGGAAAAGCCAACTGAGGATGAGGGTAAAGTTATAAGATTAGGGGGAATAGTTCATAATGATTGTGAATATAATCATAATTTACGTTTCGTGTAGATTTAGCCCATGCTGGTTGTACGTTGGCGGCGGAAATTAGCTACTCTTACAGAACGGCGTAGCCGCATTTTTTCCTTAAGGGAAGGTGTATTAGGGAGTGTATAAATTTGAGTTGGAATATGCGTCGATTTGGAGACAATCGATAGTGCATGTGAAAGAACTGTATTGGTTTCCTGAAGAGTTTGGTTATTTTCCAACAATTCTTGGTTAGATTGTTCAAGCTTGTCAATTTGTTCCATAGTATATTTGTTTCTTCTCATAGAACGTGTTTCCATTTTATACTAACATATTGTGAAGATTTCCTTATATTGTTTTTGCGTCTGAATATATAAAAGAATGATATGTGAATAATTATACCTGAATTTAGGTATCATAATTGGTAAAACTTTGCTTCAGTGGTGTAGTGGTAACATTAATCGCTTCCAACGATTAGCCTCGGGTTCAATTCCCGGCTGGAGTATTATATAATAAATATTAATGAGTAAAAGCGGTATAATGTTGAGAAACATAAAGATAATCGATATTGGATTATTAGGGATGTATTATTTTATAGGTTCTTTGGTATTTATTACTTTATTCAATAAAGTTTTTAGAACAATATTTAGAACTAATAAATATCCTATTGAAAAGGTATCAACATTAACACTTTTTTTACAAACATGTTTTCAGGCGGCTTCAATATCGGTAATATCATTTTACTTAAGGCATTTTGTACGTGGTATTCCATATATATTCAATGGTATGTATGGTTATAATCATTTTAGAACGAAGGAAGTAAATGGTGGTGTTGTAATAGCGTTTGCAATGATAACGGTATTTAGTGATTTTAAGGAAAGAGCAATTGAATTAGCAAAAAGACTGGAATTATAATGACGACTAGGAGTGAAGATATGTGTTGTTAGAGGTGTTGCGTGGTGGTAACAATGTCAGCGGCGGTTGACAATGATGTATTTTGTAAATTTTCGAAGTTAAATTTATTTTGAAATGTTTTCATGAATTGAATAAATGATTTAACTTCATTGAGTTCTAATCCATTATATAATGATATTCTACAACCTTTATTTGGATTGGATGGATGATATTGTGTACCGATAAAGTTCTGTTGTACAGCATTTTTGCAAAAAAGTGTGGACAAATGAATTGAGTTTTTAACAGTAAATGTAATATTGGTTCTGCTTCTATTTTCTTGGGGTATATCATTAATATAGAAGCCGTTACTTTTGTCTATAAAATTATAGAACAATTGACTTTTAGCAAAAGTGAGAGAGTTGTAATAACTAATACCTCCTCTTTTTATCATCCTTTTAATATTCATATTTGTCATATATATAGACATAATGGTGGGTGTAGGTCCTTTAAGATGAATATATGGTTGCCAATCCATAACGATGGGTGGATTAATAAGTTTTGGTTTAGAAAGTATATCTTTTCTACCAATAACAAGTGTTGAACCTGATATACCAAGATTTTTAGATAAAGATGAGAAAATGATACCATATTTTGAGATATCAACAAATTTACTACCAAGTATTGAGCACATATCACATACTATAAAATGTGATTTAGGGTTGAAGGATAGTCCATTACGTAATTCGAAACCAATGGTTGTTTCATTTTCACAATAATATGTGAAGGCAAAATCGGGAGAATCAACTAAGTCTGTTTCATTATAAACATTGATAACTTTACAGAATTTTTCAATTTCTTTAGATGCTTTTTTGCTCCAAAAACCGGTAATTAATACTTGTACAATTGATTCTGAATTACATAAGTTATAACATATTGATGAGAATTGATGTGTGCCACCACCATTCATAAAGAAGGATTGATGTGTATTAGGTACTTCTAAAAATGCGGATGTATTGTGAATGGTTTCAAAATATAAATCCTTCCACATATCCGTATGATGAGACAATTCGTATATACTAATACCGGTGTTTTTGTAATTCAAGATATCATTTTGTGTTGATTTAAGCAAATCTTTTGATAATTGACATGGACCGGCAGAAAAGTTAATGACATTCATAAAATATGAGTAAATTTTTTGCTTTAAATCGTTTTTAAAATTATCGAAAAAAGTGATGAATAAGACAGGGCTTAAATGAATGTGAATAAGTAAATATTATTACAAGATGCCTATCAAAGTGTTTTCCGATTTTTCTGGATATGAATCGGATATTGATATTTTAGGAAATTTATTAGAAAAAATTACGTCAAATCCACCAGAAGGCTGGAATGTAAATACATCCGAGTTGGAGCGGCTAGAATTTTTGAAAGTAATTTTCAAAATATATGCTTCAAAACAAAAGAGGAATTATTACAAGTATGGTGAGGCAGTAACAAACAAGATAATAAATAGTGTTAATCCATGGATTAGTCATAATATTGCGGAAATATTTAGTGGATTTTTGGAGAATTATGAGAGGGCGCAAAAGGAGTATGCTTATCTTGGATTGAAAACGCTGGTTACAAAGAATCCAACACAAATGAAAATAAGTATGCCAAGGCTAATTCCAATGATATCTTATGACATTAACGATAGTGGTGCGAATGTTCGTAAATACTCTTCTGAAGTATTGGAGTTATTTCTTGGGTGTAGTGGTAATGATGATTTAAAGAAGTTTATTCCAGTAGTTCTGAAGGGTCTAAAGCAGCCGGATCAAATATATTCATGTGTAGAGGAGCTTGCAAGTTGTGTATTTGTGCAGAATGTAGAGGCTCCTGCGCTTGCGATTACAGTGCCAATTCTTTTGCGAGGTTTGCGTGATAAGAATACAGCAACAAAGCGTTTATCTTGTGTGATTGTGGATAATATGTGTCAATTGATTGAACATCCAAAAGAGATTTTGCCATTTTATGCTGTTTTATGTAAGAATTTGTCTAATTTGTCGGAAACGATAAGTGATCCCGAAGCTCGTAAAGTAAGTGCGCGTGCTTTGAACACATTAAAAAGTTCTTGTGTGGGTTCGGAGAATATTTCATTTAGAAAAAAAGTGAGTGATTTCAATGAATTGTTGGGGGGATATGGTGGTGAAAATTTGTGGATGTTGGTAACAAATTTGTGTAATAGTGCCTGTTTTGATAAATCAATTTGGGAAGAAATCTTTAAAGTATATGGTGCTGTAGAGGGTCAAACAGAAATGTGCGATAAAGCGTTTAAATATTCGAAAGAATTATTTGTAATTAAGGGGGATGATTTTGAAGATACAGAAGAGGGTAAGGATTTATATAAGGGTGAATTTTCATTAGCGTATGGTGCTTTGACTTTACTTAATAATACAAAGCTCCATTTGAAACAAAATCGTTTTTATGGTCTTCTAGGTCCAAATAATTGTGGTAAAACAACGTTGATGAGGGCTATTGCGAATGAACAAGTTGAAGGTTTCCCCAAAAAGGATCAATTAAGAACAATTTTTGTTGAACATGAAATTCAAGAAATGGAAGTTGGTGAAGATGAGAAAGGTTTTCCGATTTTGAATATTGATTTATGTGGTACTGATTGGGTAGTCCATTGTTGTAATGTGATGTATTGTATGAATCCGCCCGTAACGAGAGAACAGGTTGAAGCAGTTATGTTGGATATTGGTTTTGGTAATGCGAAGAAGGATATTGGAAAAGACCGAGCTGCGGATATGGAAATGGGTGTAACAACATATTCGGGTGGGTGGAAAATGAAGATGCAGCTTTGTGCGGCGACGCTTATGAATGCTGATATTCTTATGCTTGATGAACCAACTGGTCATCTTGATGTAACAAATATTGCATGGATTAAGAATTGGCTAAGTGAGTTCAAGAACAATGGGGGTTCTATTATAACTACGTCACATGATACATCTTTTTTGAATGAAATGTGTACTCATTTGATTGATTTTCAGAATCGTAAGTTGAGAATGTTTACTGGAGAGAAAGGTTCTGTTTTGAAAGATTTTGTTGAAAAATTTCCAGAAAAGAAAGGATATTTTGAATTAAAGAGCGATGTTGTTAAGTTTAAGTTTCCGGAACCAGGACCTCTTGAAAATGTGAAAAGTATGTCAAAAATTCTATTGAAAATGGATAAGGTAACTTTTCAATATCCTACTCGAGATACTCCAACTGTATATGATATTGCGATTGAATGTTCTCGAATTTCACGTGTAGGTGTTATTGGCGCGAATGGCGCTGGAAAATCTACTGCGATTAAGTTACTAATTGGCGAATTAAAATCAACTGAGGGTGTTATTACAAAACAACCTGGTCTTCGTATCGCATATATTGCGCAGCATGCTTTTCATCATTTGGAAAAGCATATTCATAAGACTCCATCCCAATACATAATGTGGCGTTTTGCAGGTAATGAAGATCAGGAAAGCATTGAAATGATAAATGCCGGACCTACAGTTGAAGCAGAACAAGAAAAAATATTAAAATGTTTCGTAGATAAAGATGGAGAATTACGTCCGTGTGAAACTCCTGAAGAAACAAAGAAAGCACTTGAGCCAGAAGCTATTATGAGCAGAAAAGAAAATAAGAAGCAAAAAACGCGAGAATATGAAGTAAAATGGAAGAATAAACCAATAGAAAATACGATGTGGGTTCGTAGAGAATTGCTATTACGAATGGGTGCAAAAAAATTGGTACAACGACATGATGAAAAGGAAGCTGTTGCAGCAGGTCTTGCTTCAAAGACGCTAACAGCTAAAGATGTTGAAGAACATCTAGAAAATTTTGGAGTTGATAAAGAACAAGCATCGCATACTTTAATAAAATCGCTTTCAGGTGGTGTTAAGGTAAAAGTTGTTCTTGCAGCATCTATGTGGCAAAATCCGCATATCATTATTATGGACGAACCTACAAATTATCTTGATAGAGATGGACTGGGCGCATTAACTAAAGCAATTGATGATTTTAAAGGAGGCGTTATCATTATTTCACACAACAAAGAATTTACGAATGCTGTAACACAAGAAAAGTGGATTATGGAAAAAGGCCGCTTAAGACGTGAAGGAGAATCAATTTCGAAATTTGAAGACAAAGCTGATGCGAATACTGGAGATGATGAGGTTGTATTTGATGCATATGGTAATGAAATCAAAGTAGAACGAGTAAAGACTCTTACTGATAAGGAACGTAAGAAGATGATGAAACAATTGAAAAAGAAGATAAAAGAAGGACGAAAAAAGAAAAATTTAACTGAATACGAAATTAATGAATTAGAAGAACAACTTTATGAAATGGAAGAAGCCGCGGCGGTAGCTGGTACTTCTTCATAAAATGGTTCGGCATTATTCACACATAAATGAACTCTATAACTAACTACAGAACTACCATAAAAAGATACCAACCTTACATTAATTACTTGAAACATGCTGGAGTTGGGTAAAACTATATTCTTTTCAAATGAATGTTTCTCGAAATAGACTTGTGTATCTTTGGGTATATATATCTCAAATAAGTTTTGTCTTGGGTCTCCGAATTCTATTTTTTCTAAAGTGGTTTTTCGATCGTTATAAGTTGTCATAAAATCACTTGTATTTAAATGTAATATATCTCCAATATTGAATGTATCATCTTCTAAGAACGGAATTAATGCAAGATATACAATAATATCTTGATTTAGTTTAGTTGATTTATAATAGGGATTATATATATTATACACATATGGTTTATCAATACCTTTATGTTGTTCAACAAATTGTAGCCTGGAATCTTCATATTCAGGAATGACAGTTTTATTAGTACAATTACATATTTGAAGTGATAGTTGACTCATGTTAATATGATTAAAATGTCAACTTATATGGAATTTTGATTTGTATCTCTCCATGCATACCTATATTTTTTATAACACCATGAATTCCATTGCTGTGTTCCTAATTTACGAAGAACAATTTGAACTTCTGTATCTTCTTGTTCTTCGAGATTGTTTTCAGTTTCAGTTTCAGTTTCAGTTTCAATCCATTCACATTTATATTTATGGTTTTGGACTTCGTCATTTGGATTTGTGAGAACAATATTCTTAAAAGTACAATTTTTATTGTCTTTAGTTTTAAATCTTTCAATTTCTTCGAATGAAACAATAATATCTATAAGTTCAGAACAACTAAAATAAGATAAAAGTTCCTCTCCTATTCCATTGTATATAAAGTAATCTAAATCTGTATTAAAATGGTATATATTTAAACAAGAGTGGCGACAACATGAATCATAATTTTGGATTAATATTGATGGGTCGATAGGATGTAAATAATTATTATTGTATTCTTGAGTGGTTTTTTCCTTTGGATAAAAAGTCATTTCATTATTATCCGATATTAATGTAATTTGATTGCCATAAAATGCAATTGCATCAAGATCATTTTCATCAAATTTTAAAATATCTGAATTTTCTATTTGAATATTTTCGGAGGAGATTGTTCCACATTCATAAATATTATTGTTAAGCTTTACATTATTGGAAGTAATATTGACCGTTTCTGATTCTGCATCCGAATTTCCAATAGAAAGTGTAAAGGACATCACAAAATATTCCGAAAAACTCATATAAATTAGTATTAGAATATATGGTTATACTATAAAATATAGGGGGGACTAAATTCAGGAACTGTTAAAACTTTTAGGTAATCTTTTACGGGTTTTATTTTCTAATAATATACGCTTATTAACACTATTAGATAAATAAGGTAATATCAACTCTTTTTCGGTTTTAGATAAATAAACACCTCTTGAACTGCTAAGCCGTTCAGCTATTTGTTTTCTTGAACCGTTTGTGGTAATTCCATATTTTTTTGCTAATTCAATAAAATTTGCTAAGCTATCTTTATTTTTATCCATATAATGTATAATTTTTATATTTAAACAAATAGTTTGTCCTCATCAGGAGGTGTTGGAACATTTGATGTAGTAGGTTCTTCTGATTTATCTTCCGATAGTACAACATCTTTAGGTTCTTCTTCTTTAGGTTCTTCTTCTTTAGGTTCTGGGCGTAGGGTTTCCCCATCAATATCCTTAGTAGCAAGTGACTCGAATCTTTTTTCCATCATTTTATATTGTTGGATTTTGTCCATATCAATAGTAAAAATATCTAATGGAATTCCTTCTGGAAATAGATCTTGAAGTTGGTTAAATGTTTTTGGTTCAGGTACAGGCGGTATTTCCTCTGCTACAACCTTTTTTAAGTCATCTTCTGGTTCTGATTCTGGTTTTTCCTTAGATTTAAGAAAATCCCATACTGCGCCTCCTTTTCTCGATTTTTTTTTGAGAGAAACGTTGCGTTTATTTCTACGAGACTTTAATGTAGTCTTTTTCGGCATATATATTATAGTGTTATTTCTTTTGATGAACGCAATATATATATATATTTATATATACAGGTCTATCATTAAAAATTGGACTTATGCTTTTGGTAAATTATCGATTGATGTGGCACCAGCAGTTTCTTCTGTTTTTGTTTTTTCTTCTGTGGTTTCTAATACAGGAGTTTCAACAACTTCTTCGGTATTACTACTTCCAACAACACCCTTTCTAAATGCTTCAATTTTTTCAAATAAGGATGGTTGGCATCCTACAAGTACAAGGACATAGACAATAAATCCATTGCGACCACCGGCTTTGGAATTAACGAGCATAAATGCGAAAACAATTAGTGCTATTTGAGCAAATATTTCAAGAAATAGAGCAATATTATCTTTTTCATCATCAAATTTTGGCATAACAGCTTCTAATATTGTTCCAGTAACAAGTCCGGATACCATATAATATGCTATGTCTGGTAAAGCGCGACTCATATATGTTTCTACATTAGTTTGGTAAACTTGTTCCATTACACTTAGATTATATAAAAAACTTGTATATTCAAAAAAATGAATATAATGTCTTAATATATCATATAATAGTAAGATGTCTGTACAAAGACACCTATCTACTTATCTAAATAAGACACGATGTATATTAACAGAAATGTTAGAATATAGGGGTTATGATATATCAAATATATCACCATTCACTACATTTACAGGTACAGACAAATTAGATAAATTGTCAATTAACTTGTCGAAGAATGGTGAGGAAGTAATTCAAGTTCATTATGAAGTTGATTCAACCCGAACTAATCATAAAAAGTTAACAAAAAGAATTGAGGATATTATCAGTAAGTTGGAGTCTCCAGAGAAATCAAAAGATTTAACAATAATATTTCTTGTAAGGGATGGGATGACACCAAGTGTTAAGGAGGCGATAAGATTATTAAGTGATAAGTATGGGGTATTTATACAAATCTTTCCAATTCGTAATTTGATGTATAATTGTACAAAACATAAAAGTGTACCACAACATATTCGGATTACTAAACCCGAATATGAAGTTTACTTAAAAGACTTTCTTGATTCATTACATATTGAGTCTTTAGAGAATCTACCAAAAATATTTGATACAGATCCCGTAGCTATGTTTATTGGATTACGCCCAGGTGAAATGTGTAAAATTACTAGACCAAGCATGAGTGCTGGAGAACATATCGTTTATAGATATTGTGTTCCTGAAAAATAAATTTACATTAACCAAACATATAAACAACCACCTATAGCTGCGGCATTCATACATCCAAGTAATATAGTTGTATGGCGTTCGCGATTGTATAGTGTTTTTTCAACCTCTATAGCATTTTTATATGTATCAAAATTTTTGCGGCGTATACGTATGTCTCTATTTAACTCAATAACTTTGTTTTTATCTTCAATCCATTCTCCATCAACACCTTCGGCCGATGAAGCTTGACCAAGTTGACTGGCATGTCTTGAAGCAAATTGAGTTTGTATTGCCTTTTGTTCATCATCAAATTCATCGCGTTTCTCAATTCCACGTAGATTATAACGATCCGCATTTCTATCTCCGTCAGAATATGTCATATATTTTAAACATATATTATAAAACACGCACACATGGCGGAATGTGAAACAAATTCAAATTCAATATGTAAATCTTCTGTATCACAAGTTTCATCATTAGATAACAGCAGAAGATTAGAAGAACCATGGACTCATAAAGGAGAAGAATTAATACTTTCATGGAGTAAACAAATTAAATATTCACAAATATTACATGATAAATCGGGTTATTATTACAAAAATATGAGAAAACGTTGGGGTTTACCTGCAATTATAATTCCTGCAGTAATGGCACCAATATCTTCTGTATTTTCACATACAACTTGGATAAAATATGTTAATATGGGAGCATTTGTTATTGTTGCAATCCTTGGTGGCGTCGATTCTTTTTTCAGTTTTGCGGCAAAAAAAGAAAGACATTTTAACCATTCTGCAAGATATGGTGAATTACAAACATCTATTGAGTCAGAGTTATTTAAAAATAAAAGATTCCGTATTCAAGCCGATGTCTTTTGTACTCAAACAAGAATGAGATTTGATATGCTTAATACTACCGCCCCAGTAATTCCTCAATTTTTAATAGACCGTCATAATTCATATGTTAGCAATGAACAGGTTTGATTTTTTTCTTCATTGGATGTAGTGGTATTATGTCCGAATCATAATCATATTTCTCATAACTAAGATTTGTTGTCTTGTTTTTTAGGTCGTCCTTTAGTTCTATAACATTCGTCTCAATATTAGTTGTACTATTGTTTGGAATATCAAACGTATCATCAATCAATTCTTCTTCATTATCTGAATTATCTAATACATTTTCAGTCTCTTCATCATCATCTTCGTCTTCTTCAGCTATGTCTTCTTTTGTATTCATATTACAAATATCAATCGATTTCTTCACTTTCCAATCTAAACCCGACTTAATTTCAATATTTTCTGTGTCTAAAATCAAAGGAAAAGTATCATTTGATTCTGATGTTTCTTTCGTATAAATTAAGACAGCCCCATTGTATACTTTCAAAACTTCACCATCTGGACAAACCAGCTGCCATTCTGTATTCAAATGATTTTTATTCAAAGGCAATTCATAATAAACTACCCACTTTAATAAGTCCTCACTTCTATAAGGACCTTTTAGCTGAATTGATTGAATTTTACCCTTATTTTGGTTCTTTTTGTGTATAAATTTTATACAATCCTCTCTTGTTGATACTTTGGAAGTGCTTTTCATACGATTTACTGAAATTATAGACTCATCATCTTTTGTTAACATACACCACTTCATCTTAGTGTATATTTATTCTAAAATGCTTATTCATTTTTATAAAATTTCTGATGTCAAAGCCTCGTATAAAATAATCAATAAAATAATGAATCAAGCAATGTCTAAACTTCAAAAAAAATGGTTTAAGTATCTTTGTTTAGGACTTATAGCAATAGTATTAATCTGTATGTTTTTTTCAACTTGTTCTATATCAGAATCTTTTCATCCAGATGAAAAGGATAGTATCATGAAAAAATTAGTACAAGAGAAACCTTCACCTGTAGACATACCTGTAAATGTAAAAGTAAATTTACAAGATTTGAAAAGAGAATTATTAGATGCGCATTGTGAGACTGGTAAGGCGGATACTGCTGCAGACAAAGCAATGAGAGCTTTAGAAGAAATGAAACGTATTGTTGGAAGAGGGTGTGGTAGTACTCCTACAGTTGTACAACAACCTGTTGCACAACCGATAATACAAACCCAGGCTCCAGTATTACCACAAGCTGTAGTACAAGTTGCTCCCACTGCTGCTCCCACTGCTGCCCCCACTGCTGCTCCCACTGCTGCCCCCACTGCTGCTCCCACTGCTGCCCCCACTGCTGCTCCAGTTTATATATCTCCTCCATCTCCAGCTCCATCTCCACCAAGTGAAGATAACTGGCGTAATCGAGCAAATAGGGCTGCGGCTTATAACAATTGTAATGGCAGAGAAGAAATTCGCAAGTGTAGTAAAGCAGATACTGATACCGATGATTGTAACAGACATTATGTAATTGATGGAGATGGTGAAATGTATGATTGTATATTCGATTCTTCAAGAAGAGAATGTGAACAATCCAATCAACAATGTGGACAAGAAGATTAAAGTGTAACACTTATAAAATATATAGCTCATATTAATGAAAATCAGTCCCATGATAAAGAGTGTCATCTGTATAACTTACTCGGCCTTGATATTACTCTCAATAATAATATTATGGTGTGTTTTCACCTCAACTGTTGAAAGTTTTGGTTCCAGTTCTGAAAAGAGTTCTGACAAGAGTTCTGAAAAGAGTTCTGACAAGAGTTCTGAAAAGAGTTCTGACAAGAGTTCTGAAAGCTGTCCCTCATGTCCGAGTGCGCCGTCATGTACAAGTTCAACTGAGGACGGCGGCGACTCGCCCGACTCCGACGAAATACTTTGTCCGAATGCTCCATACGAAAAGGCCAAGACGTCTGAGTATGTGGGTCATAATGACAAAATGTGTTCTTATTTAACAGACAAAAGTGAGAAGACGTGTAACGAGCGTCATGTTGTTAATCATGATAATGGGGATAAGTTTTGGTGTGAGTGGAAGGATGGTGAGTGTATAGAGGGTGGTTCATGTGGCGGCGAGGGTGGTTCATCTGAACCCACTATTGAGGAAGGTCAGAATATGATTGTAACCGAATTGATGAATGAGTCCGCTATTAATACCCTTATCAACAAGATAAACGCTAGATACGGGTACGTCGGTGGATACGCCCCTGACGTCATCAAGACTAGATGGACTAACATGGCAAAGAGCCGTTATGCGGAGATGCGTGGCGGCAATTACGGTAAGACACATGAAGAAGCTTACAATGCGGCCCGGAATTGGATTTGCTTTGGGAACGGCGGCGCCGGCGACGCTCTCTCCGATGATTGTTCTCCTCTCCGATGATTGTTCTCCTCTCTACCCATAAGGTAATCTACCACATACTGGAGATACATTGCTGGGTGAAAAGGAGGATTAAAGTGTAACACTTATAAAATATATAGCTTATATTAATGAAAATCAGTCCCATGATAAAGAGTGTCACCTGTATAACTTACTCGGCTTTGATATTACTCTCAATAATAATATTATGGTGTGTTTTCACCTCAACTGTTGAAAGTTTTGGTTCCAGTTCTGAAAAGAGTTCTGAAAGCTGTCCCTCATGTCCGAGTGCGCCGTCATGTACAAGTTCAACTGAGGACGGCGGCGACTCGCCCGACTCCGACGAAATACTTTGTCCGAATGCTCCATACGAAAAGGCCAAGACGTCTGAGTATGTGGGTCATAATGGCGATATGTGTTCTTATTTAACAGACAAAGGTGAGAAGAAGTGTAACGAGCGTCATGTTGTTAATCATGATACGGGGGATAAGTTTTGGTGTGAGTGGGATGATGGTGAGTGTATAGAGGGGGGTTCATGTGGCGGCGCCGCCGCCGCCGAGGAGGAGGCCGCCGCCGCCGAAGAGGCCGCCGCAGCCGAGGAGGCCGCCGCAGCCGAGGAGGCCGCCGCAGCCGAGGAGGCCGCCGCAGCCGAGGAGGAGGCGGCCGCGAAGGCGGAGGAGGAGCGCGTCGCCGCCGAAGCCGCTCGGAACGCCGAAGCCGCTCGGGCCGCCGAAGCCGCTCGGAACGCCGCAGCCGCTCGGGCCGCCGAAGCCGCTCGGGCCGCCGAAGCCGCTCGGGAGCGCGCCCGCCAGCTCGCCGCCTCCTGGTCGGGCGGCCGCGGCGGCGGCGGCTTCAGCGGCTTCTCTCGCGGACGCTGGGGGCGGTGAGCCGCCGTCGGCGTCTCGCGGCGGCTCCTTCTGGCACATGTGATGATCATGAAGAGGATTAAAAGTCAAGTTCGAAAGTTCTTTTTGAATAAGAATTGGAAACAATATTCAGATATTTATCAACAGCATTAATGCCGACTTGAATAAGTTCATCTTTTTGTTGTTCAGACATTTTGAAATCATATGGTCCTACATGATGTGGATATACTATATCTATACAGTCTGTTTCACCGCCTTCTATAATTCTTCCATGTTTTTCCTGAGAAGCATAAAAGATGATATTAATAATAGCTCTAATATATTGAAGTAAATTTCTGGGTCTATATGAAAAAGTAGTGTTATCGTCATAAATACTAACTAAATTACAGGCAAGAGCTGGTGTTTTAGGGAAAGCATCTGCGGGAAGATTAGCATTAAGTCCGCCATCTACATACATATCATTATGCCAAGAAACGGGTTCAAAGAATAAAGGAACTGCGGAGGATGCTCTACAAGCGATACTAACTGGCATATTAGGGTGACTATGTCTATCTATCATTTCATATTTTCGTGTAATAACATTACAAACGCCAACTCTAAGTTCATTACCAGTTAAATCATGGAGTTGTTGCATAGAACATCTTTCAATACCATATTTTGCAGTAAATAATTTTTCTAAGTAAATTTCTGTAGTTTTTCCTCTAAAATATCCATAATTTCGGAACAGTCTGATAATTCTTGGAAAAAATCCTTTTTTTCCATCAAGAAAGTTTCTAAGTGGCATATTCTTAATTGCCTCTATTAACTCATTACCAGTATATCCAAATGCTAACAATGCGGCTGCATGTGAACCAACGGACGTTCCGGCATATAAGTTAACGTTATTGGTAATACCCGATTCTTCTAATCGTTTTACAACTCCACCATAAATAATTCCTAATGTACCACCACCTTCAAATAAAAGAGCTTTTGGTTTGTGTCCCTTGTGTGTACATCGTATAATAGGATTATGAAGTTTATTAATTCCGGATAAAGCATTTGTAAACGTAAAAGTAAGAAGAATGGTTTTAAACATATGATTATGATTAACGAATTAGAACTTAATTAAAATTAGATAATAGCTAATGGATGAAAGTTCGGAAGAAGAGATAGAGGAATTGGATGTTGATGAGAAGGAGGATAATTTGGATTGGTATAGGCCGATAGATCCAACAATATATAGTTTTTTAAAGGATTATTATCATTCAAGAAAAAGAAATAGGTTTCGCAATTCATGTATGCCCTGTATTTTTAGTAATTCACCATTAACACATTTGGGCTCGTGTACATTGCTAAAGCGGAGGATGTGTAAGAAGTTAAAATATTCAACTGGAACAAATGTAATATTTGCAAATTTTTCAAGTTATGAACTTGAAATAACTGTAAAAACAATAGCAACAAATTTGAATGGCTGTAGCATAGGATTATTTGGAAATAATGTAACAATTGATGTATCAAAAACGGAACCTATACCACAAACAATATGTATTCAACCGATATTGTACGAATATGATTTAATAAAAAGAGTGATAAATGATGATAGAATATTAAATTATTCAACAAAAAATAAGCATCCAAAAAGCAGAAAACATCTAATTATACCCGAATGTTTATCGGCTTCTACTGTACAAATAGATCCGGCGTCAAGGTCTTATTATTTAACAGTAAAAGTGAAGCAAAAAAATGGTTTTTTTAGAGACGTTATATTGTTTGAAGATTTGTTACATCATTCTAATTACGATGTAATATTTGAAGATATTCATTTAGATAGAGATGAAATAGGGGAACAAATAGACAAAAGAATATCTAAATTGACAAGTTTATGATTTAGTTAGTGGATAATAAAGTATAGAACTTTGTTTTTTATATGGTGGAACAAACAGAATACGATTTACTTTATATGGCAAATTTGATAGACGTTGTTCTAATAGATTTAGATGTTCGTATGGTGTAGTGATTTGTAGTCTAAAAGGGAACTGATTTAGGTCTTCTTTGAAGTTATCCTTCATAAATTCTCCTAAGCATTGTAATCTTTCAATTAAATTTTTAGAAGATACCTTTTCACCTTTAAACCATTGAATATCTGTCATAAGAATAGCGAAACGATTATCTGTGGCATAAATTCTGGTTGCTTCAATCAATGTTTCTGAATATATACTTGAATCAGTACAGTTTGGAAAAAGCAATAAAATTTTGGGCTGTGTATAACCTGGTCCTAACTGACGACATATTAGAAAGCATCTATTAACCCCCTTATATTTTGTGAAATACAAGAAGATATCAAGATCTTCTGGTACAGCCATGGCATAGTACCCATTTTTCAGAATTGGAATATTATTATTACTTAATAGCTTCATTTGCCTTGATTTTTCAGGTAATTTAAGTTGAGTATTGATATGTAAGTGATTAAGAATATCCTTTTTTTCTTCAGTAGATGATAAGTGTAAAATATGAGAGCCTCCAAATAGTTTAGAGGAAGTCTTCATGTCATTATTATTAATAATAAAGGTGTGCTTACACTATTTTTTGAAACTGAGTATAAAACAACAGGAAGAATTATTCAATATCTACTTTTTGAATGCTTTAATTTTCATATCATATTCGATAGTTCTTCCTGGAAGTTCAAGAGGTTTAGCCAATTTAATTCTCTTACATTCATAAGTGAATTCTTTACCTAAACCACCTTGAGTGGATTCTCTAACAGTAACAATGAATGTACATTGTCCTTTAATTTTTTTTGAACGGCAAGCGGCATGGAATGCTTTGCTAGCGGCTCCGGCGGGAGTGGAACTGTGTAAATACGAATCATCATTTGATGCTGTTTTTTTCGAGGTTCCAGATTTATTGTGTTGCGCCGGCTTGCGGATTTCGACAATTTTCCAAGTACGTTTAGCTTTTCCTCCTTCCATTATATATTATATACAATGAAAAAAAATAGGGAACATAAATATATGGTTTCTAGAAACGGAGATCAATTAGAAGAATATTTTGTCGCCGCTTTTGGTTCAATGGCAGGGATAATTGTTTTTATGACAATAATAGCGATATATACTTTAGTTTGGGCAGGTACAGGAATAATGTTATTATACAAATACAATAAAAAGGATACTCCCCTCTTAAAAGAGATGAATTATCAACAAATCATAGGTATTGTTTTAATAGTAATAGGTATATTACCATTTTTACAGTATTTAATCCAATCGATATTGTTTAGAGTTGGATGGGAATTGGGTGGTAATTTGATGAATGATTTAATGGACAATTAGTTCATGTTTCATTTTCATCAATAACTTGTAAACGTGCTGCGATACCCATTGTTTGTAATTCGTGTAGGAATAACTTTGTAGCATATGGGATTCTATGTTCAGAAATAGTGCCCTTGTCGTCAGTTTTTTTGTTTGTAAATGACTTTACAATATTTGACTTTTTATTGACAGAGCACATCATCCCTTCAGAATTAGTATATACAGTAAAGTTGTCAGACAATTCCATAAACTTTTCTTTCTGGAACTGAGAGACACCGTGTGATAACAGACAGTCTCTTTCCATTTCTCCCATACGTAAGCCTCCATCTCTGGACCTGCCTTCAGAAGGTTGACGAGTCATTTGAACCATTGGACCTGTGGATCTGGCGTGAAATTTATCATCAACCATGTGTTTTAGTCTCTGATAAAATGTTGGTCCCATGAATATTTTAGTAGTGAGTTTTTCACCAGTCTCACCACTGTATAATTCTGTTTCGCCATATTTATCGTATCCACTCTTTTCAAGACGCGATGCAATAGCATCAACCGATATATTTGTAAATGGTGTTCCATCACCATGCATTGCTTTATCAATACATTCAATACCAAGTAAAGATTCAAGAAGTTGTCCGAATGTCATTCTACTAGGAAATGCATGAGGATTCATAATAATATCTGGAGTGACTCCGTCTTTGGAATAGGGCATATCCTCTGTCTTATAAATCATTCCAATAGTACCCTTTTGTCCACAAGTACTACTAAATTTGTCACCAATTCCTGGGCGACGTTCGGAACGAATTTTGGCTTTACAAAACAAATATCCATCACTATTGCGAGAAACATATTTTGTATCAACTATACCATCCTCATTATTACGAATATAAGTACTATTGTCGCGAAATTCTTTATCAAATACCATAGTAGTTTGTTTCTTCCGATTACACATTGGAACAACTTTACCAACAATAGCATCTCCCCCCTGTACATATCTTCCTTCAATGGGGAAACCGTCTTCACTTAAAGCATCGTAGCTACAATGTCTAAGTTGTAGTGTGTTGTTGGGATTTGGTTTTGCGAATTGTTCTTCTTCACCAGTTGATTGATTCTTACGTTCTTCAACGTGATATGTTCTAAAGAAGCTTGACCGAAACAAACCTCTATCTATAGATGACTTATTAAACATAAGAGAGTCTTCTTGGTTATATCCTTTATCACTACTGACAGCAATAATAACTGTAGAACCATTTGGAATACGACGCATATTCATATGTTTTGAGTTGTGAGTCATAACAACTGGTTGCGTAGGATACCATAATGTATTAGATACCATGTCCATACGATAACGGAAGTTGGTAGCATAAATACCCATCGCTTGTTTGCCCATAGCACTTTGATAAGTATTTCTTGGAGATTGATTGTGATTTGAAAACACAATATTAGACGCCAAGATACCAAGTAACAAACTTGGGTCAATTTCGCAATGAGTATATCTTGGATTTTTATGAACATTGTTCGGATGTTCACAAAGCATAGAACAGCCACTTTCTTGAACATCAAGATATTCAATAGCAGGCTCAAAATCCTTATTACCGACAATTAATTCATTCCAAGAATGTCTATTTTCTGAAATAAATTTGATATGTTTTTCATTAAATACCAGATTACCATTTTTAACAATAAAGACTGGTCTAACCAAACGACCACCACTTGTATAAATGTGTAGTTCTAAATCTTGATAGATAGGTACAATACCTGTGTGTGTATGTATAATACCAGAACGTCTTAGTTGTATCAAATGGTTTGATAATTTAATCATATCATCAACTGTTCCAATAACAGTGCCATTAATATAAATAGCAGAGCCTGGAATATTTGATTCTATTGGTTGAAATGTATCAAATTCACGGATACATTTTTCAATTTGAGATGTAGATACATCCATAGTAATGTTACATGACAATGCCATGTTTTTAACAATACCAATTGATGTACCTTCAGGAGTTTCTGCAGGACAGATATAACCATATGTACTTGGGTGTAATTTACGCGGCTTTGTCATCTTAGTTGTTTTGTCAATAGGAGTATTAATGCGTCGCAAGTGCGACAAGGTACCTAAATAAGACAATCTTTGAAGAACTTGAGCCACACCAATCTTAATAGTTGTGTTTTTTACACCCCAATTGCCAGTGGCAAGTGAATATTTCATATTTGTTTCAATAATGTTGGATTTCAAAATCTTATAAATATTATTATTTGTAATAATATTGTGAAAATTGTTTGTTAATTTCCAAGCACCACCATTGATTTCACGATTCAAAATACAAGTAGCATCTTTAATCAATCTTGTGAAAGACTGACGAAACAAATTTCCAAGCATAATTCCTGGTGTATCAACTCGCTTATTCACAAAACTATCACGATCATCTTCATCATTACGTTTTGTGTAATATAACAATAGTTTCTTAACCATCATTCCAAGATAATAGGCCTTTTTAACCACATTATCGCTAAGATGGGGTAGAAAGTCATGAATCAATGCATGACGTACATGTTTAATCCGCATATCTGGCGACACTGGTTGCCCTTGTCTAATTCTCATTGGAACAGGCAGATATTTTGCGATATAATCAAGCGCCATTGGTTGAGTGATACCTTCTGCTTCTTCAATAGAAGCTCTTAACATTCCAATCAATGTTGTTCGAATGGAAGATTCTCTAAATCCAAATACATAATCACATGCCATACGGTCACTTTCAATACCAAGAGCCTTAAATATAATCATAAGTGGGATTTCTTTACGGCATCCTTGGAAGTGTACATACAAACAGAATCCGGTCGCATTCGCTTTACTTGCGATTTTAAGAACGACGGGTTTTGCAGGCATAAATCCTTCTTGTGGAACCGATTTGACCTCAACACAATGAGAGAATCTGGTTCCAGATACAGTACTTACCGGAAAACAAAATGCTTTATTTTCAGCTTGTCTTTCTTGAGAAATAATAACCTTCTCCGAACCAGTAATAATAAAGTATCCTCCCGGATCAACTTGGCAATTTCTTTTTGTGATTTCACTATTATCACCATTACAGTATCGTGATTTCACCATGATTGGAATTTTTCCAACAAGAATTTTTTCAAATGTTTTATTTTTTACTTCGACTTCTTCAAGTTTTTCTCCAGAGCGCAAAGTTGTCTCAACCAATACATCTACATGTAGATTAGAGCTGTAAGACATACTGCGTAATCGCGCAATTTCAGGAGACATTTGTACCATACTACCGTCATTTTCATAAATCATTGGAGAATGAAATGCAACATCACCAAAAGATATTTTAATCTCTTGTTCATGTTTACCTAATTCTTCATTGAATGCTCCATAAATAATGACTGGATTGTATTGTTGTACAATGTCTTTAATTAATACTTGAATAAAATGATTGAAAGAATCTAACTGATGTTTTGCCAACATAGATGTTTCACTTAAGAACATCGAATCTATAACTGCTCTCAAATTTTTTGAGTGAACCATTTTTTCTGCCATATCTCTTTTCTCCATACATCATTTTATTAATCATTTTTTAAGTTTTATTTTTTCTAAGTATAAGAAGATATTTTTATAATAATATCATGTCTGCTTTAACTGATGCCGATAACAAGCCTACTTTTGCTGATGCGGAGGAAAAAGTTGCCTCCATTAAGACTGCTATTACTGAACTAACTGCTATTCTAAAATCTCTCGAGAAGTTTTCTTCTAAGAAAAGGCCAAAGGTAAAGAAGGTAGAAAAGCCCCGTCCAATTACCAAGGAACTTGCTAAGTTCATGAAGTTACCGAAGCCTGTATCGAGTCGCGAGGGTGTATTGCGCAATATTTCGCAATATGTGCGGGATAAGAAATTGCAGGACGAAAATAATAAGCGCGAATTTATTCTTGATAAAACCCTGTCGCAATTGCTGAATCTTAAACCAGGCTCTAAACTAACATTTCTAGGTATCAACAAACATATTTCCCATCTTTTTACAGATTCTACAAAAAAATAAATAACTATGAATTATAATGAACCCTCGTTTATTTGGATGTTCCACAACTATTTTAGATAATGTGCTTGTCGTAGGCACACCCTCATTAGGCAAGAAGGGATGTATACATACATATAAATTAAGTGAAAGAGATGTAATAGATACATCAGAACCAGTATATGCTTTAAATGGTCATATTGATGATGGGTTTGGTATATCTTGTAAACTATCTGCTATTTCGGCGAGTGAAATACGTTTAATTGTTGGTGCTCATCGTAAAACAGAAGATTCTGTTTCTACTGGGGCAGCATATATTTATGAATCTACTGATTTTGGGAATTCATGGAATTTTAAAGACCAACTTTTACCCTCTGTATCCAATCACAAGAGTTTTTTTGGATGTTCTGTAGATATAAATGATGATATAGCCATTGTTGGTGCACATGGTGATAATACAGAAGGATGGCGTGTAGGTTCTGTAACCATATTCAAAGAAATAAAACCTGGAAAATGGCAATCCATCAGAACTTTACTTCCAGGTTCATTTTCTAATAACGGTGGACAATCAATTCGTCCAACATGTTCTTATTTCGGATTTTCTGTTTCTCTTTCAAAACAATTTATTGCTATAGGTTCGCCTTCAGAAAGAACACAAGGCTCTGTATATTTATTCCATACAAATGATTCATGGGACTCAGACAATGTTTTATCACACAGAATTGAAGGAGACAATCGCTTTGGTTTCTCAGTTAAATTATCAGAAGAACAACTAATAATTGGCTCTCCAGGTCTTGAAGGTAATCCAGGAAAAGCATGTATTTATAATACATCCGCATTCTTTGACGCCAGTCTTGGATTTATACCAGCAGCATTATCACAAACACCAACTTATTGTGATACATTACGCACAAAATCTAAATCATCAAAAGCATTATTTGGAAGAGATGTAGACATTTATGATGATTTTGTTGTTGTGTCGGGTTTTGGAAAGAATGATGATGAGTTTGTTGGTAGCGCATTTTTATTCTTAAAAAATAATAACAAAATTGATATTGAACCTGTCGCATGTATTAGAGATAAAAATGCAGCACAACTTTTCGGACATAGTATTTCTATTAACAATCAATTTATAGTTGTTGGAGACCCTACTTCTGATAATGTTCACGTATATCTTATTCGTAACTTGATTGGTGGTAATAATAGGAGGTGGCATAATTCATCACATTGTATTGAAGCACCCGAAGAGTATTTGCTTGAAATACATTAAAAAGTGTGTTCCTTAAGATTCAGATTTAAATCTGAGACTAGTAGGGACAAATATGTCTGATTCAAAAAACTGGCGTTCCATAAGAAGTTATGGAATTATACTTGTTAGATTTATACATGACCACCCAGAATATCTTATGGTATGTAGAAAATCAACCTACTGTTTTGTTGACTTTCTTTTGGGAAAATATAGTGATAAAAATGTGGAATACCTTAAATTTATGATCAAAAATATGACCTATTATGAAAGAATGGCTATTACTACTAAAACATATGAAGAATTATGGAGTGAACTATATTCTAAAAGCAGAACACCTACGGGTGCATTCTATGATTATGTATCTCAAAAATTCTATAAATCACGAGACATATTTATAGTTCTTAATTCAACATTGCCATGTATACATAGACACCCAGAATGGGGATTTCCTAAAGGTCGACCAAACCAATCAGAGGATCCTTTCGATTGTGCAAGTAGAGAACTATACGAAGAAACACGGCTTAATCGCTCTTCTTATGAAATTATTTGTGATATTTTGCCATTTGAAGAAAGATATGTTGGAACTAACGGAATCGGATATCGTAATGTTTTCTTTATAGCTAAAGCAAATATGAATTGTATTGCATATCTTGATAGAAGTAACACAGCACAAATTCGTGAAATTGGCTATATAAAATGGTTTCCATACGAAAAAGCAATCAAACACTTTAGAGACCACGAAGAATCTAAAAGATGTATACTCAAAAGAGTTAATGAAGCAGTATTAGAATATCATAAAAATAATAAAAATACATCTAATCAACATTCTATATCATAGTCCTCTACACCTATATTACAAGACACACCCATTGACTTAATTTCTTGTAATAAAAGCTTAAATGCATATGGTACTTGTACAATTCTTACATCACCATCATGATATATACCCCTATCTGGATTATGAGGAACTATTTTTCCACTTCGACTATCTACACACATTTCATAAGAATCTGATTTATCCCAAAAAATCTCCTTCACAAATTGACTCATGCCGTGTGATAATAATGCATCACATTCCATAGTTACAATTTTTAAACCGCCTCCTTTTGCCCTACCACCAACGGGTTGCTTTGTTATAGCATCTTTTGGACCATATTCACCGCGCGCATATATTTTATCGGCAACCATTTGTTTCAAACGTTGATAAAATATAGGACCCATACAAGCCTCATTACATACTAATTTCCCAGATGTACCTGAATATAATTTATATTCCGAATTTGGGTCTTGTTTCATTTTGGTTAGAACACTCATTATATTCTCATGTGGTTCTGATAACCCATTAAAATTTGCTACTTCCATTAATCTTCCAGTTTTTAATCCAATATTTCCTGTTAACATCTCTAAAAAATACCCAATCGTCATTCTTGAAGGAAAAGAATGCGGATTAAATATTATATCCGGTACAATACCCTCCTTCGTATATGGCATATTTTCTTTAGCCACAATTATACCTATTACCGCCTTTTGGGCCGCTCTTGATGCAAACTTATCACCTACCATTGGAAACCTTATTTCACTTGTTAATACTTTCGCAATTCTTGGTATTGATTTTGATAAATGTACCTTCTCTACATATTCTCCCTTATGAGCATTTTTTGCTAAAACGCTGTTATCGATCCAATTACCCTTAGAATCAATCATATATCCACCAATCAATACAGTATTCTCATTGATTGGACTACCTTTCTTGATTATACCATTGTCATCTAATAAGCTATAATCCCAATTAGAATGCATTTTCAATATATCTTGTTTAGCCATCTTTGGATTTATTATAAATATATTTCCAACATTGTTCTGTATATCTTTCTTTTTCAACTTTTTTTCTGAAGAAATTGATATTTCTTCCCTCAATGAATGCGTTGTATAATAACTTGATACAAATAATCCATTTTCAATAGCAGATTTATTTATTATTATGGCATCTTCCTGATTATACCCACTACATGCTGCTATTGCAACGATTATATTTATTCCATATGGTGCTTTATTATTGTTTAATTTTTCTACTACACCTGTATTTACTATAGGACTTTGACCATAATGTAATAAAGATGCTTTTTGGTCCATTCTTGACCTAAAATTTGAAGCATAAACTGAAACTGCTGCCCTTGATTGTTGCGTAGCATACAAATTTCTTGCTATAGGATTATGCTCTATAAATGGTAAAGTCAATGCAGTCAAACCCAATGATGCCGTTTTAGTTATTTCATAATGTGTCGCATTATCTTCACCACTCATACCAATCAATATAGTATCAGACTCACTTGGATCTATATATTCACACCCCTTTTTAATCAGCAATTCAGGCTCACAACCTAATAACTCAATATTCTTTAATTCTGCTTTTCCATTCATTCTTAATGGACGCATCATCCTTCCATCTGTAGTCAAAACCCTTATTTCTGAATCTCTTATTATCCATGCTAAAGAATAAGACCAATGAACATCATTATCTTCGATTTTTTGCCTTTTTTTTCTAAATCTGTTTACAAATTCTTTCGGATTAGAATGGGTTCCTATCCAATCTCCATTTATAAAAATCTTATGAATATTCGGATTATAACGATTAAGACTCTTTAAATTCAATTTCTCAAAACCATTGTCCGTTTCTATCCATTTTCTTAAATCTAATGTATCATATTCAACACTTACAGTACATGTTTGACACAAATGCTTATGTTGCCCTATTGAACTACCATCGGGTGTTTCAACCGGACAATAATAACCCCATTGTGAATTATGTAAACGTCTTTGTTCCATCGTATTTGGACCATCTGGTAAATGTAAATGTACTCGTCTTAAATGAGACATACCTTCCATAAAAGAATGCCTCAAATACCCCTGTAATACACCCTCATTCCTTGAAGAAGAAGGATTCTTACCCCATCTACCCATAAATGATGTATTTATACTTCTTTGAAAATCTGAATTATCCAATATATTATTAATCGACTCAGATATATCACTCAATATTGTTTCTGCAGATATGATTGTTTTTCTATCTAACTCAATTAACTTGTCCGTTTTGTTCTTTATTCCTTTCAAATATTCCTCATAAAAATCACGAAACATATCATTCATTATCTCTCCTGGCAAACGAACCCTTTTATAAATCAAACTGTCTCGATCAGTTATTTCTCTTAATCCCAACTGTGTGGTTAATAAATGTCTTGTCATATAACCAAGAAAAGCAGACTTATTCTTTAAAGATACTATATAATCATCTATATTCGTCCCAACATGTGGTAATAAGCGATTATTCAATATGTATAGCAGATTTCCCTTCCACTTCAGAGGATTTGTATTATTTCTATCTGCTTGTACTTTTGTTAATATGGACAAACATTTCAAAGCCATCTCTTGCGTATAAATTTGATTTACCTCATTAATACTCAATATCATCTCATTTCCTAATAATTTTGCTATGTTTGATGACAAATCACTCCCACATATTGACTCCAATATCTCTCTCTCAGTCTCTAAACCAAGAGCCCTAAATAATATTATTATTGGTATTGAACCTTTCAAAAATGGTATCGTTGTAAATACCGTTTTCGACTTCTTATCATAAACTAAGCTAAACTTCTCTGGTGCACTTGAACCATATTTACTGTCTATTGTTGCTATTAAATTTCCACTTCCACTCTCTATACGCGTATATATTATATTCGTTGCATGATCTTCTTGTGATAAAATCAACTTTTCAAGCCCCTTTACAATAAAATAACCACCCCTCTCATACGGTGATTCACCTAAAGTTGATAACTCACTATCAGACTTATTTCTTAAATAACAAAATTCTGAATGAAGCATCGTTGGAATTTTAACTAATTGTATCTTTTCTACTTTACTAACTTCATTATTACCATGACTTACCACTATTTCAACATCCACTTCTAAAATACCCTCATATGTTAATCCATCTAAACGACAATCATTTGGATTTATTTTAGGTATTTTATATACTATTTTTTTACCATTCCTTCCACCAATATAGAAATATACCCTGGTTTTATACTCATTGTTCTCTTTATTTTTTAATACACGAATTATATTTCGCGAATCTGAAATTATTCTTGGAATATCTCTATTAATAAAATTATCAAATGACATTGTATTATGTTGTGTTAATAGCTTCGCCATGTAATTAATCTACATTATAAATTTTTATCTTATAAACATACCGGACATCTTAATACTCGTGTTTCCATCACTACCGATTGACAACAATCAGAGTTAAATACCCACATACATGGGTGTTTTTTCTTTAGTTTTACATTACGATTTACTACTTCAAAACTTATACAACCCTCCTTTATATCATTCATAGTTGGATTTCCATGAAAATACTTCTTTAAAATCTCTATACCACCTCTATTCAAAGAATCCTTTATAACATCAATTACTATTGTTCTACAACTATTTGATGAATTCTCTACTGTAAATACACAAAACGGTAATTCAAATAAACCATTCACCTCTTTATCCCCACTTATTATTTTATTCACTATATGGGCTGTTTCTAAAGAAACATTAAACCAATTAGTAACTATATGATACATATTTGGAACCATTTTTCCATTTCTTGGATGATCATTATGATAAACAACCCATTTATTACTAACTGGTACAATAGCTGTCGAAAACATCCGTGTTTGAGCAACAATCGGATTTGATAGAACTATATCATTCTCTAAAAATGGTTCATCATATCCAAAACCAAGAGTCATTACACGACCATCAGCATTTTTGAACTTTAAATAGAAATGCCCATTAATATATGGAGAACGTTCTATTCTAACCCAATCATCTTGTTTTAGAATAAACATTATTTTTGTTTCTTTAATTATCCTTAATTCGATTTGTCCATCTACCTAACATACTTGGGAAACCCGTAGGACCTTGATTTTCTCTATAATCATAATTAGTTCTTGTTCCCGAACTATATCCAAGATAACTTGTTATTCCCGATAACCATTCTCCTCCTTTACCCTTCTTAATAACCCCTATTAACATACCCAGAACAAACAATATTCCAACAACTAACAACAAGATTTTCAATCTTTTATTTGTCTCTTTTTGCTTATCATTCCTCTTTCTTAAATATTCAACCTTTCTTTTATAACTATACTCATCCGTTTCTAAACCATCTAATTCCATCACTTTTCTTCTTATTGTATCTCCTCCTACTAAATCACGTTGACGTTTAGCATCGTCTAATTCTGCATTCAGTAATTGTATTGTACCCGCGTGTACTTCTTCTAATTCGTCTATCTTATCTTCTAAAGCTTCCTTATCTTCCTTCAATCCATTAATTTCTCCTTCAAACTTATCGTCACAAAATTCTACTTTTTCTGAATCAGTTAAATATTCATAATATGTAGAAAATACTTCAGCTTCATTTAATGCTTTTGTATATAATTTTATTCCAGTTAAATATACATCTTTTCCAGTACTTATGTTATATTCTGGACCATCAGTAGTTGTAACACCATCTGCGCCAGCTTTTGTACTTAGAACAAGACCTTGTAACCCTCTATTAAAAGCAGGAGTTTCACCTTCCATTATATTTCGTGAAAGTATTAAACCACCATTAAGATAAAAACTCTCTACACTTTCAGCTTCATCAATACTATAAGTTACTACATTCGGTCCTACTCTTCCAAATTTTGGCAATTTAGAATGTCTTTTCATCATACCTAAACCGTTAGAACCAGCACTTGCATATAGCCATTCATATCCTGGCCTTAAAATCACACGATATATATTTAGTGCATCATTGTTAGATAAATCTGTGAATACTGGAGGACCCATATCTATCTCTCTCTCTTCTACATTTTCAATGAATGCACCATTTTGATATTTCTTAACTTTTGAGCTTAAACGTATGATATTTCCATCTTCTTGAACTTTTAAATTTAGAGAATCATGTGTCTTTGAGAATGATACTTCAAACATATTTGATGATGTACCCGAATTGAGTTTTGAAAAATCATCATACCATACTTCTACTCTTAATTTGTGATTCGTAGTACTTCTATAATCAATTACACTTATCTTCATAACAACCAAATGATTACCTATTACCATACTTGTTGGTCCACTAGCCACTCCAAAAGGCCCGGGGGTATCGGTGGCCGGCATCACCCACCATGGATTAAGGTAATCGCTGTTCTCATCTGACGGGTTTTGTCGAAAATAAATTTCAGGTATATGGACCATAGGACCTCCTTTAACACCGCCGTTCCAAGGTTCATTACTATGTCCAGACAATAATTCTTTACCTGGTACATTTTCAGGTAGCGGTGATTTACCCATCATAAAACCACCAAGTGCTAGACTTTTCCAGTCTTCTCGCATTAGACCTGCCTCAGTTATATTATATACCAACGATATAGTTTTATAATCTGTCATATTAGCTGATAAATCTCTCAGCTCTATACCATCATATTTTCCCTTATCAAACCCATTCATCCATAAGCCATCTGCATCATTTATTGCAAGAGAACTCATTGATAATGTTCCATGTTCCTCAACAACATCTGCCGCATTTTCACCATCGTTAAACACTAAAAATTTATCAGGGTCATATGATGACTCGGCATTTGAGTTGGTAAATGACTCCTTTCCTACATTATATAATGTAAATACAACACATGTGATTGTTAGAAGCAATACGATAACACATACTTCTTTCATAATATATACTACAAAAAATTACAGAGCTTTATTAATTCTAAATTGTTAGTTGCTTTTTTATTATTATATATTTGTTAATGGTTCGTAAATTAGGTGGTTCAGATACATATTGTGAGCTTAAAGGAACAAATAGAAGAATGTGTAAAGTTACAAACGACAAAACAAAAAATTCAGATGATTGTGAATATAGAAAAGAGACTAAAAAGTGTTATATTATCAATAAAAAGAAGACTAAGTCTAAAAATCTTACTCAAATACAATCAGAAAAAGTAATTGAAGTAATAGATTATGATTTTCAGCAAAAACCTTCTTATGAAACTATAAGAAAATATAGAGAGTTTCTGAATAAGCCAGAAGATTCTGAATTGCTTTCTAATAATCCTAAAATATTACATGATTTTATAAGCAATATAGACACAAAACAACATATTGGCGATTTTTGGTTTGATAATTCGGTTAGAGTTGAAACTATTCAAACAGTATCAGGGAGTTTGGAAAAAAAACTCCCTGTTAAAAACAATAAGAAAACTATACTAAAATCAAGTAATGAAATTCCTGTGTTTAACTTGCAAAATTATGAATTAATAAATGTACCTGCAGATGGTAATTGTGGTTATCATAGTTTCATCCAAAGTATGAATTTAAAGAAATATAGCTTGAAATATTACAAACTTGCGAGAGATACACCTGATAAATTAAGATTATTGCTTTATAAGAAATTATCTAATTCAAAAGATTCAAAGAATTTAGAAATTCTAAAACGGATAAAGGGGGGAATAAACCAAAAAAATATAGAACAAGACTTTTGGTTAGAACAAGAAGAGTTTGAATTATTAGCCTCAATATTCAAAGTATGTATTCATATTTGGGATTCAAGAAGCAATTTTTGGACATATATTCCTATCGATTATAAAGATAACTTTGACACATGTATTAATAAACACCAAAATATATATATTTATGCAGACGGTATTCACTATCAAACACTCAAAAGAAAGATATAGAAATAATATATATATTAAGATAAATGGTTAAGCCTTTCGATCACTCATTTATGCAACAACATCGTGCCACAACTCAACTTGCTTTACAAACACCAATTGTTAATTACCGTGATGGCTTCGGTTGTGTTGGTCCAAATGGTCAACATGTGGACAAGGATTCGTTCTTAAAATACAATTCACTTCTTACACACCACGGATCAAAAACATCACTTCCACAAAGTGGGTTTTTAACTGTACCATTCATGGGTGGCGGATGTAGAGCAATTGGAAAAGAGCCTCGTCTTGACTTCGAATATTCTTACGCTCCAAAAAGTACTATGTCAGAAGCAACACGTAATCGCTTCATTCCTTTAGTTGGATGTCTTGCAAATGAAGTTCAAAATCCAGAACATATCATTCCTGAAGACAATCATGATTCATGGCCTCGCGGAGGATATCCTTCAAGAGGATGTAAAAATGTTAGAGGACCTTTTCCAGAGCCATTAACAACAAATGTATGTAATCCAAACTAAATTATATAATTTTTCAATTTACATTAATCCACCTTGGGTTCCATAGCCCTTATCCCATGTGCGAATTTCGGTTTTCATGGAATCATCATTCACAGTATTTGATTGAGCATCTTTGAATTGAAACGCATTTGTGAATTCGGTATTTGCTTTTTTATTGAAAATACTGTCTTTTACAAAAACGCTATCTTTCAATGGTGGTCTCTGTACTTTTACAGATTTCTTTAAACTTACAAATTTCTTCGCATCCTTTTTTACTACAGGACTATTATCACACCCACATGATTTCATGTCATTATTAATTAATAATTGGTGTTTGGTCAATAGATATGTAAAACCAATTAATATTGCCAAATAATGATCACAAGAAAAAGCTAAAGCCATTGCCGCTAAAACTGTAAAACGAACGAATGGATGGTTCAATCTTTCAGATGTTAAATTCTTAGGGATATAATCTATTCCTATACAACAGAATACTAATAGTACAAATGTTAAAACAATCGTAAGTTCGCAGACTTCTTTACTTATTTCTACCATTTTATACAAAGGCAACAAAAAAATATCAAATGTATGAAAATGAAAAAGTTATTTTTCATTTTTTAAATATACCATATTATAATGTCTTTCTGCTCTTATGAAGAAGCATGGGGAGCACCTTATAATTCTAATCAAAAAAATGACCATGTAATAAATAACAATGAAATTATTCACGAAAAGGTTAAAAATGAGGTGTTAAACAAACACAACGATGTACAAGATGATGAGGGTATGGTTGAAGTTGCACCATTACGTGGTTCCTTATTAGGTGGCGCTATTCCAGAAGAGCAATGGAAAACGAATGAACTTGAAGATTCTTCTGGCGATATACATACATATGGTAGTCCTAAATACATCTCCACTTTAGAATCAAATTTTGATAAGAAAATTGACCAATTGATTAATAAACTTGAAAAATTCTCACAAAAATGTACTCAGCCCAATAGAGAATCTCAACAAACTACATGGACAGATGTTATTATTTTCATTTCTTTGGGGATTGCTGCAATATTCGTCATTGATATGTTTTTTAAGTTTGGAAAATGGATTGTTACATCTCAATTATCAGCTATTTCGCAATCTACAAGAACACAACCTCAAATAATACCACCACATATGCCACAAGCTCAAATGCCTATTAGAACATCTGTACCTGAACCACAAAGATACACATCATACCCCACCATGCAAAATATGAATGCGCCCCCTATGTATAATTATAGAGGAAGTGTACCATATTATCCTCAACAATCGGGTGTACCTCCTCCAAGAGGTATTTAAAATTTTTAATATTATTGGTTAAACTTTAAACAATTAATCATTATAATGGTTCGTAATAAGGGTAAAGGTGGTAAAAACTTTAAGAAAGCAAAAAATTATGAGACTGTAGACAAACGTCAGATTATATACAAAACAGAAGGTCAAGAATATGCTCTCATAACCAAAATGCTTGGGAATGGGAGATGTGAATGTAAATGTTATGACGGAAGAACACGATTAGGACATATTCGAGGTAAAATGCATAAACGTGTTTGGATATCTATCGGTGATACTGTTTTAGTATCTTTAAGAGAATATCAAGATGAAAAAGCCGATATTATACATAAATACACTTCTGAAGAAACAAAAACATTAATCAGTTATAGTGAAATTACAGGTCATATTAAGATAGATAATGAAGACGGTATAAATGATGATAATAGTAACGCATCTTGTGATATTGATTTTGATGATATTTAGTTTACGTTGATTTTTCATACACAAAAATTAAACCCTTAATAATGGCATATCTTAATCCAAATACAATTGTTCTAGATGATTTTTCAACACCTGAATATGTACAAGCAGATTTTCTAATTGAAAATGCTGGAACTATGAATTTTTTAGAAATTGAGATAGATAGAACAACATCAACTGTAACTAAATCAACTATAGATAATATTGTTTGGGGTAATAATGCTAGCCTTATGTTAAGTAATGACCTAAATATACCTAATTATATAACTCTTAATTCAAATCACCCGAATTCTATGCTTCATACCAGTTTTTTGACTGAAACATCGCCGCAAAGTCTTATTAAAGGTATTGTTTTTGCCATTTGTGTTAAAAATATATTTAATCTTGATGATTCACAGATTAGCAATATTGATTTTGTTCAAGACAATGACCGGTTGAATTCCGTTTTTTTTGATAACGACCCAACAATAACTTTAGTCAATGATGTTCTCAATGCATCACAAAATGACTTTAACAGAACACTTACATCAGATGGTACAAATGATGATGAATATGCTTACTGGGATACAAGAATTGGACCATCAAATCAAAGCATCATATTTGTTGATGATGATAAAATGTACTCATTTTATGGTTTACGTCTAAAACTAATACCAGGAACCACTCCTACAATATCTGGAACATCCATTTCGGATGTAGGCAATCAAATTACAACACCCGGATTTTATAACAATGATGGTCATGAATTATATTTTATTATAGGTTGGAATGTACAAATAACCGGTTTTGGAGAAGGTAATGCAAGTAGTGGCCCTAAACAAAATTGGAATGTTGAATTTTTTGATCTAAATACTGGTGACTCCCTATATGATGGTATCATTAAAACAGACTCAAATGGATCTTTTTTAATACCACAACATAAGATCAATTCGGAAGTATTCGAAATATCCGTTACATGTATTGACTCCAGTGGATTCGATACACTTACTGATGAACAATCTGAAATTGGTGAAAATTTTACAGCTATTGGAACTTCTGAAACAGGATTAATATCACAAGCTACTTCATTATCTTCCGTATTAGCCGAAGGATTTAAAGAAGCTGGAAATTTAAATTTAACATCGTATAACAATCTCAAATCGTCTTATGAATCAGCTTTTGGTATATCAGATATTAATATTAATCCATATGATACGGAAGTAGATGATAATAATGCTACCGCAAATTCTTCAAAAATTCTTGAAATTGAAGCGCTAACGGATGGTATGAGAACTTTTCTTTCTGAAAATTCCAGTATGTCGCGCTCTATTATACAAAAAAAAATTAGAAAAGCTATTTCACAAAAATTAACATCTTCAAATATAGATTTCACAAATTCAACAATGATATCTGATATTATTGAAACGGCGGCGACAGACGTTGTTGATAATGGTACAAATATTGTAAATTTCAGAAATAAAGCAACCGGATTATCTTCTTCGGTTAATTATATTAAAAATACTTTTCATTCTTACTCCTCTTCTAATAGAAATACCCGTCTGCTTGAACTACATAAATCAGTAAGAGGTGTTAAGAATACATTCAAAGCCTCTCCAAACTTTAATACTGATATCACAAATACAATTACAAACCATCGAAATATTTTGAATGTCTCAAAGTTTAATGTTCCATCCAGAAGTTTATGGAAAAGAAAATGGAATGTTCGTTTTGTTTCAAATCCACCGGTATTTATCAACCAAGACGCAACATATACCTATACCCCAATCGCAAAAGGTAGTGTTCAACAAGATACACCAATAACTATCATTTTTAAACCTTCATGGCTTAATTGGGATGGCAACACACTTTCTGGAACTCCTGATAATAGTCATGTAGGTAGTCACAGTGTTATCTTAAAATCAATAGAAGACACCAGGGAAAAAAATCAACCCTTTGCAATTACTGTCAATAATATTAACGATACACCAACCTTTACGAATAGTCCACTCGCAATTATCGACATTGCTTATCAACCAACATATTCTTATACTCCAACTGTAAATGATATTGATGTTGGAGATAGTCTTACAATTACCTGTGAAACTGATTTGACTAATTCTTGGCTTAGTTGGAATGGAACAATTCTTCAAGGCTCTCCCAATTATTCCCAAATTGGTAATTATTCAATACATTTAAGAGTATCCGATAATGGTTCACCACAAAGGTCTGGCAATATTCATTTTACAATAGAAGTCATTTCTACAAACATTCCCCCTACATTTACAAGTAATCCCTCCGCAATTATTGATGAAGATTCTGAATATAATTATACACCGACTGCAAGTGATATTAATCTGAATGATACTTTGAACTTTAGTGTTCCAACAAAACCCTCTTGGTTAAACTGGAATGGAACAAAACTTAATGGAATACCCACCAATAATGATATTGGTAACCATAATGTTACAATAAGAGTTAATGATGGTACCGTTAATGTTGATCAATCATTTACAATTACTGTTAATGCTGTAAATGATGCCCCTATTTTTACAAGCAATCCACCCGCAATTGTTGATGAAGATACATTATATACTTATACACCCACTGCCAGTGATGAAGAAGGTGATTCTTTAACATTTAGTCTTCACGCCTCAAACGCAAAAGGACCAGCATGGCTAAACTGGGATGGAACAACACTTTCTGGAACACCCACAAATGATAATATAGGAAATACAACTGTCACAATCAGGGCAAGTGATGGCGCTATTAATGTTGACCAATCATTTACAATTACTGTCAATAATGTAAATGATGCTCCAGTTTTTACAACTATACCAAATGCAACAATATATACTGACGAAGATTCTCTATATACTTACACACCAACTGCAAATGATATTGATGTAGGTGATAATGTTAGTATTAATCTTCATTCTAAAAGCGAAAAAGGACCAACATGGCTAAACTGGGATGGAACAACACTTTCTGGAACACCTACAAATGATAACGTAGGAAACACAACTGTTACAATCAGGGCAAGTGATGGTGCTGTTCATATTGACCAATCGTTTACGATTACTGTCAATAATGTTAATGACCCTCCAGTTTTTACAAGTACTCCTTCAAATTCAGTTATTGATAATACAACATATAGTTATACACCAACCGGTATTGATGTTGATTTAAATTATTCACTTTCATTTAGTATTGTAACAAAACCGAATTTTTTAACTTGGAATGGTACTACACTCTCAGGTTTTCCAAGTAATAATACTGGTGATCATAATATTATAATAAGAGTTACAGATGGAATCGTTAATGTTGACCAAACATTTACACTGGAAGTTAATAGATATATTTTTGAAACAAGAACTTCTCTAGTAACTGCTGTAAATGCATGGACAACAAATTCAACAACTGCAGCAGCAATTTATGTTCCTATAAATAATTGGGATGTGTCTCAAGTAACAAATATGAGCCAATTATTTAAAGATAAAACAACATTTAATGATAATATTTCGGAATGGGATGTATCCAATGTGACGCATATGGAAACTATGTTTAATAGTGCTACATCCTTTAATAAGCCCCTCAATGATTGGAATGTATCAAATGTTGAAAATATGAAAGGTATATTTTGTAATGCGAAACTTTTCAATCAACCACTTAATTGGAATGTATCAAAAGTGACAACCATGCAAAATATGTTTTATATTGCGGAAGTCTTTAATAATGGTGGAAATAGTAGCATAAATAATTGGAATGTATCAAAAGTTACAGCTATGGCACGTATGTTCAGAGAAGCTAAAGCCTTCGACCAACCTATTGGAAATTGGAATGTATCCAGTGTAAATAGAATGGATTATATGTTCGCCACAAATTGTCCATTTAATCAAGATATTGGTGATTGGAATGTATCAAATGTAGTTTTATTTAACAATATGTTTCATTCGGCAGAGGAATTCAATCAAGACATTGGTAGTTGGAATATGTCAAGTGCAACAAATATTGGAAATATGTTTAGATATGCTAATGACTTTGACCAAGATATTTCTAGCTGGAATGTACCAAGTTCACGTGTAACAGTTGGTTTAGATACATATGCAAGCGCAGGAACAAATCATTCAGAACCTTTATTATTTAACAGTTCAAGTCTCTATTATTTTAAAATAAATAGAACTCCCCTCACAAATAGCAATATACAAACTGCAGTCAATACGTGGATTGCCGATACATCAATACTCGAATATGGTGGACATATCAGTGATTGGGATGTATCCAGCGTTACAGATATGCAAGATTTATTCAAAAATAAATCATCATTTAATGAAAATATTTCTGGTTGGAATGTGGCCAATGTGACAAGTATGCAAAATATGTTTAAGGGTGCAACTGACTTTAATAGCGATGTTTCACAATGGGATGTATCCAACGTTACAAATATGGATTCGTTATTTGAAAATCTGACATCTTTTACTGGGCATACAGATTTTGGAACAGGGGATGATCTGCCGGCAAATTTTGGTGACATTGGCGGTTCGTGGATAGCAAATAATACGGAGAGATTCCCTGTAGATTTTTTTGCCTACGATGTACAAACGGATAGTTATATTGTGGGTATAGTTCACTCTACTAATGATGGTCGTCTTAAAATGTGTCGAATTAATAGCGATGGTACAAATGTCGGAGGCGCTAAATATTACGTTGGAGGAGCTACAATATCTAACCCAAATCCGGTTCCTATTTCTAAAGAAGATATTATTAGCAAATACAACGAAGGAGTAGTAGCAAGCAATGGTGATGGATATAATTTCAATACTGGTAGTGGTTTTGCTAATATAACTTATTTTGGTAATGCTTTATTAGCTGATTGGAATGTATCCAAAGTGACAAGTATGCAAAATATGTTTAAGGGTGCAACTGCCTTTAATAGCGATATTTCACAATGGGATGTATCCAATGTGACAAGTATGCAAAATATGTTTAAGGGGGCGACTTTGTTTAATGAAGATCTTTCGAGTTGGAATGTATCCAAAGTTACAAATATGGATTCTATGTTTGAGAATGCGAGTTCATTTAATCAAGATATTAGTGGTTGGGATGTATTTGCAATTGATATGACTTCGAAATCATTATATACTTTTGGCTTAAATTCGGGACATTCTTCCACTATATTTAATGGAACTGAATTTTTAGAAGCAGGTGGTGGTGTTACTATAGGTAACGTACATGACTGTAAATTGAAAATAATTGGTTCGCCTCATCAAAATGGTTATGGCGGAAAATATGTAATTATAGTCGACATCAAACTACAAAACGTAGATACTGGAGAATATCTTACATTAACTAATCCAACTGTATCATCATTTGGCTGGGGTGGTGTTGAAGCAGACAAGGCAATTGACGGTAATTTGACCGGTAATGGTTGGCATTCGGCAAACGGTAATAATAATGGAAGTTCAATAGATGAGATTTGGTGGAAAGCAGATGTACAATTAGATTTAAGTACCTCATATAAAGTATATGTTACAGGAAGACATCGAACTAATAATGAATCCAGTCCAGTAATTGTACAAATCTGGGATTATGATGAAACTACTATATTTGTACAAAGTCCTATATTAAAACATTATACTTGGGGTTCTAATACACAAGTAACTGATACACATACTTTTGATAATCTGTTGACAATTGATAATCTGTTGACAATAAGATTTGATATAACAGATGTCAACACTGTCATTAAAGATGATGTTAATATATCGAGTAATATACAATATACACAGGGTTGGAATACATTTATACTTAAAACATTATACCCGTCTAATTCAGATTTTTATACTAAGGAATACACTATTGACTGGGAAGATGATCCAGTAAGCTATAATCATGGAGGTTATTATTTAACCTATAATGGTTTAAATAATTTTTCAGGTGATTTCGTGCGTTATGGAGGTCCTCTATGGTGGTGGTATGCTGGAGAGGAATCATATATTGGTAGTACTCAGATAAAGTGGCGTGAAGGTACGGATAAATGGCCTAACACTATGTTTGGAAGTCAGGAAGTATGGGACCAATTTAGGAAAAAACATACATTAAAGTTTAAATTTATTGATAATACAAATTGGAAAATTACATATATTATTAATGGTATTGAACACAGTCAAACAATACCAACTCATGGTGGTTGGACATTCGAGGACAAAGCATCAATTGAAGTACGTTATAGAATGAGCACATCAACTTATGCCGGAGGGGTATCATCCGCTCATAAACTTACATTTTATGACTCAATCCCAACTAATGAGATAGTGTTAGGAGGAGGTCGGGGTTCAAATACTAAGTATTGGATAGCTCTATACAGAAAACGGACTTCAGTACTCGATGGTAATTTTATTGATATTGATTCGATTAAAGCTTATAATCAAAAAGGTGAAAGAGTATATCCTCGAGTGAAGAACTCCTTCGGAACCGATGCTCCGTATCCAATGTCAAACGCTATTGCAATAGGATGGGCAACTACTGAAACTAGTGCTGAAACAACTGTGGATGGATTCAACAACCAGTATTTTTGGTCTACAAACGGACAAAATCATAATAATTATAGTGGAGGATGGATGATGTTTTTAGAAAAGCCGTATAGAATCGATATTAACATGAGAAGCGGTGCGAATAGCCGTAAACCTCATTTTATGGTAGGAACTTCGAAGATTAACAACCATACTCCTTGGAGTAATGGATATGTTACGAATCCAAGTAACATATCAGATATTGAAAATTGGGATGTATTACATGAATTTAATGATGCATCTCATCCATCATTCTACAGTATACATATAGGTGGTATTTCGCATATTCGTTCTATGTCACAATCTCTAGATTTATGGTATCAACATTCTTTCATAAAGGCTTCTGAAAATCTATTTGATGGAACTATTTCAGGACAATGGCATGGCATATCAAGTGGTAATTATCCAGATTCAATATCTATTGAATTTCTTGATCCTATAAAACTAAAATCAATGAAATCTTGGTTCCAAACATACACAAGCGGCGGCGACTCTGCAGGTGGTATGAATATAGAAGGTTCACATGATGGTACAAATTTTGTTCGTATACTAACAAATGGAGAAATGAGGAGGTCATACAATGATCAGAACGACATAGATCAAGATATAAATCTTGTAGAAACGCAAATACCTGTAGAAAATCAAGGTTACTATAAATATTATAATTTCGATATACAGGATGGTTCTCGCAATTGGTCAAGAGTTGGTGAAATTGCTTTATACGGAGAGTATGTAGCTACTCCAGGTTATGAGTTAAGTGATGATATAATTACCAGTACTAGTGGTTCGACACCTGAATATACAATGCCTACACCAAATGTAATGTTAAGTTTTTCACAATTTGACGGTGCGAAATGGGGTAATCAAAGTCTCAATTTCCAAACCGCATCTAATAATTATTGTAGAGTTGATTTTATATCATATGCTACACGCTTCTCTGTTGGTTTAGTTAAAGAAAATCTAAGTGCTGTATCTAAACAGCTTTTAACAAGTAAAGCGCATTTTGGTAGTGGAAATGTGACTCAATGGCAATTACATTCCAATGAGTTACATTTTCATTCAGAAACAGGTTACGATAGTTGGAACAACCATGGACATTACTCGATCGGTGTGAATTTTACTTCGGGTTATTACTCAACTGCTGCGGGACATACACATACTAAAGTAAATTCTATTATTAGTTCTGATTATTGGGAAGAAAATCCTTTTGGAACTGATCCGACTAATATTGGTACTATTAGTGCGAACCAATACCCCAATTCGCCTATTAGCAGCTGGGGTCTAGATGATGATGGATATATAATTTTAGAGCTGCGCGGCCATACCATTGGTGATGGCTATAATTATTATATTAAAATCGACAAACCAGGTAATATGGTGAATGGTAGTTCTAAATATAAAGCTGCTGGAGGCGCAGGTACTACTAACGCACCGACTAGTTTGTCAGATTTAATATCTAGATATAATAACGGAAGTGGCGGCCAAGTTTACTCATTTAATAAAGCAGCCACAAACTTTCCACAATCTACTATTAAATATATTATTGATGGAACATTGGTAAGAACTATTACTCACAGTGGGACTCCCGGAGGATATTATATTAATGCCTTAATAAATGGTCCAGGTCACATTGAATTTCTACCAAATCCATATATGTATTTTGATTGTATTCGTGTTCCAAAAGTTTTAAACACGAATACGTTAGTTGCATATGGTTCTGATCAGCCACGTATTTACAATTCTGATTCTAATAAATATGTAAGTCAAGATGGTGGATATATATTAATTAGTAATAGTAGCAGTAATCCAAATCATAAGAAATATAGTTCGAGTCATAGTATCAATCGTAACCATGACTTACTAACGATGTATGCATTTAATCATTATACTATTAACTTTAATGCAACTTTAACTCAATCAGAAGGATATTGTATTGCAGTTTGGGTTTATCATACTGCTTCCGGCAGTCCTTTTTATTATGGGGATGAAATATTATCTGGTTCTCCTGGCAGAATGCATATAAATAATAATAATGAATTTATGAGTACCGATTTAATAGAGGTTAATTCTTATTATTTATTTGTTGTCCAATTAGCACCTTCATCATCAACATATAAATATTATTATGGTCAATATGATGCAAATATGAACCCAGTTGGTAAACTTCAATTTTCGAATACAAGCGAAGGCAGTCAATATACTAATTATAATAGGACCAGCATGGCTACTTATAATAGCGCACACAACACTGATAAATGTTATTATTTAGAATCTATGGCATTTAGAGGCGATTGGAATTACGATAGTATAAACAATTATTTATACTATAGAAATTTCAAGTATGGCACAGGAAGAACAAGGTATTAGAGCAATTGATAAATAAATAATTAAGAAGATTTAAGCATAATTTCACTAGATAAACTAATAAAACCTCTCTAAAATGGTTATAAAACATAGGAATAAATGGATAGCGTATTGGCATGAAAACAAAAAACGAAAATATCAATCATTTGATAATGAACAAGAAGCAATAAAATTTGAAAATGAAATAAGAGCTTTGAATAAATTACAAAGAAAAAGAGAAAGAGAAAGCAAAACTAAAGAACAAAGAAGAGAAGAAGGTTTATTGAAATATGGTGGAACTTATGAATGTGAAAGTGAAGCTATTAGACAATTAGTAAAATTATTGGAAAATAACTGGAATATTATGCTAATTCGTGATGGAGCACATAACGATATTGCGCTTCAGAAAAAAGATAGTCCAGATACTGATTTATATTATGGTATTCAAATAAAATCTTGTTCTAAGCAAAAAGTATATGGCACTACCAAAACACCAAGAGCGCAATTTGCTCATGTAAATCATTATCCAAATTCACTTTTAATTTGTATTTGCTTAAAGCCATTGAAAATATGGTTCTTTCATGGTAAAGATTTATTGAATCGCAAATCATTAGACGAATGTAAAAAACCTTACTTTAAAGAAGCATTGTGTTATGATAAAGAAGAAGGTATCAATAAGCTAGAAGATTATTTAACCACTTATTTGAAAAATTATGAGGAACATAAGCTAGATTATTATAATTTACAAATAGGCACTAATCACTTTCTTGAAGATTATGCTAACAGGTTATACAAAGCACATAAAAATCTACCAATGGTTTCTGAAAGAAGGGGATTAAATGAAATAGAAAACAGTTGCGTTGACTGTGTAGATGTAGATGGTTCAAGAATTCAAGAAAAAATATGTCATGTTCGTGAAGATACTACTGGATTTCACTTGAAATTAGCTAAATCTAGTGGTAGGAATCTTGAATCTAAACTAACTAATAGACCCTATAATGAGAATGATTTTGATATATTGAGAGTTTATTTGTTTTGTAAAGTTGATGAATTGGGTAAAGTGAGTTTTAAAAGGGAAAATTATAGTATAAAATACAATGGAGAGAACTATCAACCTGCGATTAAAGATATTGAGTCTTATACGCTATTTGGATATTTTGATATTCCAATGGATCAACTAATAAGGGAAGGTTATGTTTCAACAAAAAATCAAAAAGGAAAAACAGCTCTCAAAGTATTTTTACCTGAAGAAGTTTCTAAAAAAATTCATTATAGTTTACCGAAACATATTAAGAAAAGAAGTCCAATTTGGACAAGAGACTATTTTCAACAAGTTTTATAGATAAATATATTATATAAAATATGTCAGGCATAAGTTCAGAAAAATTACTAAAAAATCCGGATTTAATAAAACATTCTTATAAGGTTCAACCCCATGCTCTAATCCAATATACAGAAGATGTCAAGAATCCATATAAAGAGCAGCTCAGAAATTTAGATGCTAGTTTAAAATACAGCATCAATTATTTGGGTTCTGGCGTTGACATGAAAGGCAAGGATATTGCTTTAGGAGCCAATTACTTTATTGAATCTGGAAAATGCGATGATGAAACCTCTTCTGATAATTGTAAAGACAAAACAAAATATACTTATGTTAGAAACATTCCAACCGGAACAATTCCGCCATTAAATTTAAGTTTTTACAATGCCACTAATTGTAATCTAACAGGATTGACAGAAGGACGAGGTCTAGTTCCTGGGTTATTTGAACAAGTTTATGATATCAATCCTGTCGAGCTTGGGAGAGCCGTGAGTGGAATTGGGAATTTAGGTTCGAATAGTTGCAAAGAAATGAGTCTTCCAGTGGGATATAAAATCTATGATTCAAAAAGAGAAGACGACACTTGGAAATGGGAGACCAAATGCACAGCTGGTCATCACACCATGACCGAGACAACAAATAATGATTTAAATAAAGCAGTAAGAAATCAAAATCCAACTATACCTAATGCCAGATTACCGGGACCATTACAATTAAGAGAGAATTTTGAACAAACTACCGAATCTTCTCATAATAAATATTCTATAATTATTTTACTTGGATGTATAACGGCTTTAGTTTGTTTACGATCAGCAAAATTGCGTTAATATATATCATCAAGGACGTCCTAATTTATCATATACATATCTCGATTCCAACGTAAATACTTCATCATTTGAATTAATAATTCTGTCTGCATTATTTCCACTATCTACAAAATTGTCAATATTAGAGATACCTTCTAATGATAAATCTGCAGAAAGTCCATTTGAATATGCTTCTTCAAGTCTTTTCATAAAAGAGTATAATTCTTTGAATTTTTTGTTCGTTAAGTCCATTTCTGATTTTAATGATTCTTTAAGAGTTGTAATATCATTTCTAATATTATTCACATCATTTCTAAGTTTATCTACAACTTTATAGAGATTATCGATTCGACCATTAACTTCAACTTGTGTTTTTATTTGATTAAGTCTAGCTGATGATTGCATATATTCTATCTTTAGATATATATTTTTATATAAGTTTATTCTCTATATCATCTGAAGGAAACTCATTAATATGTTTAATTTTTGGATAAATCCGATATCCGTGATACATCCCCGACATTACAAATAACAATAAAAGTAATCCATAAAAAAATTTAGTCGAAGTTAATATCCAAATCATACTCGGAACTACAGCTAAAATTATTCTAGAACGAGTGTATCCATAATATGATTTCAGTAATTCATTTTGTTCTTTAATGTTTCCGTTAGTATCTTTTGTATTATTTTTAAGTTCAATAATACTAAAATGAATACCTTTTGTGAAATACCAGAAAGTGGAATATAGGAAAAATCCCATTGAATATGCTGATACAATACCTTCAAAACTGTTAGATTTTTTATGATATATTGATTTATGAACTAATAAATACATTGAGAAAGTGACGATTGCATTAAAATTACCACAGTAAGAAATGAGATAATACATGTCGCTGTTTCCTTTTGTGAGATTTGGCTTATAAATTTCTTTATCATTCAATATATTTGAAAATCCAGCGATTGCAATATCGCAATCACTCCATGTTAAATCAGTCATTAAATAGATATACAAGGGTTAATCTTATAATTACTTTACCAAGGTTTTTGTTCAAGTTGTCTATTTCCACGAATAGATGTGTTTACACTATGTTCCATAATTTGTCTTCCTTGAGAAATTTCTTTATTATAAGCAACATATTGGTTAAGTTCGCTAAAAACTCTTTTAATGGCATAATTGATAACAATGACATTCAATTCTTTTACTTGTCCGATGACATCATTTTCTTGATTACGTGAATTTTGTAGAAAAACCGAACGCATGATAACAGTTAATTCTTCAGGACTTTGTTTTCCAATAACATGTTTTTTATCGGATCGTAACCAGACTTGATATCTAATATTTGTTTGAATGCTATCCATATTTTGCGCAGAAAAGAAAGCGGAAGATAGTGGTGTACTATATTGAATTCCTTTTAATTCGTCCATGATATAATTATAGCTTTTTATTTTTAAATTTCATCATCACTATCAATCAAACACATTTCCAAATTTGATGATTTTATTGGAGATTTATTTTCTGGAACATTTAAAGTGGATATTGGTTCATCATCATCTGTATCAATGAGACATATATCTAATTTTAATGGTTGCGGTTTTTCTGGTTTTTCTGGAAACATAGTTTGTTGTATTTCACCATTCTTATCATTTTCAAGTATGTCTCTCTTATCTTCTACATCTTTCCAGAACGTATCTATTTTTGGTCTAATGTATTTGAACCATTCTCGATTCCTTTTAATCAATCTATTAGAGTATTTAACTAATTCCCAATAATATGAACGAACATACCAAGTATTTTCATCATTTTCTGAAAATTGTTTCAAATTATTAGAACTCCAAGTAATAAATTCTTGTTCAGTTAGATTGATCGGAGAATAAATCCAATGATTCTTCGTTTTATTGGTTTTACTATCCTGTACTGCATATTCGATGACAATCCCATAAAACTGCTTATGGGTTTTGTCCCTAATCTTAGAATAAAATTCTTCTTCAGTAAGGTTTTCGTTTAATTTTATTTCAAAGAAATCACAATATTCGAGTTTACAAACTTCTAGCTGTATTTGACATTGAACCCAATACTTATACAGTGGTATACCCGTTAATTTACGACTATATAAGCATTTGATTTCCAACATATGGCCTAATTTTTTTTTAGACTTTGAACTTGTTACAATACCATCAGGCGATGCTCCAATATACGGTATACTTGGATGTTTTATACATCCATATTCAGAAATTTTAGTTTCTGTTAACATTTCATATATCCACTGTGCCACTGGTTCGTTTCTGATACCATGACTTAAAGCGGGAGTACTTGAAAATTGTCTTTCTTTTTCTGGTAAAACTTTTTCTTTTAGTATATGTTTGTATTTGGATTTACTTTCAAATATTTGACTCATACTACTGGCAGTAATTACAGTATGTCTATATGAATACCATTCTGGCGTTCTTTGCTCCGGTTGTGGTAAGCTATTTAGCCATTTTAATTTAGGCTCAACATTTTTAACAAGTTCTACTTTATCACGACTAATCATGCTATCTGATATATATGTCAATTCATCTTCATTATTACAATGAGAATGCTTTAATACCTCATAATTCTTCCAACTATTATAAACTTGTTGCTTATTGATATTAAATTTTTGAATAATTGGTTTCATTAACTCAAACATCTCATCTGATAAAATTATATCTTCATTTTTTTCAGATAATTGTCTTAAAACGTCAAAAATAGGTTCCATATTCTAATTAGAATATGTCATATAGCTGTTATGTCATATTTTATCAAGTTTAATTGGATATTGATTGCTTATCACCATTGGCTCTATATTTTCCCAAGGATAGAATATAATTACCATCTGTACGATTCTCTTTGGTAATAAACAAAAATGAATAATTTCTTGAATGCTTAGATAAGGAGAATTATATGTACTCCTACATATTCCAAAATTGATAATGTTTTGATAAACAGAATCTGAAAAATTAACTAATTGCTCATCCGCATCAGTACACTTGATTTGACAGGCTTTTTCAAAAGGAAATATTACATTGGATTCTGTATTAAAATATATACGTTTGTCTACAAATGCTGGCTTACCAGAGCAGTATTTTCTGATTTTACACTTACCATATAATATCAATTTTCTTGAATTTCGAGAAAAAGAGGATACAATAGTTAGTATATTGATTCCAAAATCAAAAATGTTATTAATTAAGATCTTAAAAAAATTAAAGTCCATAATTATATGTTGGTTATCGAAACCTTAATAATTATAATCAGTGTTTTCGTTTTATGGACCCAAACATATTTACAAGATTGGAAGTCGGTTATTCTCTTCCTTTTTGTAATTAGCCTGTGCCATTATGTACTCAAAACTCCTGTATATGTTGCTTTTGGAATAGCCGGTATTTTATCTTGTTTACTTTATTTATCATACTCAAATGTAGAGGGTTATTCAGTAAAAGAGGATGAAGACGATTTAGATGATTTAGATGAAGATGAGGAAGATGAGGAAGATGAGGAAGATGAGGAAGATGAGGAAGAGGAGGAAGATGAGGAAGATGATGAAGAGGAGGAAGATGAGGAAGATGAGGAAGAAGAAGTTGATTCAAAACCGGTTAACAATAATCCAATTGATATGGAGGAAACAATAAAGGGTGCTCTTGAAAATTTTGATCCAAAAACACTTAAAAATATGACTAAAGATACAACCTCTTTAATCAAATCTCAATCGGAACTGATGGGTATGATTCAACAGATGCAACCTGTCATACAAAAGGGATTATCACTTGTAGATAGGTTTCATGGAGAAGGTAAAACCGAGAAGTTATTCAAACAATATGACAATTTAAAAAAGTTACAAAAATCGATTAAAGTTTAATTTTTTGCGTTTATTTCTATTGGAAACAGATTGCAAATAATATTATATGACAAGTGAAACAACCCCTTTATCGTCATTACCGAATAATACGGAAACTGATTCAGACCTTGTTAATAAAATTCTTAATCAACTTGAAACAACAAATGAGTCGGATGCGCCAACATTTGAAATTGAAAAGCCTCCTGAACCAGTACAAGTAATAAATAATGTTCCAGAACCACAGCAAGTTGCTCCAAAGGTTGTTAATCAACCAACAATAGTAGAAAGTCCAAATAAACATCAAGAGAAATCTGTAAATCATTTAAGTCCACAAGGAATACAGAATATGATAAATGTATTTGATATGAATTACATAAATAAAGTTGGTAAGTTTGCTTTATTAATCTCAATATTGTTCTTTATTTTCATTAGTTGTAATAGCTCATTTGTAAATTTGTTTTCAAAAGTGCCATCTTTAAAAGCAATAACATTGGCGAATGAATTAAGTAATACTGGTAAAATACTTCAATCTATTTGTTTTGGTATAGTATATTTTTTGCTAAAATTATTCTTGCCGAATTAATCAAAATTTATTAAATATGATGATTCATTTTCAATTTGAACTGGTTGATATTGTTTAAAATCTTTAGGTATTATTTGATAAACTACAAATTTAGATGTACGAACATACTTTTCCTTTGAGGATACTGTTCGATTGACACATCTTAATATTTGACGTAATATTGTAATCGAGTTTTTGGGGGTTATATCATTCAAATAGGTTCTTGCTTTACACGGTATATAATATTCTTCAAGTTTTGGCTTAAGCTCATATAATTTATTAACTGTTCCTAATACTTCTAGATCTTTTTTTGAGAAATTTGTTACATCATCGAATCCTTGTAAACCGAATGCTTTAACAACATCCAAACATAAATCTTCTGGTGGGTTTGTTTTAAATAGTTGATTTTTTACCATTAATATTATAAATTATTTTTAAGATAAACGCATAAAAGGATACATCTAAGTGATCATCAGTTCATGGTTATATCTTCTACCCACCATCTATTAGACAAATATGGTTGGTTATTTACCATATGGGTTAAGGTTTCGGTTTGTTGATGGCCTTGAGAGTTTTCTTTAAGAGAAGGTCCTGCTTTTGCCAAATCATATATTTGAGAGGGTGCTAATACATAATTAAAGTATTGGAAAGATGATAAGTATCCGTGGAATCCACCATTTTCTGTCATATACAAATCATAGTAATTTTGTCTTGGTAGTGTTAATAAAGTATGAGTTGACTTAAGTCTTCCATTAA
>Ga0099799_10013_pt1 | contig 61446 bp, 32 predicted proteins | sample Uncmet6_SortLC_1_FD_89033 | JGI IMG/M metagenome (GOLD analysis project Ga0099799, IMG submission 89033) | Marine eukaryotic communities from CALCOFI LINE 67, Pacific Ocean - CN11_C50_N6_SortLC_1 | ecosystem: Environmental > Aquatic > Marine > Oceanic | place: Pacific Ocean: Monterey Bay...
TACTACTACTAGCGATGATCATTGGGTAAACGCTTTGTCATCCCGTGTCCCCACAAAATTCCAAACTGTCCGAGTCACCTGAATGATAGTCGTCAGGCCCACGGGTATAATTCCCTGTGGACCTCTCACGTTCACGAAATACAATTCGCTACCGAATCCGACACTTTTTTTGTCGATGGTTCATTTACAAGAGTAGACAAGAAACTTACTCTATCCGAGTCCGAGTCCTATCCTATTGACCTACGCAACCGCAGGAGCCAAGCCCGGGGGGGGGGGTACTAACCGAGAGGGTGTTCTCTTCCGCGGGAGGCGACGAGCTCGCACGACGGGGGGGGGAGTGACAGGGTAGGGGCCTCGGAAGTCGCTGGGGGCCCGCCGCGCTCGACTCCGACTAGTAGAAGGCCGGCCCGTTGCCCGCCGCTTGAACACCCGCCGTCGGAGATTGATTTTGGAGCGGGCCGCCTGGCGCCGCGCCTCGGGGGACGCGGCGCGCTCTACTTAGTACAGAAAGCCCGACCACATCAAGACTTACATCAAGGTCCAGGGGGAGTGTGAGCCTGAGGAATATACCCTCTGTTCCTATACTGAGTCGACAGCTGGGCTGTCACATCTCAAATTACCAACTTACCGCAAACAACTCGAGATTACAATCATAATGGCGACTAGAATGGCGACTAAAAGATAAAAGGAATTGCTAGAGCCAAGGCTGCCATGTTGGTTTCATCAAAGACAGCGCAAAAGGATTCTGAGAAGAGTCAACCATATGTTTGATTTTGATATCCAAAATTTCATTTCCCTCCTCTGCTGTTGCTCTACACGCAGGTGATATCTGTTTTAATTGCTCGATGATGGAATGGCCTAGACTGTCAATGTTCCTGGTATCTTGATCACGTCTAAGAAAATGATTTTCGAAGAACAATCTGCAATATGGACTTATGACTCCCCCGGGTTGAGCTGCAGATTCCTGCAAGGCTATCGCGGTGAGGCCAATTGCGAGGGAGAAAACACTGTCGATTATCATTGGCTGCATTAAACTTATTAGGTTTCGACTGAGTCTGAAAGCGACTTCGCTGGCTCCATTTGTTATTCTTGCCATCGTCTGTTTGGACCGCAGCTGAGCAGTAAAAGTACAGGCTGTACGCGGACAAACCTTTAACGCACTGAACTTGAAACCTCCCAGCTTTAGGAGATAAGACACGAATGCTTGGATACCCATGCTTTTTGCCAGCGAACGACGAAAGGTCCATAGCGACTCTGCGGTATCTAGCCCTGCGCAAATGTATCGTGACACAGTATCTGTCTCAATACGCAAAGTTCTGCAAACTTCATAGTAGGCCGCAAATTGAGCACCTTTAAAATTTTCTAAGCATCTATATTTTGATTGGTAAAACAATCTTTCTTTTCTAAGAATACTGTGCGTGGCATGTTGGCGTGCGCAAAGAAACGGGGCCTCTGGGTCAATGTGAAGATATGTGCATCTCAGTTCGTCTATACTACTCAATGTAGTTGAGTGGTGACTATTGCTGACGAACTGCAAATTTGGTCCTACTGCAAAACAAGTCAATGGCATCGTTCTCATTCTCCGCTTCTGTGCTTCAACTGAGCGAATGAGCGTGTAGTCAATAATAGCAAAAAGTTGCGCACTGATCTCACATATGCGAGACGGCAGGCGACGAGTAATATGGACCAGAAACGAGTAGTTTTGCCCTCCGTGAGTGGCAAGAGAAATATGTTTTCCCGTGGAGTGGTAGCATTTCTCTGAGCCAAAGTATGATCCAACATCCATGACTGATAGAGATGTATGTCGCCGAGGTTCGGCGAATCTGTAATTCTGCTGCCCTGGGATTTCAATCCCAGCATCCATGTGTGTTACAGAGGACCAGAATATCTTGCTCATGGACCGGGCCGGATCAAACCTAGAATACTTTGACAGTGTAGAAGTTGATTTTGTAAGGGCGCATTTCCAGCGCATCAGCCGATAGATGGTTGTACGAAGATTGACGGAGCTTGGCTCAATGAAATCACATCTGAATGCATCAAGACACTGGCTGAATAATATCAAATCCGATTCAGGCACCCACCTCGCCGAATACTCCAGCGAGGTGAAAGCAGCCTCAGCTGCCTCTCTAATTAAGCTAGGTACCGGGCTTTTGAGCTTGGCGATGGTATTGTAAAAACCATGAAGCAGCGTATCAATAACGGCCAGAATTCCCTCATGAATGGTGATCTCAAATCGATCCACAAGCTCGTCGCAAAAGACGTCCATTTCAAAAGAGAGGAGATAATGGCTTGCTTGCATTTGATGACGCACGAGCTTCATGTGGGAGGTGAATGAGTTTCTAACCTTACTTCTGCTACAGTCACGTTGGAACTCTAGCTCAGCATTGAGGCCATAGTAGAGGTCCTGCGGATGAGCAACAGCCATCCTTACCAGGCAACTACAGGCAACAGCTTGACTACTCTCCATTAACCCAGCCAGTAGCTGATTCACCCAGGGCACCCATACCCAGGAGGGTGAAGCATCGAGCCTCTCACTGATTAAGGTAGCAAAGTCCAGGTTTTCAGCATGAAAACGCAAAATGCAAAGAATTCTTGCAATGCCGCATACATATGCTTGAGAATCCCCACATTCGATTGCAGCAAGGTAACACGCTACTGAATATGTGAGTAATGTGCCCCTGGTCTTGGTATCATTGCATTGACTGTGCTGTACCTCGCATAAGACAGCCCACGCCAACCAAGCTCGACCATAAGAACAAAGAAGAGCAGTTGCGCATGAAAATGCAGCGTGCGCATTGTGAGGCTGGCCTAAAATGCCCAGTAAGATTCCTTTGAGTCGCAGCAGCTCAACTCGCTGCGTTAGATGGGAGAAGTTCATACTAGCATAATTTACGAAATTCAATCCACGCATCGCGCCTTCGCGGGTGGCTGAATTGCAGAGGAACACTATTGTCTCACGTAGTCTTGTGAAAGTTTGGCCAACAGCCAAGTTTGGCATTTGTGGCAGCATCATAGGGTGGGCGAGCCCATGCTTGCGAGCCACTTTCATGTTTACTGCAGCAATCCAAGATGAGTCATCGAGTAGCAAGCTCCGATGTTCGGGGCGCCGTGATTCAAACTCATGTCGAATCAGGGAGAAGCAGAGCTCGCGCCATCGTAAGATGTTATCCCAAATTGATGTGCTTTCCCATGAGTTTGGAAGACGATCGCGCCACGTTTGTATGATTCCTTGAATATCTGGGCGTGTGTGGCATCGTGCATGTTCCAAGGCTCCGTGAAGCAGTTGGCCAGCTTCGTGGACTTCGATGAGTTCATGAAACAACTGAAGTAGTGGAGAACCAGAATTAAAACCAATAGCGGGGAATGGCAGTGTGTACCATAGTGCCAGTGCGCTTGTGATGCACTGGGTACAAAGCCCTTCAACATGAGAAAAGCGACGTTCTACTACTGCCGACCTTATTTGGTTCAAGATAGTGTGGGGCGACGATTGAGTAAGCCTAGCACGAGATAGAACTCCAACATCTTTGATTCGATTGGCTGATCCGGTCTTCCAACATGAATCCATCGCCAGAATGCACTTGCGCTCCGAGGACGGATATGCCAAACCATGTTCATGCGATATTCCTGAGACTTGGGCCAATACATTCCATTGTTTTAAGTCTTGCGCACATTTAAACCATTCCTCTTCACAGAATTCTAATGCAAGCGCAGTTGATTTCTCCTCAGTGCTGCCGGCCCTGGCACACGTCAATTGAATATTTTTTTCAATAGAACCGAAGTAAACACGCTGCGCCTCAGCAATGCATCCATAACGTCTTAACCTTGATGCAAAATGACATACTCTCAGCGAGGTGAAGCTGCACATCACCCCAGCACCAAGGTCATCATCCGATAGATCTTCAAGGATAGCAAGTAACAAACGGACCAAGCTTGTGGGCGCGCCTTCGAACTGTAAATTACCTTCTCTGCCATGTTCTTTGACAGGTTGTGCGCTCGTTTCCATGATTCTATTCTCAACCATCGCAATTACATCGTGTCGGTAGTTATATTTCGATGCAAGTTCAAATAGCACCCTGGGGGGAAAGTCAGACAACATTGAATGTATTCCCAATAAACGAAGTAGAGATTGTGGCACATTCCCTTCTGAAGCTCTCAACACGCCAAAGTAGCCATAACGATGAACAGAAAAATCGAAAGCATCCAAGATAATCTCGCCATGTACAAATGCCCTTGATGGTAGGATTACAAAACGGGTAGTCCCACCTGGTAGGCTTCCGGGTACCTCAAGTAGAAGTGAATTGTTTGTCTCCAGCAACTGTCGAGAAAGCGCCTGCTGAAGCACACGTTTGCCATAGTGCTTGATTGCATTGATACACGCAGCTGCTGACAAGACCTCAAATATACATTGGGCCAACCCTAGGTGGGCATGTGCCATTTCCTTCAACAAAGCTACAATCAATGCTAAATCACCATGGAGCTTTTTGTAGCGTGTGTGCTCTCTTTGAGAGCCACATGATCCAGGGGCGGGGAGTCGTGCCGTATTAACATCAAGAGTAAGTGTACCTAGGTCCACTGAATCCAGCAGCACCTCAACAACAACAACCAGCCAAAATCTGGCGGAAAGTGGTGTCCAGTCAGCTTTGAATAGACCTATGACTTTGGCACCAACATACTCTACTGACCGCCTCATGAAGCGTTGCCTAAATTCAGAGCGCGTCGCAGCATGCGGTGCGACAAGACCGGCGGCAAATGGCTTCACGAAAGCCGGCGAATCAGCATATTTGCCTTTGGACGTTGGATTTGTAGGTGAATGATCGAGGCGTTGAATGATACCAAGGAAATGCGACAATAGTGGCTGAGCATCTGCTTCATCAAGTCGGTCAGTGTTCCCAAGAATATCAACAAATGCTATCTTCTCTTGTTGGGTTAGAGGACCATAGGGCGTACCAATCCACTTTCCTACAAAGCAAGATATGGACGAAAGCAGTGACATCGACTTGCTATCTTCGAGGCAACCAAACAACAAAGCAACAAAGGGTCTCCGTGCTTCCACAAATGAGTTTAACTGAAGTGCCCTACCAATGAGCTTTACGCAGATACCAAGCGCACAAGCTGTGGTAGTATTGATTTGACTCGCCTGGCTTGCTGGCTTTGAGCCTTTTATCCGATATTCCCTGCAGGTGGATTTTATACCTTTCGCTATAAACGACATAGTGGGCATAGCCGCTAAACCTTCTTTATCAAGAGGCGAAGTGTCACATGTCATGTGAATAACAGCAAGCTGTTGAGCAAGCTGCATCAAGGAATTTCCATGATTTGCGGCATAATCAATATGTCCGCTGATCTTTTCGAGTAAAGAGAGTGCTGAATAAATTATTGGGTGCCTCTCAATTTCCGGTGATGCGCCCCGCCAAGAGCATTTTTCAAGAGGAGGGTGGCTGGTAAAATTCCAGCCATTGGTGGCAATTCGCAGGATGCGTTCAATCGCATTCTTTAAGTTCTGATAAAATAGCGACAAAGAGGAGCTAGGTGCAGCACGAGAAGGAGGATATGATGTTGTTATGCTTCTCAGCAAGTAATGAAGCTTCAACTCAATTTTTTGGCCTGGGAAATCAAAACAGGGGAGAACAAGTTGCTGGGCTTTTAAGACATTGTCCATGAAGAATGGATTTGGCTGCTGCGACACATCGACAGTTGCAATGAAAACATCCAAACAAGTTGATAGGAGAGGTGCTGAATATGGCACAATTTTGCCAGTCATGCTGTGTGATTTGTTAGTGAGATTACGAATAACGTTGGAGTCTGCTTTTGTGTTCGAGGTATGAATGATTTTTTCGAAGTAAGAGAAACGAATATGCACTCCCGGCCACATAGCTAATGATACTTTCAAAAGATCAACACACTGCACTGCAAGTCTCTTTACCATTGGTTCCTTGTTGTCGGAAGAAAAGAGAGCAAGTCGAACGAGAAAGTTTGTGATTAGTTCAATCATAGCACGAGTCAGGCTAGATTCAGTGTCCCTCGCTCTGCTTTTTACTTTCGCTGATTTATTGACTGAAGTGAACAGTATACGCTCGAGTTCCGAGGCATCTCCTTGTTTCTCCTTTGGTAGCTTTCGATGATGAAGCTCCCATGATATGATTGTATCTGCGAGTGCAACCGCAAGTTGCCTGTTTTCGATTGGGCAGTTAGGGGGTAAACCGAGACGATTCAGAGAATTAACCATCTGCGGCACAAACTGCATACGATATGCAAAAAATAGCAATGGGTGGCGAATAATAATTTGCCATATGTGTATCAGTTGAGGTAGTGCATGACCTTCCTCGTACATAATCTTTTTACTCCATTTCATTGCCTTGACAAAGTCGGGTGGCGGAAGTCTGACTGGGAGTGCTGGTAGAAGAACATCAAGCGCGATCTTTACTAACTCGCGAGCTTCAGGATGAAATGTTCGCAGGAGGGCAACGTAAACCTAATTCCACAGTAATCTTATTTGAGACGTTAGATTAAGATGTCCTTCGAAAGGACTTTAGGTAGGACCCTTACCTGCAGAATTATTTTTGGTGGTGTCTCATAAGTCGCAATGAAACGACACACATTAACGTAGGCCCATTGCTTTGAGAATGAATCTTCCGACTTCAAGTGGTTCCATGCAAATTTAATCAGCTCCTTGCGGTGTTCTACTAATTGGAATCCCAGATGCTCGATCAAAACAGTTGTCAATTTTAGCAATTCAACCCTGAGGGCTTCATTGTAGCAACCAGTCGCATAGTTTGCAACTCCAAGCGAACAGTGCATGAACAGTTTGATTAGTTCACTGCTGAGGATGATGTTCGTTGTTTCGATCTTATTCGACTGTTGCTGTTCGAATGTAAACACAAACATTGGTGTCACCACAAATCGCAAAGCAAGGATTTTCATCTCAGAAGATAGGGTACGGTCAACCAGCAAACGCAAGAACCGGTAGAGTATTGAGCGCTTGTGTTCTGGTGACCAGCCACGTGCAACCTCAAGACACAAAAACCTTTTCAGTAATGTCAAGTTCATCAAACCCGGGATGGCAAACATGGCAAGCACATCAAAAAGCACGTTGACATCGCCTTGATTCAGTCTCGAGTAGCTAATAAAACATTGCATAATCAGGTGGGCACGCTTGCTATCCGGGGATGGGGCTGCTGAGTTTAAGCGCCTTTTTTTTATCTTCTCTACCATCCCTCGGCTCAAAACTCGTTGTTGACGCCAAATGAAACACAGGCATTTTAGAGTATTTGAATTGAGGCTTAGGATTGGACGCAGATGCTGTAGTGTGTGCAAAATAGATATTCCATGATACTGCATGGTTGCTATCGAAGCCGGAGAATGTAACGCTCTATTCATGCTTATGCTGCCATGGCTCCGTGTTAAAAGCCAGGCATTCATATCAGCATTTCTCTCGCATGACGAATGGAGAACCCCTGTGTGGTTGTAATCTACAGAGGCAGTGCAGCATACTTCACAGGATCCCAAGAGGCACTGTTGTACGTAATTACGCTGTTGATTGGCGATCTGACGCTTGATATGTGACTGGGCTTTGAGAGCGCACATGGTGCCTCCAAACAGCGTTTCCAAGAGCCGATAAGTTCCTTGCTCGCTCATAAATCGGCACCTTAGAGCGTCTGCATCCGGAATAATGAGAGTAGCACGCAGGAGAGTCACTTGTTCCTTCGACAACAAACTTTTGTCTTGAAGGAAATAAGTAATGGAATCATGCGCATATCGCGATAGTACGCACGCTAGCGGCCTTCTAAACGGTGTCGCTGGAGTACACGGGGGAAGTTGCCGGGTAGACCATGAACTATCGACTTTCGTCTCGCGGTCAACTAGGATGCTTTTATTTTCAATGCATTTCGCAGCAGACCGATTGCAAGGAATTTTCAAAAATGCACCCTCGAGTTTGATCACATAATAAATTGCTTTTTGCACAACATGCAATGGCCCGAAGCCCATTTTTTGGTTGAGTGACTCTGATTGAGTCAGATGTTGTGAGCACGAGAGCAGAAAAAGAAGATCGCAAGATACGGTGACTATCCGGCTATCCCGCTGATAGCTTGATGCGCGTAATACATTGATGCAAGAGTCTAGGCACGAAAACACCTTGCTGAAGAAATCCTTGCTCTGCCACGCTGCTGCTGCAGGGACAAGTACAAGCCGTTGGATCTCTCTAAAATGATATAATTGCAGCGAACTATCTCCGTGACTAAACTGATGTAAAACAGAGTCCAGACGCGCGGTCAGGATTCCATACTTAAAGCTGGCACTGTTTGCGAGTATGTGGTAAACCAGTGATTCAGCTGCACAAGCCACAACAGGAGTTGAGTGTGACATTGACCAAAAAGTAAACTCCAAAATTGCAATCTGGTGCTTGATTGAAAGGCGCTTCTCTGTGCTAGAGTTACCTTTTACGGCCGTAAACAACGTACGCAAACCGGCGTGCAACACACGTAGCAGAGCAGCGTGCAGTAGATGCTGCTGGACGCATGCAGAAGAAAAGCTAGAAAGCAACGAGGCGGAGCTAATTAGGGAACAGAAGGATGCTGAAGTTGATTGCCATCCAAATTGAATCCGGGCATCATCATATGAGTACATATGCAAGTTGTTGCCTGTCTCTCTTGATTGGTCGGAGCTTGCTGTTTGGATGTGGTCCATAAGAGATAGTAGTGCACACTGAAATGTATAGTCTAGTGTCATCAAGGGCGGTTGTGTTGACAAAAAGAATATCGTACAATCTAAGTTACCAATTAAAGTATTTAAATGGCTTCCTACAACGAGTGCTTTCAATGTAGCTGCAGCTAGTGTTCGAGCCCTGTGCATCGGCAAAATCTTTGCACTAAGCTGAGGCAAACCACAGGTAACATTGAGCTCAACCAAACCACTCTGAGCACCAACCCGTTTCGCTGGTTGTTTGCTGCCAAGTTCTGAGAGTAGCAGGAGTGCGATCCTAGGTGCAATTGAACCTGCAAAATTGCACGCGAGACGCACAACTAGACACAGTGTACAAACAATATCGTTCACTGTGTGCACCGAAGACTCAACATCATGGTCAGTCAGCGCATGGAGCAAAGACTTGACGATTAAAGTACTCGTGCGGTCAACCCACACAGGATCTAGCAAAGGCAGTAAGTAGTGCAGTGAGTGGCAGACTGCTCTCCGTGCATATAGGCCAGGGCTGTACAGCGCTTTACATAAGCGGAAAATTAAATCAGAAACCAAAGACAGTCCTCTGGCATGCGATTTTGAGCTAACCAAACATGAAGTGTGGTCATAAGGGCCTGTAGCAAACGCAACTAAATAACGCAGGCTTTGCACTGCACATCTCTGAATCCTTAACCTTGGGTCTTGGAGAGCGTAGACAAGCATGTGGTTCATGGCATACAGAGACAACGAGCCAGGGAGCGAGCCAGGGAGCGGAAAAATATCGGCATGGTACTGGCTTGAAATATCACCCTCATGCCCAAAAGAAGAGTCTAAGGTGCCTGTTGCAGTTTGAGCTAAGAGGAGGCTAAAGTGTCGGCATAATCCGTGAACTAACGGTGTTGCGAGCATCGATAATTCATGATCTGTAGTTGCAGACAGCATACAATATAAAATCGAATGAAACTGTACGTTTGCATGGTAAGCTGATGATGTTGAAGCGGCCGCTGGAGTGTCCAAACATACCGCATTAACACCAATCAGACAGTCTAGGGCACAAGCTATAAACTTGAAGCACAGGTTACGGTAACGTCCTGCGATCATGTCACCAATGCATGTGTCCAAACTTGATGCATGATTTCGACGTTGGCTAGCATATAGTAATGTTTGAAACAAATCGCACGTGGCATCAAGACAGTCATGTAGAGGCAGTATAAATTTGCCTGAGGAACCAGCCGCTAGGTTAACACTATTCCTTGCTCGCTTGATGCGCTCCGTGTAGCCTTCATTTACAGCAGACTCTTTTGGTGTTTCATGCAACATCATGAGCACTTCATTGTGATCATGTCGCCAACTACAAACGAGCGACAAGGTAGAAGTATCGAAGGAACGTAGGGAGTTTATACGAGAATTACCAATAAGCTCCCGTGGGTGATGTGAGTCAAGATGTAATCTATCCCTTGTAAGGCGGTTGTGGCCCCCCAGCTTCCCGAGGATTCGGATAGCTAAAGTTCCGCATGAATAGGGACGGGGGCGGAGATGCAAATACAGTGCACTCAGAATCGAATCCGCTAGGGCTGGATGTGCAGCCAGTAGGACAGAGATCTCTTTCACCCCCAGGTAATCAAGATAATATTCAAATGTGCGGAGGGCGAGGGCAGCAATGTTGTGTCCTAGGAGCCTCAGAGCGTAGCTCAACGGTTCCAGCAAGTGACAGAGAGTCGCATTCATGGAAGAGGAATGCACAGGCACCGTGATGCACAACTCGATCACCAACAAGTTAAGCGCATGCGACTTAGATAGATACTGTCTAAGCTGCCGCAAAGCACCCATCGCGGCTGGTAACATATCCTCGACTTCCAAATGTGATTTTCTCAACTTCTTTTTGCTTGCACCTGAACTCAAGTTTTGCAGAGAGCGAAAAAGACCCCGTAAAAGCAGTAGGTATCCAACTGGCCTGTGGACAATTGATGCTAAACGTAGGGATTCAAGTGTCAGAATCTGAACTCGACCATGCAATACTGACTCATTGTCTGCGAACAATGAAATTGAACCAAATACTATGTTAAAAAGTCGCAACAACATGGAAGCGCGATCGTGCAGGAGGACACGGCAGGAAGGCGTATTTCTGGACTCAGGTGCTTGTATTAAGTTGGTATCGCCATAATTTGGAAGGTGGAGATGTGCCAGATCACAAAGATGATCAATCAGAAAGCTCAACAGTACATCTGCGAAGCTAATCGAAGTACTTGTATTTGCAAGCAGGAGCTGGGAAAAGCCGAGAATCTCAGGCGTGTTCAATGTGGCCGTGAAAAGAAGCGGGATGTTCCTACCAATGGTGAATTGCAGATTCTGTCTATTCAGCACAGTAAACACCCCAGCAAAATTGTCCAGCAACTCCTTCTCTTCTGCGGGACACAACGTTGCCTTGTGAATAAGCAACTGACAGCAATCAACTCCCCATTCAAACATAGCGGAGATAATGTTACCTTCTTCTTGTGAAAACAAGTTTAGTTTGCCTGATGTCTCTTTTGAAGCAGCAGAGACCCGGTTGGGCCTCTCACGATTCTTCTGTATGATTTCAGGTGTCTGCCGATGGTGCAAGACGCACCACAAAACGGCCTTCAGGCCTCGTAATACTGTACACAGTAGGACCCGTATCTCCGGGGCGTAATCCGCAAAGCCGAGCCCACAAGGAATGCTAAAATGGATTGACGGTAACATCAGACTAGTAAACTCCTTGTCACTTGCAGCTACATAGAGGCTTCTTACTGGATGGCCCACTCGTTGTGACCCTCGGTTGACTGGGACTTTTGGATTAGCGAACTCGCTTAATAACCAGCGTAGAGTCTCCAGTTTTGCCACCAGACCCCTTAGGATGCACACAAGCAGCGATATCTCCGTGCTTAGATTGGAATCTATGTTATGAAATATGTAATCAACCAGATTCAACAAGAGCCGCACAGACGTAGTTTGGACAGTCAACGGAAGTGCCGAGTCGTGGAGGTTTTTTGAAAAGAGCACGACGATTCGTGCCAACTGATCAAGACTCAGCTTAGATCTGACATGGTGAACCAAGTCTGCAACAGTCGAAAATGCCAGTGGCCGCAACGATTCTTGACTAAGTCGCCCATTTCCCACAAGTACGTCCTCATCAATAAGCAAATCAACATGTGGATAAAATCCACTTCGAAAATCAGTGGCGAGTATATGCCTAGTGGCAACAAGCAGCTCTTTTCGAGTCGCCACAGCGTCACCAGGGCAAGCCAACAAGAGAGCAATGACCGATTTCGAGATGGCATCCTGATAAGGTTTCATCAAGTCAGAGAATCCTCTGAGGAGATAGGTTAGGAAAGATAATGTCTTCACTTGGCAAGCTACAAACTCTCTATATCTTTCGCGCGCGAGCCTAAGTGCTGTCGGAGGGGCCCTTAAAGACAGTCCAGCCATCATTAAGGGAGTTAACTGGGGAATATTATCCTGGATATATCTTGGATAAAGCTGGAAGAGAAGCATTACAATCAATGGGCACTCAGTGAGAACTTTGAATGAGTCTAGTCCCCTAAGGGGAGTCCTCAATTGTGCCAGTTGGTGGCCCATCTTCTCCTTTCTATCATCAGGGAGGATAGTATCTTTTTGTATTGAGCTCGAAGTTGGGGCGGGAACGCTGTGAATCGTGTTTGCTGGATAAATGATTGTTTGGCGCTCGGCCGAAGTGCACGACAAAAAAGCTCTCTTGACAGAGACCGGTAGAATCCGGTATAGGCGACGAACCAAATCAAGAAAGGCCTGGACTTCGCCTTCAAGAGCTGGTCGAAAACTTTTGTGCAGGTCAAACACGATGCGCAAGCAAGTAAGAGCATTATCTTCATTATCGTTGGCTAGCGTCTCGGTAGCAATTCTCAGCAGTTCTGACGTGTACGGTCGCAGAAGTTCATTGTTTGGTAAGCGGTTTAAAATTTCAAGTACAACACGACGGAAGCGATTTTCAATTGAATCTATAGGACGCTGCGCGTTGAGCCGAATCAACAACAACTCTCTAAACGCAGGAAATAAGTATCGTAAAAATCTTTCGTATTCAGCGGTATGCACGATCTCCTAAGTTTCAGGGGTGGCTGGCTACAATAAATAATACAGCAATACGCACGATGCGCTCCCGTAGTTCAGTCGCGCAGCGCAGACCATCGCTAGGCGACGACGAGAGTAATTTCTGGCATGCTACCTCGAAGTTGAATTTGCCGGCATATACTTTTGCGCACATGACCTCTGCGTACCTACGGTACCGTAGGTAGATATGATGAACATTGTTTACACAATTCGCCGCAGGTATCCTTGGTTAGACAAAACGCGCAGCCCACAGCCAGCCCAGAGCCGCTGCACCGTGGCGAGTGCTGGCAGAGTCTACGCATTTTTTTTTATGATGAGTGGGTAGCCGCTGCAGCGCGAGACTCTCGGATGCGTTGGGCGTTGCTCGTCTCTGGCCAGTGCTATAATGGAGCTCTGGCAGACTATCCTGCTCGAGGACCGGAGCAACCGCGGGCCAGTGTCCGTGCCAGAGGGCACGATGCTGCTAGCTGCGAAACGCAACGCGGAGATGTCCGGCGCGATGCCGGCGGCGGCCAGGGGCCGTGGTGGGCCCTCGCAAAATTATTGCGGATGTGCGCGGGAGGTGCAACACGAGCGGCTATATACTCTTTTCCTGCAGTGTAGCGATGTGGTGGGTCGGGCGGGGGCGTTCGGGGGAAAAAAAGTCTGAGTGTTGATAATTTGGAGGTTGCTCTCAGGCTCTGCGTGCAGCAACGCCATAATGTGCGCGCCGGAGCCTGGCGTGGAAGGGCTGGTCTTGTAGTAAAAAAGCATCTTGTAGTAAAAAGCCGGTCTGCAGGAGCCTGAGGTGAGGAACCCTAACTAATATTTAGCACTCCGAGTCCTGTCGGAATGCCCTCTATCTAGGCCGCCGCTCACTAGGACGACGACGCGACCAAAACAGTCCATGGAACGGGAATCTTACGTGCCTATCGCCGGAATCCTTTGACAGTGCAATTAATAGCGATTATTGAGATTGGTCGTTACGTTATAATCGCCGCCCTAACCAAAAGAAAAAAAGTGTCGCGCGTCGTTGCTGCGAGCGAACGCGCATGAAGGTGAGTTTGGAGCAGCCTGATGAGCACCTAGGCCGAGATCTAAGTAAGATAAAGCAAAATAATCAATGATTGACGCTAAGGCCTCCAGAACTCGGGGGCGCTTTTAAAATGGAAGGTACTGGCGTATGTAGAGATTCGAGGACATGCGGAGAATGCACTGGCAGGCAGGCCGGCTACGTAATTGGCCGTGCGAGAGGCCAGCCTTAAATTAAGGGGAGCACCAACAGGTTACTCCTCAGGTTACTCTCATACCTGGTCTTGGATAATGTAAAAGTATAATCGGATTGGGATTAACTGAATATATTAAAGCAAAAACTAAAATTAAAAAGAAGTCAATGACGACCTCAGGTTTTGGCAGAACCTGGGACTGAGTAAAGAACCCGCCATGCCTCGGCATACTAGCAATAAACTCATGATTATTTTAAGGAGTGAGTGATGATCCTCATATGGTTTTCTAGATGATACGCTTCCTAAAATTCAAGCAAAGCAAGCGACGTCAGAGTGCCGCAGTTGGCTGTTTATTTCGAGCCGTGGCACTCGCGAAATGGGCGTATTATGGGGTAAGTGACAAGTGTAAAAGAGCCTCGCGGCGAGCAGCGTCGTGTTCGTAATTTTCTCAGGCGACGAAACACAGCGGTATATACGCTCATCCATCGAATCAGCTGGTCGGTTGCTGAGGCTGTGACGAGCGGCATGATAAAATAAAACATGGACCTTGAAAGCTAGCGTCCGGCTGCCAGCCGAGCTTTGTTGGGCTGAGTAATGGTCGTCTGCAAAGCCGTAACGCAAAAAAAAGCCGCCGTACCGCCAGACCCTTCTGTTATGCATGGGCCCCGCTGAAACCGGGGACACCACCCTTAATTTTAAGTTATTGGTATCCAAACAAATACATGTTCCTGGTTCATCTTACGGTCTGCTATTTGCCTTCTGCGCCTTAGTGTTCATCTCCACCCCACCATCCTGGCTGGCCCACCCGTCCTGTTGGGCAAACGCTTACTCGCATGTAGCAAAATAATAGTTCATCATCCGCCGCTTTTTAAAAACTGCTCATTTAGGACGTACTTACGTCGCTGGCGTTTGGGCATCATTTTTGATGCTGACTTGGTGCCGTGGGGCGATGGGGCTTGGGTCGAGCAATCTGGTCGTACGTAGGTCGTGGCGTGTTATTGCCACGTCCTAGCTTAATCTCGTCCCTTAAGTCGTAGAAGCAAGCTAGCAAGAGCAATCAAGATATTAAGTAAAATTAGTATTTTGGGATGGTGACGGGTCTGTCGCGCGCATACGTGCCGCCGCCTGTAGTGGATCTTACCGCGCGCGTGTGCATCAAGTTTGCGCGGGCGTAAAACACAAGTCGCAGAGTTCAGTCCCTTTTTGGTAATAAGCAGGTAGAAATGAATTGACGAATTAAAATGCTAGCCCAAAACGCGGAGTGTCTCAGTGCGTCGGCCTGCGGCCCGCAACATGCTATCCCGACTCCGCTAATCTTGCAGTTGTCGACCGAGACAGGATTAGCTCGCAATCGCAAAAGTATGGCACGGGGGGCACCGCATGAGTATGGCAGCGGCTATCTATGTTTGCTCTCCGTGCGCTGCTTCTTGGCGCGAGTTCATTTTGATTTTGAAAACAAGACCAGTTGGAGGAAGACAGTAAGGAGGATGACAAAGACTGCACAATAGTGGCGCGACTACTAAAGAGTCACGGGGTCACGCTGCGACTTGTGTTTACGACTTGTATGGATAGGCCGTCTTGCAGAAAACTCTACTTGCTGCTGGATGGACGGATGAATGATGCATGCGTAACGTGGCTATTGCATGCATCTAGGCTCATTCCAGTTTTAATTGTACGTGCGTTGCCCAACACCCCAGCCCGTCGCGTATACCACGCCTCCCGAGCTGACGCGTATAGGTGAATCTGGGCTCACCCAGTAATATCCTAAGCAAAACCTCTCTGTGGTTAATTCAATGCCGAAACACACGCACAAATACACACACACATACACACAAAACCCTCCTTAAGCAAGAGCGGCGCGCTTCGAAGGTGATAGATGGCAACGAGACTGGGGGGATTAGAAGCTGAGAATGCGGGACGAAGCATTCGCGCATCAGCGGCACTGGCAGCCGAACGTTGTCACGACGAGACACCTCGTGAGGGTTGCTCGTCGCGCGTCTTTAACCCCCTCCGCCTACCATGTTCTTGGGAAAAGCCAAATAAGAGCCGTCCTTCGCCGCTAGTAAACAGTCCCCGATGCGACTCTTCCCAGGTTCAGAGTTGTACAAGGAGCCAAATCCAAATCGCTTCGAAAGACAGCAGCATAAACGGACCCGTAATTGCGCCTTAATTTTTTCCTATTGTTCCCTGTCGCTATCGTATTATTGGAATTTCCGGTCACCGTGTCTGGCTAGGGTAAGGTTTGCCCCACTTTCTCGGCGGCGTATACTCGATCGACAGTCGGCCTATACTCAGCAAAATTTCCCGCCATTCGGCCGGCGAGTGGCTCTATGTAGCACGCGCATTGCGCCAAAAATAAAATACCATTCTCGTCATCGGGCCATATTGTCCTGTGGCGCCCGCCGTGCATTTGCCCCAGGTCACTTCGTTGGTCGCGAGTCTAGGGGGAGGCGAAACAGTGGGATGCGAAACAGCAGGTTTGGCCAGGGGGCGGGCATGGTGTCGTTAAAATGCAGGTAACAGAATGGGACCTTCTCTTAGTAATTAATCGGGCACACGGCAGCAACTAGCCGATTCCGACAACGCCTATCCTGCTGCATCTTCACGAGGAACTTGCTGCAGCTGAGCCTGATGCTGCTTTAGGACTTCCAGCGCCTCTGCTACCTTCATTCGGAGCGCATCTGGCGATTCGAGGAGATGAAGGAGCTCTGAGTTGTCCATTTCAAGCAGCATGCCAGTGATTTTCCCTGCTAGCTCGGGTTGTGAATGGTGAATGAGAGGGTACAGTCGTTCCCCAATCATATTTTTTTGAAGAGTGGGAGATGCATTCGCAAGGGCGGAGAGGGTCAGGGGATCCTCAGGCGCGCGTCGTTGTGCCGGAGGAGCACCAGGAGGTGGTTGCTGAAGAGGCAGGGGTGCTACGCCTGAAGGAAATGTCTGACCAGACTGTTGGCCAACTGGAGGAGCCATAAGGTGAGCTTGGGGGGGGAGCTGCGGAATATTTGGCGGGATAGTAGATGCATTGCGTGCGTTTTGTGTGTACTTGTACTGCTGAGCATTCTGGCCTTGACCCTGGCCACCCCTGTTCCTTGAGCGCCGGTTTGAACCGCCCTGACCACTGATCTGTGACATTTGGCTGGGGTGGATTGGATAAGCTCCCTGTCGTGGTGTGCCACCATGTCCGAATCCAGCTCGGGGGTCCGCCATCGGACCTCTCGGCGACCCACGGGTCATGACGTAGCCACGAGCATTCGGTGGTACACCCGCAATCGGCACCCCTGGGTGTCCCTGAGGGGATATTCCCATAGGGTGTGCTCCAGCTGTACCAGCTGCGTACATGATTGGCACAGTACCATATGGAGCTCCCAGGTGAGCAGGATGAAGACCCTGAGGGGGGTGCGGAGGAACGCCTCCAGGGCCTAAGGCCCCGGGGTGCGCACCATACGGTGTAGCTGTGCGCCGTTGTGCGTGCTGCGCTTCAAGCTGCGCTCGGCGGACCTCCTTGCGTTGGGCTAAAGCAACAAAAATAGGCTTTCCCAGAACAAGCTTATTGTTCATCTCCGTTACCGCTTTGGCCGCTTCTTCTGGAGATGAAAAACAAACAAATCCAAAACCTCTTGACGTGCCAGTTGCAGGCTCTCGCATTACCCGAGCCGAAGTTATGGTACCATATTCAGTGAAGTGTTCCCTGAGCTGATCATCGTCAAGTGTGTCGTCGATATTTTTGACGAAAAGGTTAACCCCCTGATATTTTTTTATGCGTTCAATTTTTGCTGCATCAAATTTGGCTTTGAGTTCACGTTCACGCTCTACTTTTTTCTGGGCACGCCCCACAAAGAGAGGTGCCTTCAACGAAATTGGCCCGCTTTCGCATGGGATTTCACCAGCACCATTAAGCGCCTCAATGGCAGCGATAGCAGCATCATGACGTTCAAAATTGACCCATCCAAAAACAGATGGTCCGTCCGGAGATGCACCTGCATTTTCAGGTACTTTACTTGAGGGGCCCTCATGTGTTTCACTGTTGGGGTTATCTTGTATTTTTTCTTCATCAGCTTGATTTACAGTTTTTATGTCTGCTCCCTTCGTTGCGGCAGGGGCCTTGGCTACTTGTACCTTGCATGATGTAATTGCGCCAAATGGCTCGAATGCTTTTCGGAGTGTTGCTTCATCCCAATCCCTCGGGAAATTCTTCACATAAAGGTTTGTCCAATCAGATTGACCGGAGCGTTCGGTACGTCGAATAAAATGGCCCACATATACTTCTTTGTCGCAAATCGTCATCGAATTAATTTTATTTATGGCGTCTGTCGCGGCATCCTCGGACTCGTAGTGCACATAACCATATCCTTGTGACTGCCCGGTCTCATCTGTGGCCACTTTGCATGACAAGATGTTTCCAAACAATGAGAAGGTATCAAACAATGCTTTGTGGTCAATTGAAGAGTCAAGATTTTTAACGAATACGTTGCCAACTCCAGACTTGCGGAGTGTTGGGTCCCTCTGTGACCACATGATTCGACAGGGCTTGGACTTAATCATCGTATAGTTCATTGTGTCCAAAGCTCGCTCTGCGTCCGAGACATTGTGAAAATTTACGTATGCATACCCAAGGCTTCGCCGCGTAACGGCATCGCGACACACACGAATTGAAGCCACCGGTCCCACAGTATTAAATATTTCGAACAATAGGCCCTATATTCAAAGTAAAAACGCATGGTCACGTCGTGCGTACCTCTGAGGCATCAGTAGATAGATCTCCCACGTAAAGCGATGCAGAGTGAAAAGGCACCGAGGTGGATCCGCCAAGCATCTCGAAGCGAGGGATCGCCAGCGATATAACTGATGTACCTAGCAGGTTAGCAAGCAAGCCAGGCAAGAGGTATGGGACACTTTTACGGCCGCTGGCTGCAGCGCGGCGCATCCGAGTCATTGTCACGGTCGCGGTCCGACGAGTCCCCTCCGAGTCCGCTCCTCATAAAACACCGTTCAAGTTCGCCGTGACTCATTAAAACTTGAACTAAATGGTGTGTTCTTGAGGGTACTATTTAGTCGCTGCCGATACATTCCCAAAGGTGCGTACCCCTTTGGGCCTTGCGTCATTCGCGGGTTCTGGGCCCACCGCGACGGTCCTAGAGACCGGGTTCTTCGCCGTATTGCCTTTGGAAACCCTATTCAGAGGCGAGTGCCAACACTAGACTCCGTCAGGGTGACATAAACACTCCTCTGTTTAGCTATAAATACTAAAACATCCGAGTCACTGGCATGATAAGCAATGAAAAAACGAACAACACTGGCAAGATGATGACCCCTTAGTTCGGAGTCGGACGCGCACAGAACTTCAACGAAGAAAACGGAGTCGGACGCTCACAGAACTTTGTGTGAATAAGACCTTTTTGGGAGGGCCGGGGGCGTACAGCTGACCCTCTATCCCTCTATCGCAGGTAGCCCCTGGAAGACGCCAAGCATGACCAGTGATCTTGGGAACTGCACAGGTACTGACTGTCATTCGATGATCGCATGATTTTAGATTTTGAACGTAGTTTTATTTAACGTCGAAAAAAAAGAAACATCAAGCCAGGATGAAATCATCAAGCTACTGGAAAGTTCAGATGACAAGGTGCTTGCTATCTTTTTTTGTTTTACTGAGCTAAGCTACAGATAAAAGTTAAAGCGCTTAAGTCTGCAATTCTAATGATGCTGGATGGAGAGCCAATGCCCAAAATACTCATGACTGTAATCCGATTCTGCATCAACACCGATCATCATGAGCTTAAAAAAGTTTTAATGCTGTTTTGGGAAGTAGTTCCCAAATATGATGCCTGCCACAAGCTCCTTCCAGAAATGATACTCGTTCAATACATAGGCTGAGTCATGACCATGCTTTTGTCAGATCAAGCCAGAACTTAGGTATGTAACGCTTTGCGGAATGATCTAAATCATTCTAATGAGTTTGTACGCGGCTCAATGCTAAGATTTCTTTGTAAGTTGCGCGAATCAGAGATAATCGAACCTCTGATGCCTTCTATAAAAGCCTGCTTAGACCATCGACACTCCTACGTGAGGAAGAATGCAGCTCTCGCTGTCTATCACATACACAAGCATTTCGGATCTTCGCTCATCCCTGATGGCGCAGATTTAATGGAGCGTTTCATAAGCACGGAAAGTGAATTAGGCTCCCGTCGCAATGCATTCCTCATGCTCTTCAACGAAGCGGAAGAAATTGCCATTGAGTTCCTGCGGGCCCACGCCGAAAACTTAGACAATTTTGGCGATGGCTTTGCCTTGTTGGTCTTGGAGTTGACCCGCAAGGTCTGTAGACGCGATCCAGCGCAAAAGTCTCGTTTTGTTCGTTTCCTGTTTCAGCTCCTTTCCTCACAATCAGCAGCTGTGAGTTATGAAGCTGCTTGGACTTTAGTTAGCTTATCATCCGCCCCAACAGCAATCCGGGCGGCAGCATCAACATATACTTCGCTGCTGTGGACACAATCAGACAACAACGTGAAATTGATTGTCCTGGAACGGCTTGCGGAAGTTAAAGAGCGCCACATCCGAGTTCTTGCAGAGGTACTCATGGACATGCTCCGAGCTCTCACATCTCCAAATGTTGAAATTTGCAAAAGGACCCTTGAGATTGCCTTGGATTTAGTATCTCCACGCAATATAGACGAAGTCGTTCAAGTGCTAAAGCGAGAGGTCGTCCGGACTCGCGAATGTGACTTAGAAGATGGGAGTGAGTACCGCGCCATGTTGATAAACTCCATTCATAAATGCGCAGTTAAATTTCCTGACATTGCTGGTTCAGTAATTCACATACTCATGGATTTCCTCGGGGCGGATGGAGCAAACAATGTCATCATATTTGTGCGCTCGATAATTCAACAATATCCACCCTTGCGCGTAGAAATTTTGCAAAAACTATTGGCTGCGTTTCATGAAATCACAACATCGCCTGTGCTGGCTACTGCTTTGTGGATTCTTGGCGAGTACATTGAGACTGTGGAATTGCTGGAGGTTGGATTTGAGCACATTCTCGACAACCTGGGAGATTGGTCTTCCATACAAAAAATTGCTCGCGGCGAGCCTCCTGACTGCACACAGGCAGATACGGCGTCTGGTACTAGGGCAGTGGTTCTCTCCGATGGTACATATGCAACACAAAGCGTTGCCCCGGATGTTGCCACCAAGACCAACAGAGCAGTAGCACACCTACATAGCCTGGTAATGGCAGGCGATATATTTTTAGGGACTGTGGCAGCTGGTTCACTCACAAAGCTAGCCTCTAAGATATTAAAGATACACGGACCATGTGCCTCCATTTCTAAGCGATGCCAATGTTCCACACTGCTCGTTTGTTGTTATGTTGCTGAAATAAGCAAGAAACAGCAAGCGGGCTCAATGTGCTTCCCTGAAGGAACAGTCACTGGCGTGTCTGCGGACTCACTGGAACGTTTAGGGATTTTTGCTCAAATACTACTTGACCCCACAAAAAAGACTCTTCGTGATGCATTTTTGTTGGACAGTAAGTTGTCTTTTTGCTATTACTTGGAGCATACTGCACCTGGCGGACATGCATCCGACGGTTTCAGCTTGGCTAGTTCACCTGAAGTCCATTCTTGCGCCCAAGCTGATGATCTAATATCTTGGCGACAGTTAAGACCCAGCGTGGCCTCTGGTGTCGACTTGGAACTGTGTGATGAGGGCGACCTCAAGCGCGCCACGGGAATGAGCACTGCAAATGATACGTTTGGACTGCGCCTTAGTCATGTGTACCAGCTTTCCGGGTTCGCAGATCCGGTATACGCTGAAGCAAGTGTGACTGTACATGATTATGACATTGTTCTTGACATCTTGATTGTCAATCGTACGCAATCAACATTAACAAATATGACTGTGGAGCTTGCCACTATGGGCGATTTAAAGCTCGTAGAACGGCCTCAGTCCTTAACCATAGGACCATCAGATCAGCGTTCCATCCGTGCCAACATCAAGGTATCATCCACCGAGACGGGTCATATTTTTGGTACGATTGTGTACGACAAGTCGAGCACCGCCGAGAAAGCATATATTAACCTGAACAACATCCATCTTGATATCATGGACTATATTCGACCTGCAAGATGCTCTGATCAAGCATTTCGGCATATGTGGGCAGAATTTGAGTGGGAGAATAAAGTCGCTATTTCCACAAATATACTGGCCCTGAATGAATTTCTCGAGCATATTGTAGCATCCACAAGCATGTGCTGTCTAACCCCCAAGTCATCATTGCAAGGCGCGTCCTCATTCTTGGCAGCAAATTTGTACGCAAAGTCCGTTTTCGGCGAGGATGCCCTAGTAAATGTCTCAGTTGAAAAAAAAGAGGACTCGGACGGCAGACTCAGTGGATATATCCGAATACGCTCTAAAACACAGGGTATTGCTTTATCCTTGGGGGATAGAATCACTGCGGTTCAGAGAGCAGCAACATAGATATAGCATAAACTTTGTTTGCCCATTGCAAAGAGCAGCTTGACACCTAATACAGGGCCTAATTTACACGGCAAAAAAGCCCATTGCGAGAGACGTGGGAATTTAGTTTGTGGGGGTCTGTTCTATCATATGAAGCTGGCCTGACACGCGCTGCCGACAACCAGGACGAGCATTGCTCGCTGCACCGCAATCTATGCCGATGCCCCACCCTGTTACTTATTCCAAAAAGGAATTGTTCAAGACTTGCTCATGGTTCATTTTCACGGTCACGAACTACTCAGCAGGCTAACTTGAACTACTCAGTACTAGGTCACCCCTCCTGGGACCCTCCTGGGCACACCGGAGATTCCAATAGGTACGATAGCGACTGGGGAACGATACTACTACAAGTAGGAAAAAAGGAAAAAATTAGGGCGTAATTGCGCGTCCATTTTTACTTTGTTTTGGAGCGATGTGGTTTTTGGTCATAGCAGGGAAGGGGGGGGGGGGGTAAAACTACGAGAAGCCCTCACGAGTGTCTCGTTTGGCTGCCGGTGCCGCCGATGCGCGCCTGCTGCGTCCCCGCCCGCGCGCGGGAAGGGAGTCCATCGACGCTGACCAACGAGTGAGCGTGAATTTGGCAGCATCCGGCGGCCGTGCGGTCGATCGCACCGACGCATAGCACGCAAATAGGTTCGATCTCCGCTTCTGCGCCGTCCCCAAGGACGCGGACAGGACCTACGTGAAGCGAGACCCCATAATTATACGGCAAAGTGTGGTTGCTTTCGCCCCTCGGGGACCGGAAGGTGCCGAACGGCGGCAATATTCAGTGGCCATCAGGTTTGAGGGCGCCGTTGACGCTGAAAGGGGGGGGTAAAACAGCCAAATTTGGCTGTACTCACGGAGCATTAAGTGTCGCAGGGTAATTCAGCACGAATTTACCTTCGGGAGGACGTACTAGGCTACTACTAGTAGTACCGTGACCAGCCTGAGTACGTACTAATACCGGGCTTCCTAATTTGGGGGCGACGCTGCCTTTAAGTAAGACAGGGGAAAGCGGGGATTGGAGGCACGTATGCTGGTAGCACGTGGAGGGTGAAAGTGCGGATTGTTAAAAAGCGTTACTACTAATACTAGCCTAGTAGTAGCCTACTAGTCACGGTAGAGAATTTTGTGCACAACCAAAGAAGCTATGATCGCCCCGCCACCAACCGAGCAGGGGATGGTGGCGATGTGAGATCGGAGCGACCAAGCGCCGCTTTCGCACGGGGCGATGGGCGCACTTCTATTAGAGTCAGGGGACCATTCGGCCCAAAATCAAGAAGAGCGGCTACCCCGGGCCCCCACGGGTCCCCCACTGGCAGTAACTTCCCCAGTAAAGGCTGATACTGCGTGCCGATAGAACGGGCACTACCAGTGTCGGGCAGACTAAATAAGTTACCACCGACCAAGTTGGGGAATCTCAGAGGGGTTTCGGGCTTCTTGGCACCGGCAAAGTCTCAAAAGAGTTTTGTCTTGGTGGTGCGGGCTTTGGCAACTGACGGCTCAGCAGTCCCATGGAGCGCGTGCAAACTCCCATTCTTTTCCGTGAGTCATCGTTTGGCAAATGCACAGCGCTTACGAGTCACTCGAGCACACACGCTGAGGCGTTGCATGATGCTAAGAGACAGATCTTTTGCAGCGCACAGCCCACCAACAGCGTCGTCGACACTACGAGAGCACATACTCGAGTGCAAAGTGTTCAGCAGCAATCGTGTAAGCGTGGAGGCACACGATCCAACCCTAGGATGATAGAAAGGCGTCTAGCAACGGGTGCTATTGCGGAAGTGCCATTCATCAAGTCTCGTAATGCTACACTTGCACTAGCAGCTGCATATACCTAAGTGCGATGCATCCAAAAATTATTGTCGAGACACTGTGACTCACTTGAGGGACTAACAATGACCTGGTATTATTACGTGCAATACAATCAAGGATACTGATACAATGAAAATCGAGCGAATTCACCTGTCCTCTCTTCAGGGGATCAAAAAGAGCTTGAACATGACGCTCCTCAATACGTTGCACGTGATATGGGTCACGACACAAGCTACTTATTTGAGCGGCACATGCCTATTATGACGATAATATATTCTCAATTGCATGCATCCAGTATATATATATATACCTCAGCAATATCAGAACGTCGCTCCATAGTCATGTCGACCAGAAGAGCAAGCGTAGGTATTAGCTCGGGTGAACGAAGAGCAATGGCTCCCTGCTGATGACAGGAGAGCGCATCAATGAGGTTCAAGAGACAGGGTAAGATATCTAGACTAGAACTTCCATCATCATTTTTTATGTTGGCGACAACATAAGTGAAAGCAGCTCCCAGTGCCGTGACCATCTTCTTTGCAAGGGCACTTGTAAGTTCAGTTGAAGTTCTGGCTTTCAATATTGAACCCCCGAGGCTTGCCGAGGCAAGTTGCTCAGGTCCCGATTTTGCATTTTTGAGGGCATTGATGGCTACATCGAAGATGCCTTGGGCCTTTGATATGATATGAGACTGCAGGACTCCACCCGCAGCTATGTGGACCAGAGAAAGTAAAGATAAGCCACTTAATGTCTTGGCAAGCATTGGATTAGTCATCAGTCCATTTAGTGGAACAGATACATGCGTAGCGCCAGGTTTGCTGGGAGTATGTCCAGGCAACAACAGTCCACACCCTGCTAGAGTGATCAGTGCTCTAAGTAAATCGCTCTTAGATGCGACATATAAGGAAGCATCGTTGCCAGGACGGGAAAGTTTCATGAGCAGAGTAAGCGCTGAAAGTGCCACGAGATCAATGCTCGTCATGGTAATGATGTGAATGACTTGCTTCTCTAGTGCGGGCAGAATATCATTTTGAGCTAGAATTGTACGCACAGCACGATCCTGTCCATAATCTACAATGCAAATTAGTAATCTGAGCCCAAGAGCAATATCAGCGATGCCTGTCTTCCCATCTGCTCTTCTGGTATCAACAATAAATTTAACGGCAGTCTCTACGGCACCTGTTTCGTGGAGATAGCGAGCTGCATCTGTGCTTGAAGCCAAAGCTGCGGCAATGGCATTGCGCACACGTGTGCGCATTTTCCCTGGCGGCGACATGAGGAGAAGGCGCAGCATCACGGGACATGCCTTGGCAATGGCACTAGAGGCGGCTGAATCGAGCAGTGAATCGAATCCAATATAGGTCGTGTTAGTGGCATTTTGATCTGTACAGGCATCAGCAAACATATTCAATATTGATTGAATTTGAATCGAGTCAGGATCAGCAGAGGTAGTCAATGCTTTGGTTACGCCCTCATTTGGCAGGCCACAAAGGTACTCGTGGTTGTCAAAACTATCCCGGATGCGTGGGGCTACCAAATATACTAACACCCGCGTGCCAGCTAGGGCCACAACAGGGTCACCTGAAATATCGACAGTTGCCTCTGCAACTGCAATGCTAGCAAGACGTGTGACGGCTTGCGAAAACTTTCCAAATGCCGCAAATGATGTTGCCAGAGCACGGACAGCAGCATCAGAATCAGAGCAAATATTATTCATGATGTCCACAGATGCTTGGATGATTTTTAGGTCAGCAGAGTCCTTTGTGCTCCCCTGCTGGATTGCAGAAAGCATATCGATGATGGTGCTGATAAAATGTACTGTTAGTGTTGGAGTCGGTGCCGAAAGAAGGAGAGGACGGTGGAGCTCGCCAACCTTGCAGAGCGTAACAAGACAACTCGAAGCAGCAGGCGATGTAGGTCCAAGAACCAGCAGTCGGGCCAACACCCCACCCTCTATAGCCTCTGTGGCAGCTACACCTGAAGTATCTTCGATCATTATGGAACGCAACATTAAGATAGCACGATCTACCGCGAGAATGTGGGCTGTCGTGACTTCAGAGTCGTGCAGCGGCACAGAGCCTGTTATCAGAGATACCAGTGCTGCAGCATCCATATCGTCGATTCCTGTGGTAACTGATGATCCACTAGCTACCTCTGAGTAAAATCGCAAAAGCAAAGTACTATATCTCTGCTCAAAGCGATGCTCGGAATCGTGGAGTAATATAGCAGTTGATGATTGCAAGGATGTCACCTTGGAGCCTTTATTTTGGGCTACCGACAGCAGCAATTTGGTTGAGCACAAACTACGCTCATCAGGTCTACTACTAACTACATCAGTTTTGATGAAGGTATCAGAGTCGATGTGATTTGGTGCATCGGCCAGGGCCGTAATGATTTGTCTAGTGCTTTGTACAATAGCATCCTTCTCTGAATCATTCTGGCAGAAAGGGTGCCAACTACCATTCACCACACTAACAAGAGCAGACATCACCTTTGTTTGCTTCGCCGCACTGGTTAGCATAATGGCGCTTCGTGGCTCTGCTGCCACATCCAAAGGTTGTACCAAGTAGAGAAGTGCGGAGAGGGCGACAGTCGCAGGCTTGAACGTAGCCATGTTGCGCACACGAGCAATATTGAGAAACAGCATGATGAAGAGCGGCACATTTGCCGCAGCTAAGATGCTACGTGGTCCTGAGTAAGTACTAAGTGTCGATAGAGCGGTTAGAGATTTCAATTCGAGCTGTCTACTGATTCTAGCTCTACTGCGCCTAATATCTATGAGAAGCAAAGGCACAGCATCACACACACCAACTCTAGCAAGCTGATTGGCTCTCTCCTCACTAGCGGTGGCAAGAGCAATGATGGTGGAAAGGCAGATGTTAGCACAACACACCCCAAAACCACAAGTACCCAGCAAAGGGGCGCGGACCACAAAAACAAGTGCACTAAGACATCCTGGCGAATAGGCGACTGTATCGCAAGCCACATCACCGCCACGATGACAAGCTTCATCCAGTGTGCGCAAGGCCTTCTTCGCAGAATTGGCAGCTAGAGCTTCTATGACATTCGACGGTACAGTTCCAGCATCAGTATGCTTGGCTGTTGCATCAGAAACAATAGAACCACTCGCAAGAGCTTCGCCAAGCGTTCCTACGCCTCGTATCACGTCACGGTCATGACTGAAAGCATACAATGAGATGGCAACAAATGCCTGAAGGGCGTCTGCGCGGATGGCGGGATCCTCAGCACCTAGGCACCTTGCAGTGACTCCAACAAGCCCTGCGTGAACGAAAGCCGGGGCAACGGTTTCATAGTCCTGGCGGTCATGATCCTGGCGGAGAAGCGCGGCTAGGAGCCGCACAGCTGCACGCCGCCCCTCTAGCTGTCGTATGGCCACAGACTCGCAAGAGAGGATGGCGGTAATGGCAAGACAACAGCAGTGGCTCTTTGAAACTTGAATTTTGCATTGACATTCAGAGGCATGCTCTAAACGACCAACTGGTCGTGCGGCACCACAAAGTGAACCAAGAGCAAGCAATATTGCAGTTGTAAGCGATTCGACAAAAGGTGCATTTGCAGCGTGGGAGTCTGATGATATAAGCTCATTTGATACAAGATTATCCAGAAGATTGCAAAGCCTTAAAAGTGAACGGCCGTGTGGAGGAGCAAGAAGCGCCAGAATGAGAATTGACTCATCGCTACTCTCGCGCCAATAAGCATCAATTGAGACATGCACTAGCATTGCGGCGCGTGATGCAACATAAGCATGACTTGGAGCAGAACTAAACTTGGCCACGTTCCTTGAATCAAGGAAGCTGCGTGTTGAAATAAGTTCAAACAGCCCAGCCTGCGCGACCTTGACCGCGGGACGGGCATCATTATTACGTGCGCCTGCTGATATACAAAGTACAATCGCAGAGAGCGCCGCCACGCCCCGTGGCCTACGTTGTGCGTCAAGAGATGATGCAAGTTCGTGGGCAACCATTGAAACCAATGCCGAGAGCAAACACGATGGTTCGGAGAGTGCAATTTCCTCTGCTGCACCCGGCACTCGTGTCATGATAGCAGCAATGATGCGAGCACCGTCATCTCGCCGGGAGTCAGGGAAAAAATCTTGGCCACGTCGTTCTGCCCCTACACGGGCAGCAGCCTCGAGAAGGGGCGAAACAATTGACTCTGACTTCAAATTATCTGTTTCAGTTACTAGTGCTGCCACACCGATGTGTAGACCACCAGCAACAAATAATGCCTTAGTCGCAATATCTACAAATGACTCCTCTTCTGCAACATCCGCACCTGTTTTTTTGGCAACGTAATGACACATGTCTGCCAAAACACGCCTATTGAAATGCCCAATAAGTGGATTACTGCACGCATTAATCAACTCTCGTGCGAGGTATTCGTCTCCTCCGATCTGGCGCCTGAGGAGTTGTAGAAATAAATCACTTATAGAACTCAGTGCAATAATAAGCTCAAAAACAGCTGTGGTGACATTAGTTTCATCACGCGCCCGAAGAAGAGGGGAGATGGATCGGCAAACACCCGCATCAATGGCAGCTTCTGCAAGTTTGTTCATCAGATTGTCTGCTTCATCAGACCGTGCAGGTGTGATTACAGCGGAGCAAAGAGCCATCATTAATGCTAGAGCATGTGATCGTACATGGGAGGATGACGATGACAACAACGCAACAATAGTAAAGACCCCACCGCTGGCAATGATTCCCTTGGCAGCTTGATATGGATCTCCGCCCAGAATTGGTTCCATTGCTGCTGCTGCCCATTGCTGCAAGCTGTCATCTGGGGCTATCAACAATGGCACAAGCAAGGTAGCAGCCGAAGCTTGTGCTAACGTACTTGCTGCAAATTTACAAGCACGCGCTGCGTAGTATGCGCATCTTACTGCTGACTCTTGCCCTGGGGGCTCTTTGAGACACTCAGCTATGGAAGTAAGTACCCCTGACGATACCAGGGCCTTTGCAAGGGCACCGTACTGAGCTGGGGCGTCGTCATCATTAACCAATGTGCTAGCCAACGATTGAAGCGCTCGTGCTCTCTCTGGACTCGGAGGTCCCGACAAGATCTGTTTAAAGGCTTTCGCAGTGAGTCCTGCAGATGATGGCACTCGCGTGCCCGCAACTATGCACCTAAGTATGTGTGTACATCCCCATTTTATTCACAATGGCAATGGCGCACCAGCCCAGCCATGTAGCGCGCTCATTGTCATTGGCCGCCGCGAACTCGACCTCGCCAATGCCTCTCTTGCCTAAGGCGAAAGAAATGTCGCAAGGTGCAAGGCAGGGGTCGCTATTCGTCACACTGCAAGACGCCGCTGTTGGTTAGACCCTGTTTATCAGATGAGGTGTTGCTTGTAATAGCGATCTTCCAGCGAAAAATGTCATCTTTCATCGAGCGTATTTTGCCTTGACTCGCAGATTCGTGCAATGCTGCTCCTTGAAGTTCGACGCAAAGCTCAGCCTTTGCTTGCTTATTATCAGAGAATACAGTCAATGTTGAACCACAGACCTACCGCAGCGAATGTTGAAGATCTGTGGCATTCTAGTACCACGCCACGCACCCGGACATAAACTCGGCGCCAACCCAAGCCTTTGAGCTCCTTTCTCAGTCGAAGGTTACCCTCAAAGTCACTCTTTAGGGTATTTGCCAAGCTGCCCTACAATTATCAGCAAGTATTGGATTACTGATCACAGCCGACAAATTTACATTGGGAGATTCGTCCTTGCCACTGTTGGACCTCATGCTAAATATTGGCTCTTTCCATTGGTCTTCGCTCTGAAGCACTCGAGCAAATTCCTCATCGCTGAACGCACTCCCCGGTGACGCAGACGTATCCAAGCTTTGCCTTCGTGCCGTCTCCTCCATTTGCAGGCGTCGCGCCAGCTGTTCGTCTGTGTTTGTCTTGTTCAAAGAGCCAGGGAAAGTCCAGGAGGTGGTTTGTGAATTGTGGTCAACGTAGAATGTTCGACCATCAAGATCACACCGTTTCTCCCATCCACTTGGTAGTGACATGTCTAACTCCCCCCCCCCCACCAAGCACTTACCGCTCCCCGGTGAAGGCTACCAACACTCCCCGGCAAACCCGTACCTTCAACTGCTGGGTACTAGCTCTAATATATACCCCTTGAGCCGAATTGAAATTGAGTGCTACCTAGGTATGATCCACAGCCAATGCCCGAGACCGGAGTACGTGCTGCGTATATACTACTTCAAAGAGAGGATAAGGTAGAAACTTGAATGTACAATGATGTCAAGTCTCAGGCTTGACGCACATTCAAGCTCCTCCAGCTGGTGGCGGACTCGTACACGCGGAACTAGCAGAGCTCGGTGCGGCGCGACGCGCGCAGCGCCTCGGCGGAAATCATGATCGCGGGGTTGAGCTGGGTACCTAGTATCTGCTTGTTATGTAAGGGCTCGCCGAGCGCCTCCTCCGAAGCTAGGGGGGGGGGGGAAGCCAGACATGCCCCAAATTTTCATCGCTCCGTGGGAGGTGGCTTTTCGGTGTGAAGGCACCTGGGGGCATCCTAAGGACGCCCAGACACCGCTTTACTCGGGAGGGGTCACTTTCGCGGTGGGACGTGGACGCAAAGTACCACGGTGTGGCCAACCAAATTGCGACCCCTCCCAGTTCGGGTTTTGTTCAAAATAAACCTCGCCCTACGCCGGTGATTTGGTCTCCCGAGGGCCCTTAGGTACCTGTTCCGTGGAGCTGATGCGCAAACGCGATCGTCTAGCTTGATGGCGTGCCAAAAGTATCGCCCGGCGAGGCACGAAACGCCACTGGCGCGACGTTCGCGGTCCACTAAAATCGTCAGATCCTAACCGTTTCGTCAAAAGGTGGGAATAGACCCCGGGGACCTAGTTTATGAAAATCCACCTCCCCGGGCTACGTATGTATGCGCTGTGGCCTGTCAAAATCTGACGTCCCCCTTCCCCCCCGCCCCGTAACCGCGAGATATCTCTCAACCGGGCAGCTTTATCCAGGCGGGGGCGTGGGGCGCCGGATCTAAGCCGCCGTCAAAAACCCTAGCAAGATCAGCAATCGCCCGATCAGCCAGACGCCGCACTAGGGGGCTTGGAAATTGTGAAGCGAGATCTGCATACCGGAATGCTGGTTTCACGTTGGCCTCTATCAGCCAAGCTCGCGCGTTTTGGTCAACAATGAAATCAAAGCCGACGAAGACAAACGAACCGCATGGAAGCTCATGCCGGATACTCCCGTGGGCAAGTTTCACTGCTGCCGCAATATCCGGTTTTGTTCGTGTGTCATATATATTTCTTCCGAGAGCCTCACGAACATGTGCCTCGGATGCTATATTGTCAGCATAGAAAAACCCAAAAGCGCCCAGACCCCTTTGAACCATTTGGTTCATGAGCCCTGAAGTTGCAGTTTTCGCGCGGTGAAGTTCAAAAAGCCAGCAGTCAGTTCGCCGGAGTAATGCCCAGACACGGAGCTCAAACAGAGAGGCGCCGCGTGGCAGTGTCCCTGGATCTACAGCCCGTTGGATCACAACTGCATCGCGAGCAAATACCAAAACGTTGGCAGCATGTGAGTGCGCCGTCGGGACATCTCCTGCGGGCACTGTACCTGTGCCACCGCTAGTGCGTGGGTGCTTTACGAAGAATCGTGTTGCTAGTGACAACGCACAGCTCGCTCTCCGTTGATTGTACCAATCCAGCAATGCAACGTTGCTTCGGATGACCCACGTCTCTGGCCATCTCCGCACGCCTTGTTTAAGGGTCTTTCTTGTTGCACATTCCAGTCGCTCGAAAAGTCTTGCCTTGCACGCGAGAGGCTCGCAGACTGCTAGCCAAACCCACTGAGACGTGTGCGGCCTAGATTGTATCACTCCCTGCTGTGTCAGCAAAGCCACTGTGGCCTCACTAAATCGAACTGTTCGCGTCCAGCCTCGCTCGTTCAGATGTACGGCAACAGAATGGTGGTATTTGGTGAAATATTTTGGTTGTCCTGCACACTTCGCCATTGCCACATATGCGGTGCCCACCAGTGGGGGGTAACCGAGCTACCGAGCGTGTAAACCCTGCAATTTAGCGTGTAAATTGTAATTACGGTAATTTACGCTGAATTGCAGGGTGCCGAATCTGCGACTTGTGTTTTACACCGGGGCGATAGCAAAAAATGCAAGAACGTATACTGGCCGCGCGTATTTGGCTTGGGCACTGAGGGGACCTCCCTCTAGAGCCAAGCGTACTAGCTCGTATTTTATACGTATCAGGGCGAGATCAGCGTGCGTCGGTGGTAAACCAGCTCTACAGAGGTCTCGAGTACACTGTGATTTGCTCTGTAATTGCAATTACCGTATTTTAAGTGGAATTACACCCCGATTTTGTTTTACGTGCAAAAAGCGGACTGCGTTATCAAGATCGTTAGTATAGTGGATTCGTGTGAATTGATGCGGGTCTTGCGGACGCGACTTCCTGCAAACTGTTTGGGCTTACCTGACGACACATTTGGCTGCAGAGTAGACTAAGGCTAAAGATAAATCACTGGCGATTGAGCCCCGAGCCTCCAGAGCTCGTGGGTTTCTACGTAGACAGCGTACTTGCAAACCTCCCCGACACGTGATGGCGCGGGACCACCCGAGAGGGTAAAAGCGGGGCAGGGCTTGACCGGTCCGGCGCGCGCTCCCGGCGCGGTGCCCGACGGTGTCCGCGATTCGTTCACCCTGTCGGTCGCCGCCACGAACTTGAAGTTCCCCGCGGGCCTGTGGTTGTGTTGACATTGCACGCCGGTCACACGCTGGGTCCTGGAATTACTGTGTGGTGCCAGCCTCTGTTCGGAGCGAAACCTCACACCGCATGTGTCTGGGTTCTCGATGGGGGCAGGGCGCCACGTGAAACAACACCCGGGCCCTAGTCGCCAATCCCTACAGTGCACAGTGGTCAAGCGCTCGGGGTTCGTACTACCTGGGAGTGCCAGTGGGCACAATAAATAAATTAAGGTAGGCCTTAAAAAGGAACAAGCTCCTAAGAGCCTTCTCCCTGCTCGGTCAGGATGCCCAACCGGAGCTTCGCATTCTTCAATATATTGAATCTCAGCTAAAGACGGGGGCGGACACCCAACCCCAAATTTGCCGTACCTCTATAACTAGACGTGTGGTGCGGTCGCAAATTGAGAATAGGGGGCCCACATACCCGTCTAGGACGTGACCGAAACGGGTAAGCGAAACGATTAGGTTTGGAAATTTTAGTGGCCTGCGAAGGTCGCGCCAGTGGCGTTTCGTGCCGCGTCAGGCGGCCTATCTGACAGCCCATCGGGTACCCGGCCGCGCCTACGCATCCGCCCCACGCCATAGGTACCCGAGGGCCCCTGGGAGACCAAATTACCAGCATAGAAGCGAGTTTTGATTTTTCAGTCCAGAGGTCTCTGAAATACCCGCACGTTAGGCCCCAGATGGGCATCTTCGCGACCGCGTCTCGCCGCGAAAGTGGACCCTTCCCCCCAGCCCGGTCATGAGGCGTACAAAGGGACTCTTTGGGATCCCACAGCCAAAATCGCGACCGGAAAAGTGGCTGGGAACTCGAACCTCAGATTACGAGACCGCCCCCTTAGCTAAAGTGATTACTTCAGTCTAGGAATCATGATACTTAATCTTAAACAACTTAGTCTTCGGTGGTGCCAGTGCCTTTTCATATTTTGACTGTTGAATATCCATATTTGAAACAAATAAAGTCCTACAAGTTTACAATTGATAACGCAATAACCAGCCCAAAAAATGGTCTTTGCAAGAGACAGAGGGGAGCATCTGGATAGTCGAACAGAGGGAGACTAGCTCGTAGTATTGTATATGTTTCAGTTCGCTTTGAGCCTGAGTCCAGCAATTCTCCACCACGCAGCCTTTCGGACCTCGCTTAGGCTTTGCTTGCGCCGCACTACAGGGCTTCCAGGAGCGCAGTTCTTTTACCTTCGCATTTTGAAAGATTCTCAAGTACAATAGATGAAAGAAGGGCATGCATCTCATTTGACTGAACAAGGAAAGGTAGAAGGGCACCGGATAGGCCAGCCTTGTGCATAATTAAGCAGGACGCGTGGTCCATGCTGAGGCCTCGGAGTGTGTGTAGTGTAGGATCTATTATGCATTGGATACCTGTTTGGAGTGCGTCTACTGCGGGCGAAAAGTTGTGTGCATTTGCTGCAGCTACAATGCTGTCAACAGCAAGCACTGCAAAGGAGCCGACAGTCTCAGTCAATTCATTAATTTTGTCCATGCGAATAGCGTTCGACATGTGCAAGAGGTTCACCTCTTCAGTCAGCGCGATGACAGTCGCATCGGAGACAGTCAGGGCACCCCTCAGGTCTTTATTGGCTGCACAATGAAATATCCTTTGTATACGAGTCGCGGCAGCATGCCGTCTGGTCAACTGAGAGAGGCGCGGGCACCAGTCACAACATGCATGTTGCATCAACTGTGCGGCACGATGTCTGATGTCACATTTGCATTCACGCAGCTTACCAAGTTCTAGTTCGCATGCATTTGTAAGCTGGGCTTGCCGCCTGAGCTCAAGTATCTCAGTGTCTATTTCCAATCGGGAACGCTCAGATGGCTCAGACACCTTGTGCCACTCTACTTCTTTTAGCACGGCACTACTACTTGACTTATTTCCTTCAAAACGATCTTTGGGATCCAAGCAGGCTGGCGGGTTATCTCTAGAGCCACCGCCTTCTTGCCTGTGAATGCGTAACCATCGGGGGGACTGCATCAAATATGCCAGCTTCTGAATGATTTTACAAACCCCCATCCAGCCATCTTGGATTAATGCAGCACATGCACATCGTTTTTGCGGTACTGCGTGGTGGCCAAGCGGGTCCCGCCTGAGCCGCTGAGCACATTTATACATTTCCTTGGCGAGAATAGACTCATTTCTGGGTACTCCTCGTCTCGATAAAGTTCGATTTTTCGCTTTGGCCTTTTTAATACATGCTCTCCACAGCTTGTTAGCCTCCATTCTCCAGTGATTTTCTCCATATCGCAAATAGCAACCCTCTGTTAAGAGGTGCACAGCACACTCTCCCGCTTCTGCTATCAAGGGTGTGGCTTTGTTCGCTGCAAACTCTCTCACCAGTTCGTGCGCACCAACAATCCCCATCGGATTAGTGGCGAATTTGCAATTGCGCGTGGCCAGGGAGCAATCCCAAGATTACATTACGAGCTGGATATTCAGATACAAGTGTGGCCAGTGATGGTACCTACGGTATCCTATTCGGCGAATTCGCCACTAACTCGGCTTCCACCGCGGTCACGCTTACACTCACTGCGGCCATCGGCCCAGAGATGGCTTCCCACTTCAAGTTGAAATTCACTGGCATGCCTGAGTTGCTACCACTGGCCCAGCGTGATGGAATTAATATCATGATATCATAGTAGTACTAGCCTGAGTACCGTCGCGGCGAGCACTGGCAGCGGCAACCAGAGTGGTTATCGACATTCGACAGCACTGGCCCGCTCCGATGTCGTTGAATATCATAGAGCGTCCACGGTTATCTGCGTAACAGTTGAGTGCGGTGATTGCGATCATGATAGACCCATCATGATGCCAGTGATCGCCGCCGCGAACTTGAAACGCCGAGACCATCGGCAATGCATTAAGATTACTAACTTCATTATCGTAGTAGTTACGGGACCCCTTGCATCACGCCACGGTGTGAACGCCGCCAGACTTAGGAGAGGGCCCTTGGTCTTCGTGGGTGTCAATACCATGTAATTGGGTTAATTGCGTTCGAGTACCCAGGATTGGACTTTTCAACTGCTGCAAAAAGCGAATCAAAGCCCCAATTCAGGAAAAGCAATCTGACTTTGCTCCACAAATTGGCGGCTACCGACCTAATAAAAGGAAGCGTGTGAGGTTGCTAACTCGCTGACACAGAATGGTACATTATACTGGACTTTCAAGAGCATCTTCAACGTCTTACTCGGGCATGTGTTCTTAATCCGAATGAGTTGAGTGACGTTTCCGAAATTTTTTGCAGGTATGAAGTTAGCCGAAGCAGGTTTCATTTCCATGTCCACATACTTCGGGACAGCTACTTGGAAAATCAGTTGCTCTAAGTCGCTGTCTGTGTAATTTAAAAAAATGCATTTGATGATTATTTCTTCATTGTCTTGTATTTCAAGATCCATTGTGATTTTCAAACCTCCTTTGTCAAAAGCAGTCACTGACATGTTAGTTTGTTGAAACTGCAATTCAGGTGGACTAGTCTGATGGTGGCTTTTCCGACCTTGTGCTTCTCTTCTTGGGAGTGTATCAACCTCTGAAGGTAACTCTGAGAAAATATCAGAAAGAAGATCCCCATCATCTTCCGTCGTTGTGATAACGTTGATGCTTCCTTGAGGCTCAGGTGTGTTGTCCAAGATGCAACCAAGGCCTAGTAAATCAGAGGGTGGAGATGACTTGGCATCAACACTTTTTCCCGTAGACTGAAAAGTTTTTCTCGAGTCAATCGTAGTTGCACCTACGCCAAAGTCTCTCAATTTAGATAAACTCATACTATGCATGCACTGATTGTGTGGTGTAACCATGGCCAGCCGAACGGACAGGAGGCATTTGAGCGAAAGTCTGGGGCAGCACCTTGTTCCATTGGCTATCTAGTAGTAGCAAATATTCGCAAGATCGTTGGTGAAGTTCAAGCGAGAGTGAAGTCTTGAATTGTCTAATGAGGCGAAATCATTCTTTGGTTGAAGACTAACGAAGAGGACGCAGCATTGCGCGAAATCAGCATAGTATTTTCTATCCGGCTTTTATCGAGGTGATTGGAAAGTTTCATCAGAGCAGTAAGCACGTATGATTTTGTGAGTTCGCTCGCCAGGTGTGACCTCAGAACAGCCCCCAAAAGCTCAAGAATTTCAGCACCTGACACTTCGTGATAGCAATTTTCGGGGTCGCCACCACCGCCGTAAGGAGAAGCCAAATGATCACCATATTCACCAATGCACCAGATCGACACATGCATTAGGGCAATTTGCACTCGAGGCAGCTCATCGCGTAAAAGTCGAAAGAGCTTGTGTGTAGCAAAGCTATGAAGATGCTTTAGCTTTGATACATGATCGACCGTCATGCACAAGATGCCGTTATCGCAATGATCGCCAGCAATCGTGAGCATGGCAATTAGAGTCTCCACCTGCCATCTGGGTGATGGAGCGAACCTAATTATCACCGGGCATTAATGAAGAGTAAACCTGGAAGTCAATCATTGCGGCAGTGTTGATACCTTTCGATAACAGTGGCAACCTATATGTTTGTCACCTTAAAAAATATAACATGATGTGCTGTGCACCGGAGTGGACGCGACTGCAGAGGATGGCCTTGTGTTCAGAAGCGCAAACAACCAGGTAGTTCAGTATTTCACGTACCAGTTCAGTTACATTATCAGAATTGACTAACTGATATGTAAGCTCAAGTGCACGCTGACGAATGGAGACATCGGGGTCCTTAAGACACTCCAAAACGGTCGTACCTGCGTTTCTATGATGATGGTGGAATCATTATCCCAAAAAAACACGCGGGAGTTCACGGTGGCGCTGCACGGCTGAATTGTCATCATTGACAACTTTAGAGAGAGAACTAAGTGCAACCTACAGGAGCCGTGGCCTGAGTAATATAACCGACGGTATTACTGCAGCTGACACACATATCGAATGTTATTGTCACAGTTAAGGAGAAAGCGCCCGAGGATGTTAACTGCCAAGATTTTCAAACCAGAGTCAGACTCGATAGTCATAACCGTCTTGACACACTCATAAAGAATGGCGTTTCCAGCATTACGATTTGATTCTGTATTTGTTGCTACCTATTTTTCTGTGGTTTTGTTCATTCAACGCAGCACGTCAAATGAACCTGAGCTAAAACATCATTCATTGTCTCGCTTGCTTCAGCATTTTTTTGGCCTGTCAAATTCGTTGTCTCAACCAAATATATAAACAAGTGACGTTGGAATTCACCCAGGATTGCAAGCAACTGGAGAAGCTTCACCTGTGCTGACTATGCAAGTAGAGTGTCCGGATAACGATTACCTGAAGAAATGGGTCGGCAATTCCAGCAATGTCGTGGTCGGGCCTGGATATAATAGTTTTGTCTGGTCGCCAGAAATTCTTGCTTAAGCGCAGGGCCAACGAATATCCGAGATTAAGAAGATTTCTGAGTAATTTAACAAGAGCTGGCACTACGAGATACATCGTTTCATTCATTGCGGAATGTAGCATAAGAACCTAGAGAAACAGAGCGATTAGACTTGCTGAGTCAGACCAGTCAACAAAAAACTCACAGTAGCAACAAGCTGTGTGGCAGAAATTAGCACACCATGGGATCGGTCCTTCAAGAGGCCTAAAGCTCCGTCTACATACACCCCAGAGAGTTCGGGAGAACGTTTGAGGATGCGGATCAGAGCAAGAGCTGCCTTCTTGCGCACATACGGAGTGGGTGATCCTACTTGACGAGCCACATCAGTCGCAAGCACACGCCCCATATCTGCCTGTATGCCCATAAATAGTAAGGTGACCTGTCATTGAGGTTCACTTCCACTCGGCGCGTGCGGTTGCAAGATTCCCTACTGAAGTCAAGGCCAGACCAACAACGTGCTGTGACCTATGTTTTCAACTGATCTCGTCCTGCATATTGTTCCGCACAGATGGTGACTCGTGTTGTAGATCATTTTTGAGTGAATTGGTCACAAGTGTTAAAATTTCGGTCCGTTCATCCAGTAAGAGCATTAGTGCAAGGTAACCTTATTCTGGAAGTATCAGGGTTAGCACATCGTATCATCGCACCGATACGCTTCTCCAGAAAACGAGGTGATGCAATAAGCTTCAGGCATTCCATCTGGCCGAAGTGACTAGGGTAGCCTAGAAATTAAGGATGATCGTTTATATGGTCATACGGTTACCTAGCATGTGAATGAAAAGGAGTTTCGCAACATTCCGATGACGCACGGATGGAGCGTTCTCCTTGAAAGCAGTGCGGATAAGTGCGCATTCCTTTGAGATGACTGCTCGTTCTTCCTGGGCTGTCTTACCTGTTCATGTGTTGATGACGCCGCAGTATAGAGACACCGCAGTAGGACATGCGCGAACTGCACGAATTAGTTCACGTAGCTTTATCGACATGCTCACTTGTTGTGAGAGCTGGGGAGATGCTGGGGCCCTAGTTATTTAGTACATGTCCCTAGTTAGTGGGCCAAGACCTCCTTCCCCAACCGACGGACCTGTAGGCTGCAGAGGGGGTAGACGAGGTGTGTGGTGTGAGTGTGAGGACATATTCTCACACCCTCGCCTACCCCCCTCTGCAGCTGGTCCTGCGAGGTCGCGCTGTCCTCGACCCAGGTCCGAGCGGCGGTCGCGTCCGCGGCGTAGCAGAGCAGCTTCCGCGCTTCCTCCGAAATTTCGCTGAAGACCAGGCCGCGGATCGGGCCGACCGCAGAGAGCCGCAGCTCGAGCGGTCCGTTCGGCGAGCGTCCGAGGATCTCGCGGTCGATCGTGCGTAGCCGCGAGCGCATGTCCGTATTGACCGACGCGGCCCGGGAGTCCACGGCGCGCATCGACGCGGGGCTTCGGTTCCAGTAACGCGTGCGGCCGAAGCCAATCGTCTTGACGTCGCCCAGGACGAACTCGCCATCCTCGGCGCTATTCATTTGTAATAATTGAAGAATACGGGTTTTTGAGAGAAAGCGGACGTTTCGCCATCAAAGGAGGACCCCGCCGATGGGCGGCGACGGGCGGACTGGGTCATTCCCTGGTACCTCCGCAAGCCATTATGAAAGCGCGTTCGAATGGTCTCCAGATCAACGCTTCGTGAATTTTGTTGCCTTGTATCCATCGTAGGTTCCGTGTGACCATTGAGAGCTCAAAGATCTCTAGCATCGGTGCCCGAGCGGCGTCAATGGGGCTATTTCAAAAATAGCACTCTCAACATGCAGTGCCGCACGAAGACGCCTCGTCCCATCGACCCTCGAACGCCGACAAGCAGCACGCCCTTCGAAGTGGTCGTACAACCCGTTGGTGGCACCAGAGCACAGTCATCGAAACGTGTGCGGCGCAAATGCACGTCGGAAACGCTCAGAGCACGCACGATGAACCATCATCACGACGCCCGGAATGGCCTCGGGGCAGCCGAGATGCCACACCGTGTCGAGCACATCCCCCTTTTTCCTCGACCTACATTTCGGCCTTGTGCAAGCCGTTAACGTACGCACGAACGTCGGCTCTGTGGCAGCACCCGCGCACGACCCAGTGGGACCGCGTGACGCGGCGCCAGGAGATCACATTCACGGAGTACGGGCTATCCGAGCGCTCGAGCCTGACAAGGGGTACCGCAGTACCCCTTGACCGAGCTGGGACTGCCGGGTTTCGTGGTTGGGACTTGCTACTACCCTGACAAGGTTTGGTCTTCGAGGCTGCCCTTTGTGTGTTATAACGTCGAGGCCGGATGGCAAAATTTCACCATAATACTTTTTGTTTGAACGAGGGCACCGGCATGATATGTCGAAAAGCTGGACTCGAAGCACCCTGTTCAGCCGAAGAGGAAGACGCGGAATACAAGAGTGTTTTGAAGGCGCTAACAGTACATGTGCAAACCAGAATCGTAGCACTTGGTTTAGTGGAGCACTGGATTCCAGACGAGGCGGCTAGTGCTCGATGTAATATTTTCATCAGCAATCTCACAGTTTGTACCAAGCTGCTGATTATCCTACAGAATCAGGTAGAGCATTCCTCCCAGATCACATAAATCGTCCAAGCTGTAGGTTGGCTCAAAACCAGGACTTTGGAGCCGTTCCTTGTGCTTGAAAAAGGGTCTGCAAACTGGTAGCATGCTTAAGGCCGTAGAGAAGGCAATTTCGGAGGGGTATGGAGTTGCTATCCTAAATCCGAATGCAAACTCAGTTTGTTTTTCAGTGTTCAACTTTGTTTGTAACTATGCGATTTGGGATCCTAAGGTTGCACCGACCAGGGGTCAAAAGCGCATTCCAATTGCCAACTCGGCTTCGCCGGAGGAACATGTCCTCTTTGTATGGGAGACCTTCATTGCAACATCAAATGTTTCTGCAATATATATGTTTACTACTGGCAATGGTTCATCTCTTGCTGTTGATTTGGTCTTTTATCACGCTGCGCACAAATCTTACCCCCTGCGTCGAGGGAAGGCTACCGTGCATAGGTACAACGGGAGATGGTCCGAAAAACTAAACATAGTGCAGGACCGCGCATTTGCGCCATTGCATGTGTTGAACCATCGCAACTTATTAATCAACGAGACTCGATTGACGACACTGAACCAACCAGCGAAACGCACGATTTCAATCTTTTAATATTTAACAGGATGAGAAGTTGCCGTCTAGCTTTATGTGCGCGCGCAGGACGCAGCTACCAAAGCGGCCTTGCGCTCACTCGCGCTGGCATACGAGGTCAGCCAAATTCCGTATCCCACTCGATTGAAGGGTGCCGAAGAGAAACTGGGATGTACCTGCCTCTCACTGGGGTCCCAAGGAACCTCAGACCGATTTGATGTAAACACAGCATCATCTATAGGACGTGCTTTTGAGAGTGCGATGCGGTTTTTTGAATTTTCAAAAAATCCGCCATCCTCTGCTAATGAGCTAGGCGAGGCATTTTCTGTTGCAGAAGCCGAAGTCGCCGGGGTAAACACAATTTCTAGTACCAAGGGCCGAAAGTCACAAAGCCTGATCACAAATTCGCCGGAGACAAGCCGTTATAACGGCTCTAGTGCCTTTCTAAAGCGATTTTTGTTTAGACTAGCTCACCTCTTCACCCCTCTCGTGAAGAAATCGAGTGTGGAGCAGCACGTCTTATCTAAATATCTGTCAGTTTCGGACTTTGATCTGCTGCGTGTCATTGGCAAGGGTGCTTTTGGGAGAGTCTTGCTAGTCCGAAAAAAGCATGGGCATGTGTAGTCTGTGTTTTATCGATCGACGCATTGTCATTGTTCATACATCACTCACACAGGATAGTTCTCGCGTATTTGCAATGAAGGTGCTAAAAAAGTCAGTTGTTGCTGCCAAAGGGCAAATTGAACATACTCGTTCAGAACGTTCCATCCTCTGCGAAATTCGACACCCTTTCATTGTTAGACTGCGTTATGCGTTTCAGTCAGATGTAAATCTGTATCTTGTCACTGATTACTACACTGGCGGTTCGCTATTTTGTCATCTCCAAAAAAGCCATGGCTTTTCTGAAATTCGCGCCAGATTTTATGCTGTAAAATGTCCCCTGCACCTCCTTCACCAATTCATTTTTTACAGGCAGAATTGATGCTGGCGCTTGATCACCTTCACAATTCAGGGATTATTTATAGGGACTTGAAATTAGAGAACATCTTGATGGATCAAAGTGGCCATATTGCGCTCACAGACTTTGGTCTCTCTAAAGAAAATGTGAGAAACGTTCAACGTAGCGTTGTAGCCAATTTTTGCTGAAGGGCAATAAACGATAAACGATACTTACAGGTCTTCAATTCACAACTCACGACGTTCTGTGGCACTGCAGAGTACATTGCACCTGAGCTTCTCAGGGCCCAGAAGTATGGAGCGGCCGCTGATTGGTGGTCCTTTGGTATACTGCTGTACGAGATGATTGGATCACGGACGCCATTTTATAATATCAGTCGCAAGGAAATGTTTTCTGAAATAATTCATTCAAATCCAAAATTTCCGCCTTATTTCACGTTGTCCAGCAAAGCAATTCTATGCGAGCTGCTAAAAAAAGACCCTTCTGTTCGACTTGGCACAAACGGTGCCCATGAGATTAAAGCACATGAATTTTTCCGTCTGATTGATTTTGAGCAACTTTATGCGCAAGCAACCGATGTCCGTCTATCGCTCACGTGATAATTTTTTTTTTTAGGCGAAACAGTCAGCCCCCTTTCAAACCTGAAGCTTCACCAGACAAAGAAGGCTAGTCACATGGCCGCTTTCACTGAGGAACGGGGCCGGAGACAGGGGTAGAAACCTGGGGTTATCGTGTTGGTATCGCGTGTGCAGGAAACTAAGAAGATCCTTGTTGTCATTTGGGGTGACTATCCATTTTGGCCACCGTGACTGGCACGACTTGTAGGGCGGGTGGGGCTGTCGCGCGTCACTAGTAGTCCATATTACTGCCAGTGGATTCACCTGCAGCGGGGGGACCCGGGAAGCCAGGGTTGCTGCATAGCGCAGAGTTTTCTAAAACGAAGGTCAAAGAAGTCTGAGGCTCAATTCTGGGGTGGCCCGGGGGTCTGATTTGGCATTTTGGAAGACCGATGACTACAAAGATACCCGCAGGATCGGTTTTGATCAGCCTTCTTCGGCCCGAATGGCGTCCAAAGCCGCCACTAAGTCAACCTTTGCTGCAGCACCTTGAAGACCGTTGGAGCGCCTTTCTGAGTAGTACATGCACAGCTGCAGTCCGCCAGGGAACGTCCTCGCTACAGCCCCTGGCCGGGGGGGATAACGACCCCCTCTCGGAGGCTGCATACAAAAAACGGTAATACAGCCCCGCCTTGAGCATCTCCCACCTCCGAGTCTAGTAGCCTAGGTTCACTAGGACACTTCAAGTTACTAACCTGGGGCAAACAGTCCTCGTCTGCGGCAGTCGTGCTTCTAACCGTGCTTGCAGAATGCTTCCTAAATGGGCCCGACGTTTTCGAAGCCGCATCGCGATCCCACGAGCTGCACACGGTCCCAATGGACCGTGTTTGCTGCGCCAAGACGCTCAACCATGATTTGCCATGGACAAGTCGGCTTGATTTGACACAGTGAGACCGGGAGCTGCCCATCATCCACTTTTGACTGGCGCACAACGGGCTGAAAGGACGCAGTCGAATTATCTATGGCGTGCAAGGTGTGTGATTATAACGATGGGGCCCGTTTTTGCAGGACTTAACACCATCAGGGTTGTGGTATTTCTGTCGCCCCGTGCAGAGCGTCTCGTAGGCACTGGCACCGAGTTGACAGCACAAGAGTAACCTTGATGAACTCTTCTGGGCCAAGGCCGTGTACCTTCTGCAAAGAGCGAGAGGGAATATCCCTGGTAGTATTTACTTATGAAGTATAAAGGAATGAATAGCATATGATGTTACAACCCAGCCTTGAGTTGCTGGACGACTCTGTTGAGCCTTTCTTTCATCATGTTGCAAAGTGACCTAGAGCGAGGAATTTCGCCGGATGTACTTCAATTTCCTCATGACACTGTATGACAGAAACCAATTTGCTTGCCCAACAGCAGCCTGGGGCATGCTGAGGACATATTTTACGTCTTGGAGCGCAGATTTGTAGCGCTCAACTGCCTCGAAGGCTTGGGCCCTGCGGACAAGCGACTTTACATTATTGGGATCAGTGTCAAGGACAGCAGTACAATCTGCGATGGTCCCGTCGAAGTTTGAAAGTTGCTTGTAGCAAGCGGAACGATTTGAGTAAGCCTTTAGGCACACATCAGAGGCCTTGTCGGAAGTTGCATCAATGCATTTCGTGTATGCTTCAATTGCGCCCTCAAAGTTGGCATCTCTATAACATTTGTCACCTCTCTCCTTGTCACGTGCAGCTTTTGGGAGTGATTCGATGCGACGCTTCTCCGCCGCCTGAAACTTCGGCTCGACGGATTTCTTGATGCGAACTACCTCTGCGTTACCGGCATCGAGTGCAAGGGCACGATCACAGGTAGTCAGGCAATCTTTAAGATCACCAGCCTGCATCTGCTCCTTGGCCTTACTAATCAGTACAAGCACTCGATCCTTGCGCACCAGCTCTTCCATCTCAGACGCCTGCTTCTTTAAATCCGAGTTCCCCGGATCCACCGCAAGTCCCATCTTAATGTTGTCAATTGCCTCCTTGTACTTTCCTGCCGAGCGTAATGCTACTGCTAGGCGAAAATAACCCTTGATGAAATTTCTATTTACTTTGATGCACGAACGGCCTATAATTAGCTAATAAACTTGCTTTGGAATAGGAATGTACCATCCTCGGCTGCCTCCTCCCATTTCTCCAACGCAGCATACCTATTGAGTGAATAAGGCGATGCGCAGTTCGTATTTTTCCGACGCTTGACGCACGCTGCGGATCGGTTGCTGAAAAAGGTCACATCAGATGGATCCAGTTCGATCGCCTCCGTATACTTGATGATGGCCTGAGGATCTCATAAAATTTCTGCGCATGCGCCGCGATGTACTAAGCGCACCGCTTGGTGATTCCCACTTGTAAATAGCTTGTTGCCCTCTTTCTTCGCGGCTTGAGCTGCCATTGCACGTATTGATTGTGCTGCGTCTTTTGGGGACTTTACGCGAACAGGGGGGGTGGGGCCCGATACTGGCAAAATCTGAGTTTTAGTCCCGGTTCAAGTAACACTCGTAATTGATAATAATAACATTGCGGCGAATAATCCGGCGATGATGATACTCAGGCTAGTGGTAATCATGATAACTAAACCAACTAGCCGCCTGCCAGTGACTTGATGAGCACCCTGAGACTCGGAAGTTGCAACACAATGATTGAGGAGCCGCTAGAAGCTCAAATAGACCATTAACTTTATATGTTATCCTCAGGCTCCTTGCCACGATTTCATGACTATCGCAATCTTATCACGATCACGACAATGGGGGACTGCAATGGAAATGCAAGTCTAGTAGGATCCCAAGGTTCAACTGAGACGTATCCAAGCACAACCCGCACTTGTAGTACTCCGATATCCCCTTAGTAGGGGGGAGTCGCGTCTCCGAGTCATTCCTGACTATTATATCATCCTGAGTCACTTTTATTGACGGACGTTTTCCCGTCGCAAATCCCATCAAACATGGGAGAAACTATTCGTCAGACGACTACACTACGCTGCCGGGGAAGTCCGGAATTCCGCACTCTATTTCCCCCTGCATCGCAGGAAAATGTACTAGAAGTACCGTGAACTTGAAAAGCGAGCTTAACTTGCCTGTCCCAGCTTAAATTCGTCACGGCACCAGCTTAAGTTCGCCAAGTTACTATTAATAGGGCGCCCGCCGCTGCCGGGGAACGTACTAGTCTAACCCGCCTTGGCCTCCACCCAGGGACCATGATAACGGAGCAGACAAGAGCATCAAGCCTCCCAGGGGCAGTGCTAGCTAGTGAATAGTGAGCATAACTCACAATAGAAGGCGCCTCCCTAACTTCTGCATGGTATCTCAAAGTGATATTGTGGATAACTGCATCGTGGCTTGTCCAAATAATAATAATAATAGAATAATCATAAATGAGCATCATAATGGCGCATCGACCGGAAACTATGAAGTCAGAGCATTGCTACAACATATTCTTTTCGATTGGTCAATAGAGAGGCCCTTGATCGATATTGGTCCAGGGGCACTTCTTGACTTTGCGGACAAATTTATTCCAATCCGCCTGTGCATTTTGGTTACCTTCCTCATTACTAAAAAGATGTCACCTTATTAGCAAGTGAATTGTTCACTTGGAGAAGTTCCCATTTCTGTACCGGACATCCGGTTACAACACATGTTGGTAAATCTGTGGCATATAGCCCTGCATACATTGTTCCAAGAGCCATTTCTTTTGTGGGAAGTTGCTGATCAACAGATTTGTCCATGCATATTGTCAATACCCAGTCTCGAATCTCTTCACGGTCATCTTCTTCAGCAAGGTACTGTTGCTCTGGTAATTCGAATGGGAAAGGCACGTTTGTCGCATCTGCAAAATCCGTGTTATCAATGCTATCAATGGTTCCTTCTTCAATTGCCTCTGTGAGATCAATATAGCGATTAAGTAGCAGAAAAGCTAGATTGTCAAGTCCCTGGTCACGTGCTGCTGTTCCTGCGAGATAGAATGCCTTGTCAATAGGAATTATTCCGGAATATCGAATCAAAGTGATACATATTTTGAGCGCAATGTCTTTCAAGCCATGTTGCAGGCAAATGAGATACAAGTTATAGTAGTGAGTCGTCATCAAAAGCTGCTCAAATCCACTCTTACTATGATGAGCAAGAAGATCGCGATGTGAGGAATTTCCAGATGCCGCCAGGCTGTATAGCAATTGACGCAAATCAGACAACAAAGTGTCATGCTGGTCAACTTGAGTCCGAGAATGATCCAAGGCCAGTACACCGACCACCAGCTTACGATACATTTCAAGATTTTGTTCATGCGGAGGGGCTCCATAATTCCTTAATGTACGTATGGCCAAGGAGAAATCTCCGTTCTCTGCTGTGATCTGTGCAGCCTGGAGTCCTGCATACTTTGCACCAACCGAACTCTGCAACTGCTCGCGGTCTATCATCTGCCACAGCCTTGACCACTCTCTCTGTTCCACCAGCAAATCTAACGCAGCTGTCCGATGACCAAGCTCAAGCAAACTATCCGTGTCTGCTGCAGACCGAAGAGCACTTTGGTACGCCGAATCTACTTCGGACTCCAGGATATTTGACCCCATGGCAAGTTCACGCGCCTTTTTCCAGCAGCGACCATCCATGGCACATTCCACTGCTCCTTGCAAGTCGTTGAGTTCACGCAGTAATTCAGCTGCAGACTCATGACGGTTGATACTTCTGAGTTTGTTCGTTACATTGATAACTAGTTCACGACATTCTTCTGGTGCTAGATGTCGCCGAGCAACGTCAACCGCACAGTCCCAAATTTCTTCAAGTGACTTGGGATCTTCAATGATATCTGGCCGGGCATTCAAATACGCCTCGATTGCTCGACTCCATTGCTGTTTTTGTTCCCAGTGATGTCCCGCACTGAGAAAATCTTCCTTTGAACCGCCGATTCCACGCCGAGCTTTTGCCTGTGAGCATGCGAGAGATAGCTCTGCAACACAATGTGGTAATTGCCGTTGAGCAAGAGAGAGAGCTTCAGGCCACATCCCAGCTTCTCGATACATGGACAACGCAAGCTCTGGCTTCCCTGCCAACGCAAACAATTCTTCCGCGTGCTGGTGCCGGCCTGCATCTGCCTCGGCACGCGCATGTGACACGTAGACATCTCGAGAGGCGGTGGGATCATACCTATTTGCCACTTCAAGCGCTTCAGCCCATGCCTGCTGATGAATGTACATATCGATGGCTTCCCGTGGCTTATTTGCTTCAATGAATTCCAGTTCAGCTTCCTTGTACCGCTCTTCATCTTCCAGGTATAGCGCGTGTTTAAGATGGACATCAAGCAATTTTCCAGGACAGGCAGATCGAGCCAGCTCAAATGCATGGTCGAACGCCCCAGATTCTATAGCATAATCAATGGCGGGCTCAATGAGCCCCTGCTTTGTGAGCAGTTTAGCTCCAGCATCTCCCCCCAGGGACAGCGCCCAAGCATAGGCAACCCGCTTTGCAGCGTTGATTCCATCCTGATGTTTAGCCACTCTCATCGCATCTTCCCACATGTCGTTTGTGCGATACATGTTCACAGCGGAGAGCCACTCAGACGCTTCACAATAGTGATGCTCGGCGTCTCGAAGATTCCCTTCCGACTCAAGATGCTGTGCGAGGTACTGATGTGTTTCCTTAAGGAGCTCTGGTCTATGTGCCTCGACCAGTTGTACCATCGCACCATATTTGTGTTGCTTTTTGTACATATTGATGGCGAGATCTGGTTCACCAACAGTTAAATAGAGTTTTTCGGCATCAGCAAGTTTGCCTTCGGTTTCCATTTTTTGGGCCTGAGATATGTACAGGAGGCTAACCTCCCCGGATTCCATATACGACGAGGCTATAGTGTGCGCTTTATCCCACAAATTTGCATGTGTGTACATCTGCACTGCCTTTTCAGGCGCGCCAGCGGCCACGTAAAAGCGCTCAGCCTCACTCATATCATTGATATCTTCAGAGTGACGAGCCATACGTAGCAAAAAAGGTTGTGCCGCGTCGCAAGCAATGTTTTCGAGTAACTGAGCTGCCTTCGCCCACTGCCTAGCAGCAAGAGCAGATTCTATGGCTTTCATGGACATTGATGCTTCTATGTAATGATTGATGGCCATTTCTACTTGATTGTGTTCAAAAAGATAGTCGCCCCACAAACGTTGAAGGTCCACCACGCGGGCGGGGAAATGTTTCCTTGCGAGTTCAACAGCCCTGCGGAAGGATGCGCCCTCGAGGTAGGCATCCATTGCGCGTTGGAGCTGATCCATGCGTTCGTAAAACTCGCCTGCCTGCTCGTGTAGCCCTCCAGATATAAGCAAATCTGCAACTCGTTCTAGGATGGACGTCGGGCTCTTGATGCTGTGCCGTTTAATTAAACTTGCGGCACAACCTGGCAAACCACCACGAAGGTACAGCTCTACTGCGTGGAGGAGGTCACCTTCATTTTCCTTCATGCGAGCGGCAGTGTGCACCTGATTTGAGTCCAACAAGTACTGAAAGTACTCTTGCCGCATAGTCTTGGTAGCTTCGTGGGATTTTTCCTCAGCGATGAGTAAAGATCGAGCGAAATTGTGTAATTCTTGGTGCATCTGAATAGCCTCATTGATTTTGTTTTGAACTAAGAGAATAGTTTCCGCCGACTTTCTTTCTCTCCGTAGGAGAGCGCACCTTGTTCGGACCAAAAAATGCTCTGATCCCATTTTGTCGTCGATAATTATTTTGTTCAGTTTGTGCAGGTACCGGACTCTACCAACATTTCCTAAAGCAGCAGCGCAGCGCTCTGCAATCACTAGGTTTCCGCCAGAAAACGCCTTTTCCTCAAGTATCTTCCACATGCCTTCCGCCTCTGAAGATAACACCAAAGTTTCCAAAATGTCAGCTGCACGACCATATGCACAATCATCGATTGCAGTACCAAATTCAATAAGAGCCTCATCGAGAAGATAAGATGCTGTTGAAAGTTGCTCATCAACAATCACCTCGGTGCGTCCATCTGCACGCTCTATATCCTCAACATCACCTTTAATTTGGTGAACAGAAACTTGATCTGGCGTGTGGATGTTATACCACACACACAAATTACCTCGATTTTGTGCGACAACAACATCAGAATCTGGAACCCATTGGACATAAGTACAGTAGTTCAGCAGCGTGGTGCGTGTTTGCGTCTTTATATCATATAAATGTAGCTGACGACGTCGATCTCTAAACAGCAGGAAGCTTGCACGTGCGTTCAATTCCAGCCAGTCAATTTTGGAATCTTGTGACACTGTTACCGAACCGCCATTCACGAGATCTTTAATGTTGATCGTCTGGGCATCAAGCAAGTGTGCAATCATTTTGCTCCGAGGCCAATTCAAACTGTCCGCACCTGAGGGGCTGGGACCTTCACATATTCTGACTGAGAGGAGATGTCCTGAGATGTGATCCGTTCGGACAGTCCCTAGTATCTCGTTGCATCCGTATTCGACTAGCGTCAATTCTCCAGCATGGGAAATAATGCAGCATGCTGGATTGTCAAATACAAATTTTTCGCTACCACCGTTAGACCACGATATTTCAGATAGCCTGTAGGTTATTAAGTCACCAAGAAGCAGTGTCTCCGTTGACGAGCTGTGATCAACGGTGTTTGCAACAACATATCGATCCTGGAAAATGTTAATCTTTATGATCTCGCAACCGTAGACAGACTTAAGCACGATATGAGCTCCAGTTTCTAGACGTTTCACAACGACTTGCGAAAGTGACGAGTATGTGAATTCAAACTTTCCTTTGTACTGATATCGCTTGATGCACGCATCAAACAAATCCAGAGAGCCAAATAAAGAGCCGACGGCGAGATGTGTGCCGTCACTCTTCCAAGCCAATGATGTGATCGCGTACAAATTCTTTAGTTTTGTTGGTCCAATCTCTTCCCAAGAGCGCACGTGCTGCTTGTATGTATATGTGGAAACATAGTCCCAATTCCCAAGCACGACGGTTTCACCAGTTGGGTTAAATGCTGCGATAGTAAACTCACCGTAAGGCAGAAACTGATTCTTGCATGCGCTTTCTGAATTCAGGCTCGGTGGTGAACTGAAGCAACTGAACTTCTTCTCAACACTGCCTTTTTCGTCGTAGAACACAACAAAGCCATCATTGCCTCCAACAACAATCGAGCGACCCCAAGCTAGGGCATATGGTACGCACCTATGTCTTTAGGACTAATTCAAATGTACACATCGACACTGATTGCTTTTTTACGAATGGCAGGTAATTTTTGTGTTAATGTATCCACTATTTGCCTAGAAGGAAAGAATGTCCCTGGTTTCCAGTGGATTGCGCATAGCAGCAGACCTGGTGAAAGAAGAATCTGTGTATTGAACCGTCAAGGTGTGACGAGCAGATTCCATGTCCATTAGTTGAGCTTGCCACGGCACATACGCAGGATTCTGTGTTGTAAAGAGTTGCAGGCTTATTTGATCGTAGCTGTCCAACTTTAACCTTACCTTCCGCCAGGCCGTACCTGACGAGAAATCGATGTCATATGACAACAAGCCACACAGAGCGTATATACACGAGTTCGTTTGGCCTACCATGAGGCCAGGTCAGTCCAGTGACGGTTGATGCTTGAAGAAACTTATTGCATATGGATTTCTTATCGCCCCACTCCAAACCAAGTTTGTACACAAATACAATATTGTCGCTTTGAGCTATGGCTAGTTTCGTTGAATCCGGTGAGAATTGCATGGCTTTGACAGTGTATGTTTTCGGCCCTTTGTCTGCTGGCTTCGTAGAGAATTTGTCTGCTTGTTCGCCTTGGTCGTTAAAAAGTCTCACAACACGATCTGTGCTGCAAACTGCCAATTTCCGATTGTTGGGTGAATAGCATACGGCAGTAATCTTGTCGTCGTGGACGACTCCGTTGCCGGCGCTGCTGCCGCTTGCTGGAAGCAGCGAGCAAAGATGGCGCAACTGCATTATCTCGGCCAATGTTTGATTTAAATCAGACTGTATCAGTGCCGGTCTTGCTTACCGTAGGTACCTACGGTACTTACCTACGGTACCGTACCTACGGTAGGTACCTCTCCATGCACAAAAAATATGATGCTGCTTATTAACCCCCCTACCAGGGGTCCGTTTCGTCCGGAGTGCTGCATAGGAAAGGGAGACGTAAAATCTGTGGGTCCGACTCGGACCCCGACCCCCCCCCCCCCATCATGATGATCCGAGCAGCCCAGGCCTGAGTCCCCTTCGTTTTCGAGGCTAACCGTGACGCGGCGGCGTCGCGGCGCCCACGGGTTGGCCCTAGAAGGCCCCAGGGCACGAACCCGCGCGGCTTGAGCATACCCAGGGCGAACCCTCTTGCCTAACGTACTGTTATAGCCCGTATAAACAGCGGGTTTGCTTGCTAAAGTCACTAGACGGGTTTTATAAGCCCAGCCGTGGAGTCCGTTGGAGACGCGGTTTGCGGGGGAAGAAAATATCGAATCATACAGAGGGTTCTAAGAAGTTTACTAGTAATAGCGGCTCAGCGGCTGGGGGGGGGGCTATGACGCTTTCCGGACATCATAAGTTTTTATGTATGGGAGGTAGTGAACAAGTGGTCTGGCGGGTTGTACGGAGGAAAACCTAAAATAAGGAACGAGCTCCTAAAGCCATCCTCCCTGCTCGGTCAGGATGTCCAACCGGAGCCTCGGAATAGCGGGAAATTGAAGGTAGTAACTTGAACGATATACTACTAGTATACCAGTACCTGGTCCACCGCCGGGCCAGGGCCCGCGAATAATGCAAGACCAAAGGAATACGCACCTTTGGGAGTACGGCGGCTGAGATAGTCTGCCGCGGAGCTACCTTAAAATACACTAAGTAGTTTTACTTTAACGGTGTTTATTACGCGTTTTGTGTTGAAGGGTGATGTAAGTGTGCCGTGACGGTATAGGAAGGGTATGTGGACGAATCGAGTACAATCTCGAGAGCAATTCGAAAGGTCGTGACTATACTAGTACTTAGTACTAGCCTGGTTACCGCTGGAGAAAGACCTGAAGGGTCACGGTAGACTCACGGAAGAGCATTCAGACTCGGAGTACTATTCAGAGCGACTCGGTCTCACTCAAGTCAATGGCCCGGGAGCCTACTGCTCCGTGCTTTTAATCCGAGTAACTTCCCCTCCCCCACGGGCGCGTCCGCAAAATAAAAAAAGAGACAAGTGAGAGCGTGCCGCACCCATGCCATCATGCGAAACTCTCAAAAGAACAACTATCCCGATAAAGACAGGGATGACACCAATCGGCAGGTTTGCTCTACCCTCCACGCAGCAGCAACGCCTTCTCCATGTCGCGATCGAGATGACGCCGATTATCACACTTATGGCCACCATCGCCACCGCAATAAAATCAGCTGATCATCGTGCTAGCAGATGAAGCCTGGTGTGCACAGCATTCTTCGCCGCGTCAGAATGAACGTGCACAGCATTCTTCACCGACTGCCAACGGCCGTGTCAGAAAATGCAATTGTATAGATTACTTTCACCTGGAGCGGCGGTCTCCGCGCTGAGGTTTATAGAGTAGCTCTTTGGTAGTGTCCAGCCTGGATATACTCTTCACTCGCCGAGTGCAATTCGTGCTGACGAAGGACCTGGGCAATTTGCCCGTTGGTACTGCCTGCGCATTCTCAAACGACCTATAGTGCCCTCGATAAGGCTTCTGCGCCAGACAAGTAGATGATTCATAGATAAGCATCTGCCACTAGACAAGCGGACGGTTACATCCCTCTCCTGGCAGCGCAATCTTGCAGCAACTTTGTTGATAGAGTTTGAAATCGGCATAAGGTAGATTTTGGCGTCATCCTCTGTAATTACGCTGGTCAAGGGCAATGCGGATACTTTGGTGCGTAACCCCTTGTCATCAGCTACAGCGTTGGGCTTATTATTTTTAAACTTCTGCGACCAGTTGTGTAAGGCTTGCGTCCGCAAGACAGCTGCGCGCTGAGCTCGTCCAAGTTCAGGTAATTCCCAGCTCTGCTGTAATTTTCTCATTGACCGTTCACTCTCTCTGTTATGACGTAGCTGCACATGATCCGTAGCCAAGTGTAGGGATAAAATCCACTGGATGCCACCTTCTGCAGGCAACATCACTTCTAAGCCAGTCTTAGCATTATGAACGTATGGCTGCGAAGATTGCATTCCTGCGGCCAACTGAAACATGTTGGAGTCCAGTTCCGCCTCAAGTACAAGTAGAGTATTAGGCTGAATGGCCGCATTATTTGTCTCCATTAAACCAGTCCTCGGCCCGGGCCAGAAGCATGGTAAACAAATAGAGCCGGTCCCAGTCTGTTCAATCCGAGTTTGGCAGCCATCATCCGCAACTTGAGCAATGCGCAAACGAATTGGAATTTGGGAGCGTTGCTCATGCATGTATTTCACATCGAGCTTGACATAGAGTGGGAAGCTAGAGCTTGACAACTCGACGAGGTCGCAGAACAGACAAAGATTCTTATTTGGTGTGTAAATTCCACGAAAACAGTGCATGTAGGATCGGCCGAAAGGCCTGTTGCCATCATTTTCTCGAAGCTGCAGTGAGAGTGCTTTAGCACAGTATGACTGAGACAAAACAAAGAGCGACCAAGTGCCAGCTAAAATTGGCACAAGACGAGATGTACGAAGCGTGGCTGTGATGAGTATGCCATTTCCCCCACGCATCATTCTTATTTGACGCAATTGCATGAGAGGGTAAGATTTGGTCACACCCGTAGTCATATCGTATGAATGCATGGTCACATGGTCAGCAGTGGTTAGGTCAGAGAAATACAGCTCAAGGCCCAAGTCAACAAAACTCGGAGATGAAGTGGAAACCTCTTCACAGGAGCTTTGGGTCTGGTGTGGATTTCCCACCTCCCCCTTAGTGCTCAGATCATCCGGGGGTAAAATCATGCGACGAAAGAGGACAAATTCAGCGTTGTTATGGATTGCACAGAAAGTCCCCGTGCACTTTGTTGCCAAGCCTCCTTGCTGCTCATACACTGTCGGTAAATCACCACACATAACAGGAGAGCTGCAGTAAAACGTGGCTGTAGCTCCAAGTGGCGCCTCGATACAAATGCTATATAGTTTACCTTGTGGTGCCCGAGGCACAACCATAGTCGCGACCATATTTGGTGCTAGCCCATCTATTGGCAAAGCCAACCGCATCATACGAGACGGAATCGATGGAGTTGGGGTGACGCGGCAGCCAGGCGGCTCAGTATTAGCTTCCTGCATTGTAGAGGACGTCCTCTGCCGCATCCGCGTTTTGGGTGTTGCAAGCTCTTGCAATACCAAAACAACGCTACGTTTTGCATGTTCACCGACCGTCTTTGGTTGAATAGACCCAGGACAGCAGCTGTTGCTGTTTAATTTTGATGGGTCGACACTGGGAGAACATGATGGTACAAGAAGATCTGCCTCGAAGTTTATTAGCAGAGTAGCTTGCTCTTTTATTGTATCCACGTAGAGGGCCCTGGGTACAATGTTGGGCAGTGGCCTTAAACCATTGCTATCAGCAGAAAGCCAATGCCGGCTGTCTTGTGTGATGAAAGGCAAGTTGCGGCGTGTTGAAAATGCAAGCACAAAACCGTGACTGGCGCAATTGAGAAGGGTGGTAATGGGCATGGTGAGCATTCTTGCAGATGGCATGGCATCCGCCGATTTGAAACTTGAAGGTTCAACTGTAGCACAAGACCACTCTAGAAGTGCTTCTACCAGGTTGGTATTTTGATCATTATTGGCCTCCCCAGGAATCCTTCTAGTAGAAATTGCCAGAATTGGTCTTATATGGGCAAGGGAAGCGCAGTGGAAGTCTACAACAAGAACAAGCTCATCACGTGCACGTGCAAATCTAGCTTGTAGAGCGGCAGCTGCAAGATTTCTCGTATGCGCTGCGTGATTAAGCATTGCCTCTGTAGGTTCACGGGAGCGTCCTCCTCGCTGGCGGTAACCGGGCCTCGTTCGACGTTTGGGGCAAGAACTTGGAAAATCTGCTACTGTTGCAACCAGTGAAATTTCATCTGCCGGAATGACAGGTGTCCCCCCTGCTTGGACACGAGATACGAGTGCAGTGATGGTTTCTGTTCGCCATTGTGATCCAAGACGGGGCGGTGCACGGATTGACGATGGCAACCAGCCAGTCAACACAGACAGGACAAGTGCAATAATTTCCATCACAACCACTGGGGAGTCATTTTCAGACTGGAGCACTGGAGAGCCCATTAAATGAATAGATTTATATGCTGCCTTGAGAAGAATCATTGGCCACATCTCACGGCGCTCCTGAGATGAAACAATGGTTGCACGCTGATTTATGTCCACTGGAATACGGTCGTCAACAATCACCTTGCGCCAAACTCCACAAACATAAATTTTAACAGCATATTTACCACCTGGGTTATAGCATGGGCGACCTAATTCATCTTGGGGGTATATGGCTTCCCAGAGGAACGGGTTATCTTCCAACTCTTTGCTTGATGAAGCGTATGCTGCTATGAGGCGGAGTATTGATGCCCCAATCACATCTTCCTCTGCTATATTCTCGTCCAGGCGTTCTTGATCGACTCCTTCCTCAGCATGAGGTTTAATCACCTTAGCGAAACCGCGATCCAGTGGAAATGAACGGCTAGGTGGCCAATCTTCTCCCGAGGGTAAAACGACTATTTCCGGAAGAACCTTGTCCTGTGTACCTAACGATTCCTGCGTCTCTTTTTCGTCGCCTTTGTCAACAATCTCGGCTTGTCCCTCGACCACTAACAGCTCATGTGCCCGGACCAATTGAGTCGTCTTAGCAAACAACCAACACGGCAGCATCTGGAAAGTAAACTCTTCGTCAATAAATGCATCATCTGAGTCGTGCCAGTCCTCATCCACAAGAGTATCCAGGTCCCACTCTGGAAACAGGGTGGCATTCACCTTCGGGTTAGCAGAGACCGCCGGAGCATCGGCAACACGATTTAGAGGGTTTATAGCAGATCGGGGCATGAAGTATTTTTGTCGACGTGATCTTGTTGGGTATCGTCGTGCTCGTTGGTTACAATTAACGTCGACTCGAGTATATCCAGCTACTAGATTAGGGAAGCTACTAGCCAATAGGTACTTGGGATGATGAAGGCCGCGTGTGGCGCACCTGAGGGCACGAGGAGCTTACCGGTAGAGCTAGCTGTGGCCGCGCGCTTGGGGCCTGGCTGCCCTCAGGTGCGCGGCCACACGAGCCCGTCCCAAGTACCAGCGCAGCGGCGTCCCAAATTAGGCTAGTAGGTCATAGTCATTCGTCGTTGTCGTGTAACTTAAAGTTATTATCACATCATTTTTATATCTGATATCTGTCAGAGGCTAAAATACGAGCATTCCGTCATAAAAAATAACATGACTAATTTAGCTAACATGAACATAGCTCCTGGGGCACACCGACGAATCCCGGGCCCGGAGCTATATATGCCAACTTGAAGTTCAACGTGAAGCCTGGGCCCGGGCATTCGGAAGTCACGGCGTAAAATTGAACGGCACTGGCAGCTTGGACTCGCAGTAATTTTGGCCACCGTGACGGCGGCTAGTTGGCGAATTGCGCGATCTACCGTGACTTAATTACGCGATGACTAGGAGGGCGAAGGGCGGTTCTCGCGTTGGCCGGTGGCGGCGTAAATGGCTGCGCACTCACTGCTTTTTGTGGTCATCGCACGGTCATCCCATGATTTAAGCGGCTCTGGGCTGCCGAGGCGCCAGTTTGAAATGCGCATCAAAACGTTTCATATGCCCGCGGTAATGGCTGGGAAGGGAAGCCCCTGCGAAATTTCGCGACCCTTCCCAGCCACTGTGCACTGCCCTAGCCAACTGTCGCTGTCGTAGCACGGAGTCAGGCACGTGGCGGGGAGCCTGAATAGCACGTGGCGGGGATTGCCGTGCCCGGGTTTGCGAATCCGAGGGCTACTAGCTTGACACCATATCGCCAGATTCAATGCAGCGTTTTCAGGCATAGTCTCGGCCCGATAAACACAGTGGCCGTAGCTGCATGCATACATATTACACACCAAGGAAATATCAATTTAGTGTTGCGCTTGGAGGTCTTGTTAATGTTGGCCCCTTGGTTGTCTTGCTTTATTTGGATGGCCCGACTTTTGCCTTGCTTTATTTTTGCCGCCCTCTCCCTCTCCATCTGTATAATGCTGAAAGGGACAGGGTGCGGATGTAAGGCCGCACATCGTACTGATAGCACCCTCTGACGCGTTCCATTGCGTCCCGTCGGACATATTTCCCCCTTGGCAAGAATTACCTCCAAGGTCTATGTCGGGGATGACCCAATCGTCTTCTTCACTATTCCAAGAAGCTTGATGCTCTAATCTTCTCTCCTCCTCTGACGGCACGAAGTTCAATATCATGAGCTCCTTCAATTTTAGCTGTCTAGACAGCTTGCGAATGGTATCAAGCATATCCTCTCGCTCGCGTTGGAACTCTTCCTGCAAATCGTGAGCCTCTGATTGACAAGTTTGAAGCCGGAGCCAAAGCTTCTTGAGTTTACGAGTCTTATCATCTGCTTCATCCTGCTTACTTGCATATTTCTCCTCAAGCGCACATATACCCTCTTCTCTCATGCGAATCTGCCGTGAGAGTGCCTGTTCCTGTTCATTGCGCTCCTGAAGCTCAAGTTGGGCACGTCGGAGCATGGCCTCTTGTTTTGCGGCCCTGTCAAGAAGTTTTCCACCCCGCATCAATTTTTCCTGCATTGATTTGAGTTTTTCCTCCAACACACAACGCTGTTTTTCAGACTGCGCGGCACGGTTCGCTTCTGCACCAAGTCTCTGACGTAGTTTTTCTTGTTCTTTTGTTGTACGTGTCTGGGAGTCCAGGACCTCCTTCATCTCGGCTTCTGCCTGCCGACGCATTTTTTCTGTCTCTTCATCAGCTGCCGCTTTTAGATCAGCGAGTTCTTTTGCTGTTGCTGCACCCTGTACTTTGACTATTTTTTCCACCTCGACGACTTTCTCTATGACACGCTCTTCCATGACCACTATTCCATCGCCGGAGTACCTGCCTCCTTGATTACCCTGGCCAAGAAGCTGCTGTTTGAGGCGCTTAATTTCATCCTGAAACTCACGCAGCATTGCGTCCTTAGGGTCTTCATTAATCTTTGGCTTATTCTTTATGTTTTTGGCTCGGTTAGCATAACGCAATGTTGAGATGGTTTCGTCAAAGTTATAGCCGGCAGGACCACAATTGGCACACATCACTGTCTTCGTATTGCCACCTAGAGAATCTTGTAGCAATCGAGTTAATTTTGAGTCGCGATATGGGATGTGCTGAGACTTGCCATCAACAAGAGCCGAGATAACATTTCCAAGTGCAGATAGAGAGAGATTAATCTTAGTTGCCTCCTTGAGTCGGTCACCCGTCGCGCCTGTCTTCGCTTGTCGCTCTGACCCGGCTAAATCAACGAGATTTAATTTACCTACACGAATGTGCTCACCGCGTAGCTCATCTACCTCAGCACATTCCACGATAATCGTAAATATAGCGTGAGATCGTGATGACCCACTGTTCATCAGAGTGGCACCAACAGATCTATTTTTCTTTCCCGCCTGCATGACCTGGTCGATTTCATGGGAAGACTTCACAACAAAAGAAGTGAGATTCTTGACGTAAACCCCCGAGTCTACATTTTCCTTGAGGTCCAACCGATTCTTTGGCTCCTTTGACCTAAAAATATGAGGATTAACCAGCTCGTTGACTCGAGAGATATTCTCGGACATTGTGCCGCACAATAAATCACGAATTTCTTCGTTGTATATTTCAAGGTAGGATGCACGTACTAAGAAGTGTTGGCGTTCCTCAGCCACCGCAACTTTATCAAAGATATGCTGGAACGCATTCGGAATGATACCACGTAAGCTAGGGGGGTCTGCAACACCTTCCATGGTGAATGTCTTACCAGCCCCTGTCTGACCATATGCGAATATGGTTCCGTTATAGCCGTTTAGCACTGCCTCGACGACTGTTGCTCCACACTTCTCATAGATTGATTTCTGCTTACACTCAGCAGCAAAGACGGCATCAAAGGTGAAAGACTTTGGTGGGTCTGAGGCATCGGCCTTTGGGTTGCTACTAGTGATTGTACCCGTTGCTTCGTCTGCGACAGTCGTAGCAGCATGCCCATCTTGTTGCTCCTTGCGCGACAACGGGCGAACGCGCACCACAACTTTGACACATTCGTCCGCGTCAGGCATTGAACCGGTACCTGTACCGTATATCCCTTTAGGCTGATGCGGCTGAGGCTAAATTCGCGACGTCACCCGCCTTAATCAAAAAGGCCCATTCAAAAACTACTGCGGTACTGCGGTAATGCCTACCGAGGTACGGGTAACTACCTATTGGTACCGTAGGTATTCACTAGACCTACCAGTACTTTATCCGGTATTCAAGATATAATTGAAATAACTAGAATAAACGAGGCCTTGGATAGTGCGCTTAGCGTCCTAAACGCCGCTCTCGGACGAGTCCGGCCTCCCGCTGTCGGCGGCGGCGGCTTCTAAGTCCGTGTCTTTGCGCAGCGCGTCATTCCAACGTCCGCGGCGCGCATTGGTCAACTTTTGTCGAGATTGGCCCAGGTTGCGCGCCATCGGCATCTACCGAATATGCTCTCCCGACCGGCCGCCTGGTTGACATGTGGCAACGGGAAATTGGTGGACTGCTTGAGGTGCATCACTCTGCGCTTGGACAGTTTAGGACCTCGGGAGGGCAGCAGCTTGAGGCACTCTCAGGCCGCCGAGACGGCCACCTTTCGACGCGCAAGCACTATGCGGATGAGTTCCTACCTAGGACCTCCGGACGTGCGCCAGGCGGCTGGGCTAAGTGGGACGAGTCACGAGTGGGACTGGTACAAAATCACCCCAGTTATGCCGGGCCGCCGCCCAGAGCAAAAGGACCACAGATTCGCGAGTTTACGGGACCGTGACCGCCACGGTCCACGACGCGGACTCCGAGTCGGGCCGCGTGACCCGCTTGCGACGCGAAATCTCGGTCGCTGTCGAAATCGCGGCCAACCCCCAGAGGACAGGGGGGGGGGGGAGGCCGGGAGCTTGACTCAGAATCGTGATTCCCTGGCCGGCGAGTCGGGCTGAGTCGGCAGGCTGAGTCACTGGCAAATCATCATTGCGTCCGGCGACTCAGCCCGGCCTCATAGTACTAACATGATAGCTCAAGCCATGGTCCCCGGGTTAACTCGAAGCCGCGGTCTTACCACTGCCAGTGAGTTAGCCACACCGAACAATGGTGACCGTGTCACAGTGGCCGCTAAGATACTCACAATGATAATAGAAG
>Ga0099799_10014_pt1 | contig 54698 bp, 40 predicted proteins | sample Uncmet6_SortLC_1_FD_89033 | JGI IMG/M metagenome (GOLD analysis project Ga0099799, IMG submission 89033) | Marine eukaryotic communities from CALCOFI LINE 67, Pacific Ocean - CN11_C50_N6_SortLC_1 | ecosystem: Environmental > Aquatic > Marine > Oceanic | place: Pacific Ocean: Monterey Bay...
GGCAACCAAATATCCGCATCAACCATATTTGTGTGGTGCTAGACGCCACGAGGAGCTACTAGGGACATTAACCATTTCGAATATGTCACTGAACTTCCGTGTAGTTTAAGATTGGTCGATGTGCGCTAACATGGTTTTAGTAGATCGAAAAAATAGCGAAGCTCTGACTCTGCGATATCTGCAAGGTCAGTGCAATGGATAGCATTTTTAACGTTGCTAACGCCAAACTTAGCGCGAATTGTGTTGGGGCGGGTCTCCTTCGCAAAGTCTACATCCCACGGGCCGGCCATTTTTCTAAACTTTAGGACAGCATTTTGACCTCGCAGCTCAACAGCACAGCATACCCCAAAACTTAATTGTTTTACAACGGCGTCGAATTCTGGAACTACACCATCGTAAATTTCTAAGAATTCGAAGGCAGTAGGTACATCAAGCTGAAAGAAACCCATGGCCGAAATCTCATAGGCGTGTGAGGCTTCAATATGAGACAGAACTGCTCCTAGGTTACTGTTGGCAATTATATGGGGGCGTATGACACAGCACGTAGCATCCGGCCCGTACCTGGCAGTGGGCCACCCTGAAAGCGGCCGTGACACTCCAAACGCAAGTTCCTCGAGTCCCTCCCCTGCTTCAGTAGTTGGAGCTGCACAAGCAAGTTCTTCAGAGAAACTCTCGCAGCGCAGCGCTGAAATCGCCTTGGAGATCCTTTTCAGTACTTCCACTGCATCTGATCCTGCAACAGTGGCAAAGACACAATGTCCAAAGCTGAAATCTTTTTTTGTTAGTTTACTCTCATGGAGCAGTGTAGTACACTCCTCGGATTCAGCCACGTTTAACCTTGTCATCTTTAGCTTCTTGATTTTAAGGCCAGCTCCTTCCATCATCGATATCGCAGCTCCGAGTTTTCGGCTCGCGACACACTTGGGCATTAGAACACATGTAGATTTGACCTGAGCCCGGCTTAGAGCTCGCTCGGTGGTTTGATCCGAGTACTGAACAATATGCAAGGCCCGTGAGTGCAACGTGATTTTGTTTCCGACGTGCAGGTCGCTTAATTGAATTGATTTCGGTAATGGTGATTTTTTAAGAAACATCCGTCTGGAGTTTAGGTCGTACATCTCTATCTGCATTTCGTCTACGTATATACGCAGTACGAACTCGCGCGTCAGCTTCGGCTGCGGATCATACCACTCTACTCTAAAACCCAAAACCGACATGGCCGCTGTGTGTGGACCGATACAAAACTGGTAGGCTACGATAGGCGTACTATGTACTACCTGCACAATTTTATCATGATAATGCTACAGGAGCTTATTAGCACCCGGACTATCGAAGGGCGTTACCCCACTACTGTTTCCGTGCTCCTAGGGACTGCTCCAAAAAAGTGACTCGGATAAGGGGGCTTAAAACAAAAAACGCGGGGACACCGTGACACTGGCGGCTGTGTATTTGTGTCGGCGATGGCAGTCGCTTATTCGTCCGAGTCACAAGCAACCGTGGCCCCCGGGCTCGGAACGGAACTGGCGTCGCGAAACGAAACTGGCGTCGTTGGCCGTCGTAATGGACCGCGTGGTGAGCAGGAGTACAGGAATCGCGCTGAGTCGGTCAAGTTGACCGTGAATCGGACTCCGACCCGCAGCCGGGTCCGATCGTGACTCGGGCCCCTACTAAGCGTCCAACTAGGCCCCCCCTAGGGGGACTACCCGACTCCTTCCACTGCTAGTGATTGCTTTCTGGCAAGGTTACGAATAGTCGGAGTGGCCAGATGGTGGTTGGCAATATGGCAATCATGATAATCGTGTATTTCTACCAGTTTGGTACCACGGATAACGTTAAAAACGTTGCCGCCGTGATGGCTAATGAGACCAAGCAGCAGCCATTTAACAAGTTGAGCACACGACGATTTGATTTTCAGGATCCTTTTGACACAGCTAAATCGCAGCGCTCTTCTCTTGATCGACGAGTCCAGGTAGAAATTGGAGAACTCCGGGGTGCATTAGCTGTAGTTTGTGATGAAATCTCGTCCTCGCGGCGAGAAGTCAATTTACGCAACCACCAAATGTTACGGAGAGTTACAGAAATAACGGAGGGGGCAAAGCGCTCGGTAATGAGCACGACTCGCGGAATGCACGAGCGTGTAGAAGCTGTGCTCGCAGCTCTAGAAAGCCTTGCACACGAGGTAGAAGATGTTCGTCGAGCGCATGGGGGTTTGAGATTACAGGTTCACAGCAAGCTCAAGCCTAGGCTACCACACCACCACATCAACGCTACCACAGATCATTCCATCGTTGAGCGGTTGCAGGCAGAAATATCTGGAGTTGAACATCGTATCGGCGCCGACATAGCTACAGTCCGTGCGGCAATCCAAGAAGAGGCACTAAAAAGGGAGCAGCTGTGGTACGAGGTAAAGGCAGTAAATAAACGTGTGGGCCACATTCAGGATTCTGTTGTCAAGTGCGAGGACCGGATGGCCCTTTCCGGTATCAGCGGTGACAATCGAAAGCATACTACGGAAGCGAATTTCTCTGAGCAAGATGCCGCCTATGATGAAGTATTAACAAGAGTAGAGTCAAAGCTTTTTAAGCGGTCCGCAAATGGGATTATGTCCACAACGTCCAGCATCGTTTCCTCCATAGGGAGACTAGCATCGATATTAGAAGGGGTCAGGGATGAGCTTGACCGAGAGAGGGGAGCCAGGATACAAGCAGAGAAGTCCATTGCCAGGATGATTGAGTTGTCGCTGCGAAGCATGGCGCAAGTTACACAGCAAGAAATAATGTCATGTTGTCTAAACACAGTCGGGCGATTTGCATCAAAGAGACATTTGCTGGTTGCATCTACATTGGCCAGTGCGGAGCGTAGGCACCGTAGCTGTGCAAATGTGCTCATCGAACGCACAGCACAATATGAACAGAATTTAAATGCCCTGGGCGGTCGGGTTTTGACGAATATGCAAACAGTCTTGAGTGGGAACATAAAGGAGCGAGATTCACGAATTGCTACGATTATGTGCTCCATGGCAGATGCAAAACGGCAGCTTGGGGCTTACAAAGTTGAGCTCATCGCAAAACAGCTAGCAAGCGAGACACAAACACTTGCAGTATTCAGAATGGAGGTGGACCGCCTTCGACTCCGGAGCAACAAGTTCGCTGTAGAAGCAGCTGTTTCAGATGACGCAATATCAGCCACAGTACAAGCGCTAAAATTAGAACTGGCGGCTACGAATGCGCAACTTGAGTGTGCTTATGCTTGTATCAGGGAAATTGCCGTTGAGCAGAAAAAACAGCAAAGCATCTCTGAAGTCAGATCAGTCATGAGAGACTTGATTTCTTCGGTAAACGAGATATACTGCACATCTGCCGTTGATGCGCATTTCGCCAATCGCATTGCCGACGATGCAAACTTTAAGCGGGAAATAGCGTGCAAGTTTGCACTCTTCGAGGCTCGTTTTAATGATCAAGATGACAGTGCGAGCCATGATAGGCTCATTGCGGCGACTCGACACGAAGCGAACCAGGATGAGTTCAGAGGAATCTTAGAACAGATCAACAAATCGGGGCGAATACTTCAAGATGTGGAAGCTAGGTTGGAAGACCAAGCAGATAGCATGAAAAATGCACACAGCAAACTCGTGGCACGATCTGAATCTAGTACTATGATTCAATCATTGATTGAAACAGTGGTCGAACGGCAGAGACAAACTGAAGTCAATAACCTGAATACTTCGATTGATGCCATCCGATCTAATATCGATTCTTTTTGTTTGTGCGACAATGAGCAATACGACAAACTTGCGAAGCGAATATCTAATGCTGAAAGTGTTACATCCAAACACTCAGGCGATTGGCACGCCGCAGTCTTAGGTGCAATTGCGGCGTTTCAAACATCCGATCTTCATGTATCGGCTTGGCCAGTGAGCTCTGCACTATCGGGTGCTGTAGCACATGTCCGGACTGTGTTCCCGTGGCGAACTTAGTCTGCTGGGGGGCGCATGGGCGGCCAGTTGAACGGTCTTGAACAGTTTGAACTACAGATACTTTCTCTCACTAATAATAACACTTGCGGTACGCTGCCGACGACACGGTGTCGACGTGACGTTGAATGGGCAGCAATTGGCGTACCTACGGACAAAGTGCGGCCTCGGCACTTACCATCAGGTTGCCTCGACTCGTCGATTAGGTTCCATGGTAATAGAAAAGTGTGTTTTGCACTTAAAACGTCGCAGCGCGCGGTGGCGTCGTAGGCCCCTGGTCCGTGTCGATGGCCCCTAGACGGGATTTTGTGCCTTCGTAGGCTAAGGGCCCTCCGGAGTCTGTCCCAAAAAATACCCGTTTAGTAATAATAAGAATAACATTTGTAGGGGAAAGTGACAGCATAGAGGGTTTTCCCGAGCAAATAAGCGGTTCACGCAGTTCCCACGAACCCCGCAGAGGACCGTGCCAACAGGTTTTGGTCGTGGAGCCCGTTTCGCACTTCGCGTATCGGTGGTCGACGCACTTTGTATGACGCCCGCATTTACAATCAAACCTCATCGCACTACGACACCCTTTTGGCCAGTCGCACGCACTACGTCATATCCAAAAACCTGAGCTACGGCGTCGTGCGGCGACGAACTGAAGTTGCGTGCTTATGGGGCAGTGCCGTGCGGCGCCCGGCGGGCCGCCGTCGCATCGCCCGGGGAAAAAAGCCTGCCCCCATCAGCCGTCGTGGCCCAGACGGCGGCGCGGCCCTTACTACGGGGCACAATGGGGCACAGGGGCAGCCGCACAACTCGCGTCGGCCAAAACTCGGCTCACAGCCGAGTTTTGGCCGAGGCAGATGTGGGCCGAGTTTGGCCGAGGCAGAAACACTAGCCTGCCAGTGGATACAAATGGATAAGCCCGGGGGTAGATACAAATGGATACCGAAGTGCTCACTGCTTCTTCCTCAATGATAGATACACCGACCCAACGTGTTGACATAGCGATGAACACCGAACCCCCGTCCGGACAACCCGGCAAGCAACAACGATACTATACAGCTGATGAAGTTTCCGCACACAATTCCGCCGATGATGCGTGGTTTATTGTTTACCACAAAGTGCTTAATCTCACTGACGTCATTGCCACCACGGAAAATTGCTCCTTGACACAAGCTCTTGTTATTAATGCTGGTCGGGATATCTCTCATTGGTTTGACTCGAGAACAATGGATCTGAAATCATATTACAACGAGCAACGGGAAATATTCTGTCCCTACCTGCCCATGGGGCGCTTTGTCCATGTCCTCTACACTCTTTTATTGCTCGTGTCTTTTTTCCTAGCTTGAGTTGAAGGAATGAGCCCTATGTCAGGTACCGCCACCGGAACCATCCTCGTCGTGGTCTACTAATCCTCCTTTGCCATGGTGCAGACGCGTGTCCACTATTGGCAAATCATCGAGGTATCAAGACTAATCGCAGGTGGAAAGGCAGTCAATATATCATTGGAAGCTTGTCTCGAAAAGTCCGCAAACTGAGAATCGTAAACGTGCTAACTCATCAGGCTGACATTCTGAATGTGTGCGACGAGGACACTATGGAAGAAATCGAAACCCGGTATTGAATCATTAGGGTCTTGGATGTAGTGGTGAGAATCGTAACTCGACATAGGTACCTAGAATATAATTCGCATGCAAAATCTTATACATGGAAGCGACTGAAAGATGGTAGATTCATATCCGTCGACATGCGCATGGCAATGCAGGAGCTTGGATTTCCGGATGAGACTGAGCTTTCTGGTGGTATGGGTATGGGGGAGGATCAGTACGTGCCTACCATCCACGTTTACTTCAATGATGATTTAACTTACAATTGAAAGCCAGGAGGCACCCAAACACATAGAATAGCCCAACGTGCAGCCTTTGGTACCCGTGACGTCGGTAGCTTATAGTGTAGGTTTGCCCGAACAGTCGCCTGGCGCGGCGCGAAACGCCAATGGCCCCATAACATGGGGGGGACACCAGACTAGGATGGCTCCATAGCGAATATAACCGAAGCCTAGCGAGGTGGATTTTCCATAACGAAGGTTAAACAGGTCGATTCCCGTCCAGGGTAGGAATTGAGTGACACTGGCATCTTACTTCCTTTCGGGCCCGGGAAGTAAGTTTTTGTTATGGGTCGGACTACTTTTGCCAGTGGTTTTGGGTCAAGGCTGAGACCGGGACTTAGTACTGGTAAACGCGCGGCGCCCCGCGAGTCGCCGCCCCGCGAGTCCTGAGCCCCCTAGGCCACCAAGGACACAGGCAGGGGCCTGCCGGAACCACATTTTACCACATTTTACCCGTTTAGGCCCGGACTTTTTACACTAGCTGACGGGTTTTGCTAAATTTACCCGCCTTTTCTACTTCAACTTTACGTTGAACTTCGCAGGACTTTTGGTGTCGGAGCCACTGATCAGGCCGCCGGGAAGTAAGGTTCAGATCTCGATTCCTACCCTGTTCCCGTCCCCTAACAAAGTTGGGGATGGGGTCGTCGGGATTTGGCGTTTTGGCAGACCGATGGGCCGACCGATGAGATGACCGATGACTGCAAAAATACCCGCATGGTGTGATTCGGCTCGCTCCTAAGCGCCCTTCTTCGGCCCGGACGGCGTCCAGAGCCGCCACTAAGTCATCACCTTTGCTGCAGCACCCTAAAAGACCGTTGTAGCCGTCGCGCTGAACGCATGCAGCTGCAGCCGGCGCGCCGCTAAGCCCACTAAACGGGGTTTTACGACTTTGGAGCTCTCCCTCACATCGTCATCGATCTCCGTACAGACCCCTGACCTAGAGGGGGGCTACCGGCCCCCCTCGGAGACTTCATGCGAAAAAGCTGGTAATTTCGGATCGATTAAGTCTCCCTTTTAGTACCTGGCGTCCCCCCCTCCCTAACCAACCCGCACGCGCGCGATCCGCCCCCTTGGCTTTTTTTAGGGCCCCACACTCCGCTAGAATGCGAGGCACCCCCTGGGGTTCATTCGCAGTAAGTTTCCCCGTTCGGGCTATTAATGGGGGGGCGCGTGGGCCGCCTTCCGGCCCCTCGCTTTTTCAGCCCCCCTCCCCCCCCCCCACTACCACCACCACAAAACACGCCATGCCAGAATGTGAGGGGCCCCCTGAGGCTCCTGGGCTAAAGACGCGAGCTTGGGATTTCAACCTGTCCTGTTGTTCTCGGAGCTATTCTGTGTTTGTTATCAGCCTGCTACGTCCCCGAACCGGGCTTGATCATAGGTCTTGTATAACTCCCGTTGGGCCGCAGTGGCAGAAATGAAAGCCCCAGCCGCCTTTCGCGCCCCTGTAGCCGCAACTCCGAGAAAGTCTTGACCCGTCCGCCGGTATACAACAGGCGTCCTGTGAAGCGAGATGCTTTTGTTATCATGCTTGAGTTTGGGAAGCCAATTGTAGTCTGCGGGGATGCCATGCCACCTTTTGATTTCACTTTCCAACAACTTCAGCTTCGTTTTTTCCAGGGTGTGCTTAAGTTTGAGAGTCTTGATTTGGGCTCTGATGAATTGAAAGTCGTGATCTTTGTCAGAATTCCCAATAGTATCATTATCTGCACCCTTCCAGTCATGCAGGGCCGACCTTAGAGTCTTGCGGCATGCATTGTCATAGGCCCCCAGGGCTATTTGTAGGGTGGTCCCAATTTGAGTGTCTGTGTTGACTCTCTGGCGAATTGCACTGCATGTTTCAAATAATTCTATGTCAACTGCTCCCCGTGCCTGCCAAACGAATACTTAATTCAAAAGTAGCCATTCGAGCGCAGATGCAGACGCGGGATGGACCAGAGCCAAGGAGGATTCCTGTTCAGATATATCGAACGGCACAGGAACGTCATATGAGTCCCACCTACTGAAGGTATTGCTCTGTGTAAGGGGATTTTGAACTCTGCTAGCAACAGTGGACACGCGCCAACTTCCCAAGAGTCAGAGTTTTCACGGTTAGACGCTTGCCGCGTAATTTTGTCCGCGGTTGCTGGGGTGTTACTTCGAAACCCACTCCACGACTTTCGACTCGAACTAGTTCCTGCGGTGCTTTTGCCTTCATATGCCAAATTGCGGTGCTTTTGCCTTACACGTGGCGACACGAGCTGAAATTTAAACTCGTCCTCACCCATACACAACACTGACTGTAGTAATAATTGGATCCCCCTCCTTTTCCGTTGGAGGGACTGATAAAAAACCGTGCAGGGCGCGAGCTTTTTTCAATGAGGTACAAAGCTCGTAATGTAAAAGTCTAAAGAATAAAGAAAGAGTTGCCGCATATATCACCGGGCTCAGCCTTGGGAAGGGATCGGCTTTCGTCAATATAAGTGATTCAGGATGGAATATAAGTTAGTAGTGGGGCCGTGACTCAGAGGCGACTTCCGAGTCCCCCTGATAGAGTGCCTCTGAAATCATAGTAGCAAGTAGCATTGAGTTAACACAACTTGAAGTACGCCGGGCGTCGCCTCAAAAATCGCACGATGCCGCATCCCGTAGGTACAGTCTCACATTTCATATCTTATCTTGTACGGTATAAATACAGACCTGCAACCTGTTGTGGTCATCAAAGGGATCAATGAAGGTTGCGCGCGGCAGGATAGATGCTGAGCTTAAGAACGCCCTAACTGACTTAATCGACGGGATCAAGCTCGATGGTGCGTCCATGGGCATGGGACTTAGACTTTTGGATGAGGCCATGGCGGACGTGGCAACTAGGCTGTCTGAGATTCGCCGCTACACCAAGAAACCGCTTCTTGCGCCTAACGTGGCCCACCCATGTAGTCATGTTGTCTTGAACAGATTTGATGATTCCAATCCCTTGTGTTCTGCAACACTCTGTGCCACAACTGCTGACTTGACTCGAATAGTAAAAGAGAATCACGAGCTCACAACGCAAGCAAACAACATGATTGAAGTGTTGTCTGGGAGAGCACGGCCGCCGGGTCCGCTGCCTGAATTGAACGACTCCCATGCTGCAACACTGATACCGGCTGTTCAATCGCTTGTGCGGCGAGAGATAAATAAATCCCGCAGCTTTCTTGCAAATCAGGCCTCCGAATATCTTAAAATTGATAGACGCTGGAAGCGGTCCTTATATCAGTGGGAACACAACAGGGACATATCATTTCGTAAGACAGTCGGTAAAAAAAGGCAGGATTCACAAAGATCTGCTGTGATATCACGCACATCCCTCTTTACACTCGATGCATTACGCTCGATGTCCGAATCAAATATGTCGTGCAATAAATCTTTTCCATCTATCGGTATGGACGATAACCGAGCACCCACGCGTGCAAGAAAGGCGCTAAGAGACGAAGCCACTGAAAATGAACGCGTTATATCTGACCTTTTGGCCTCCTCGGCAAAAGAGGCACGAATTGAACGTGGTGTTGTAAATGAAGAAGACATACCGGCGATACTGCTAGTATCTGCACTTACCCGAGTAGAAAATCGTCTTCGTGACACAGGCAAAAGCTGCCGTCACATCCCAGACCCCTACAAGGAGAAAGAGAGTTCGTCACGGAGTTCTTTATGGTCCAATCTTGAGAAGTGTGTGTTTCTTGATAAATTCCTGCAATATCCTAAAAATTTTGGGAAGATTGCCACTTTTATATTACGCAAAAATGCGTGTGATTGCGCTCAGCTTTACTACAACTCAAAATATGCAATTGATTACAAGGCCCTTCTCCGCGAACATCAGCAACGTCGGCGTGGCGTGCGTATTTGCTGGGATGTTACAGCAAAGGCGGTCCAAACATTTGGCGGACAACTAGAACATGATCCTCAATGCAATATTGTCTGGTTCCGCCTGCCTGCACATAGCTTTGAGATAAGCTGTGAGCACACTGCACCTAAAAATCCCCCTTCGGCAGGTATCTTCGCTACCTTCGGGGAACATTTATTGGCTGACGAAAGGCGAGCAACTGCAGTTTCAAAGTCCCCATCGACCTCCGGGAATCAGATCAAGCAACGGAACGCCAGATCATATTGTGAGACAAGTATCATGCAAGTTCAGCCTCCAAGGGACCAAAATTCTACCGGCAGCGTCCCGAAGTATCAAAGAAAAACAAGCTTCGAGTCTGTTCTGTCTACTCCAAATCAGCGTCCCATGGAGAAAGATAAAATTACAGCTGCGTCTATACACCCACGTTCAAGTCAAATACACAAGAAAATGCCGCACTCTAACACTGGCGAGCGGTTCCCGGCCGTTAATTTGGCTCGATCTACTTCTGAAAGTAACCATAAAAGCGATCAGTTGATGCCCGCCTTGACCTGGCCCAATATTTACCAACAGGGAGATTTTCCTCATAGACTAGAGACAGCAGGTTGCACGCTGTCCTTGCCACCAAGGACTACGATGAGCAATGACTTGTGTGACCAAACTTCGTTGGGACGTGATTTTGCAGATCTCTGTGTGCCTGCTAAGAAGCTTGAAATGGACATTTCGCCTATGTTTTACGCAATTCAAGCATACGGTCGGTCCTATACGATAGCAAAGGGCATGCAACATAGCCTAACAACTGGTGAACATGCTGTGAAACAACTTGCGACAAATTTCCTTTTGTCTCCATCATACCCCCTAATTCAGGGTGAGGCAATTTCTCGATTCTTTATGACATCGACAGAGACAGGGAAGATAATGTGTCATCGAAAAATTTTGAGTTGTGGGGAAGATAGAAGAAAGTTAGCTTATCTTTTCCCAAGTGAGGGCAGATGTTATGGCCTAAATAAGTTCAGCAATCAACTTGGTCTTGCATATCCAGGAAATGCTACACTGAAACCTCTGCATTACCACGGTGCAATGGGACGTTGGAAGGTTCTTCGTGCAAATGCCTATTCGTGGCAACGCTCGACTAATCCTAATAATGTCATGTCATTGTCAGTACACGAATCGAGTAATTGGAATTATGTAAGCGGTCCTTCAAGTTCTCCAATCGAATCATGCCGTTTGCCCCATGAAAAAATCAACTATACGCTGCTGTCGAGTTGTTCTTCGTCATCGTATTATTTCTCGTCCCAATTTCCAGTGCAACAGAAACAGCCCGACTGGTGGCCTCGGTAAAAATCCCATCATTTCTGAACCACCGATGGTGTTTGCGATCTTCCTCTTCTACGAGTCCGTGAGCAAAACGCGCTGCTTGCCTGACTAGAGTCCACAGCCCATCTGGCAAAGTGGCTGCCGCGGTATTTGGGGCGTCTCGGGTGATTTGATCGATTTTTCGGCGTGTGTGGGCCAGTGGCCCGTCCTTAAAACGGAGGTACCCTAGACTAAAGGGGGCCCACTAGTTCTAGCATCGTAACAGTAACGAACGAAAGGGGTCATTGAAGGCAACACTGGCACTGGTCATTAACCCCGGGTAAATACCCGTTAATACGGGTTATTAACCTCAGGAGCTTGTAGGGGGGTAGGGAATGGGGCCCATAGGCCACTGACGCGGGCCTGGGCCGCTCCGGGCCGTCGGCGGCGTCATGCCTTGGTACTTGCATTGGCACACCTGCACGTATGCAAATGCCCGAGGGGCTGCTTGCGCCCACCCCGGGCCGCTTGTCTGGAGGGGTCTTTCGCCAATATCACTAAACGGGTTTTGTAAGAAACTTAGTGCTAGAGAGATATGAAGTAGAGCCCATTTTGCATCAAAACGGACGCTCACGGGAAAACCCGTTCGCTAACCGTTAGGATGCCAAATGAGCTCTACTTCAATTATATTACGAACGAAATCCATCATGATGGTTCTGGGTGGCCGATTTTGGGGGTCTAATGATTTCTAGTAGTATATTGAATCTGTCATCATTCGTGAAAATTATAATATAAGCGCAATCTAATATGGTTACTTGGTTAGACCCGCCACGCGTCTAAACGGTGAACGCAGTGAACCGTTTTGATGACGTGGCGGGTCTAACTCGACTATATCATGATATTAAATACCCCCCGGCCCTAGTCATGAAATATACTAGAAATCATTTGACCCCCAAAATCGGCCACCCAGAACCATGGATTTCGTTCGTAATATAATTGAAGTAGAGCTCATTTGGCATCCTAACGGTTAGCGAACGGGTTTTTCCCGTGAGCGTCCGTCTTGATGCAAAATGGGCTCTACTTCATATCTCTCTTTAGTCCGGGTTATTGGCCAATAATAGTAGCTCCTAAGAGCTTTCTCCCTGCTCGGTCAGGATGCCCAACCGGAGCTTCGAGATAAGGGGCCAGAATCCGACTTAACGCCTCCCCATTATAGCCCGAACAAGGAAACTTACTGAGAATGATCCCAAGGGGTGCCTTGTATTCTGGCGGATTGTGGGGCCCTGAAAAAGCGAGGGGCCGGAGGGCCCCCACGCGAACGTCGCCAGTGGCGCGCCGCGATCTCACCTGTTAGCGTGTTGCCCATGAGAAGACGCAAGCGATATTCAGCGGGTGACGTCGTGCGTTGATCAGGGCAATTGAGTGTGTGGTTTAGCAAAAAAGGCACCCATCGGAACGCTCAATCCGGGCTGGCCCTTGTCCTGCCGATGAGTTTCAAATTTAGGCTACTTCGCTAAGTTGTCATTCAAACTTGTCTCCTATCTCTGCTTTTCTGATCTCCCTTAGGCTTGCAAGAGAGGAAAAAAATCGCAGGCGAACATGAGCCTCAGCGCATAGTCGGATGTGCTGGGCTTTCATCAAGAGCAACTCTGCCATTGAGGCGACTTTATCACGGCCTGGCGGTAAGCTCACAATTTGAAGCATCGCTTTTGTGAGATGCCCCATGGCAGCCTTCATCGTAAAATCCCTCAGCCTAGTCGACCCATATTGCAACTCGAGATGTTGAGTCTCGGAATCGCCCTTGAGTTGTCTGCAGGGGGGCACTGCAGAAAGTTGACTTGTGCAGGATGCAAATTTGCCGTGACGGATTGTAAATCCACGAGTACTTGCTCTTGGGGGGGGACTTGCATGTGGCTTGTACATGCTGCGACCCCCCTTGATAGAATTCAAGAGATCAACTTTCCAGGGTGCATCAAGCATTGACTCAAGTGGACTACCGCTGCTGCTACTACTATGGTCAATAACAAGGGGAACTATTTGAGTTCTGTTGCCAAAGAGGTCTGCCAAAGCCGGCACAAGAGTCTGCATTTCATCCTCCCGTGAGCTTGCACCATCAAAATTCTCATCATATGCCTCTGTTGCAGCACAAGAAAGTACGACGTGTGATGGCGGCAAAGCATTCACGATTTGGGACTCGCTCTGTGCGAAATTCTGCAGTTCATTGCCGGTGAAAATATGCTGAAGTATTGTGGGCGCCGCGTGACAAGCATCGAGGACATAGCCTTCAGATTCTTGCTGCAGTAGACAAGGACGAACCCAGCTGGCAACAGTTTTCGAAGGAACAGACCCAGAACCATTTTTTGAGCTTTCAATGTCGATGCACTTTAGCTGGAGTCGCTGGGACAGAAACTTCGCGATTGGCGCATGCCTTTGCGGAGCCTGGAGATGAAACACACAGATACGATAAGGTGACAGGCCCCACGCAGCAACAAACTCATCAATTACTTCAGTTGTGTTACCAGCCAAGCCATGCCGCTTACTATCGGGAGATACAAACGGGTGAATCTTTGAGGAGTGTATAGCCTTGCTGAAGATGCCACGTTCAACTACAAGACCCGCACAATCTAAAGCAAGCATAATACTAGCAGGATAATTGAAAGAAATGTTACAACATTCTAATGTATCATCAAATTGATGCACTCGCCAAGCTCTTGCATTTACCTCACCATGGTCACGTTGGCGACTTGATCCCATACATTCGGGAGGTTGGGTGGATTCGTGCCGTTTAACCAGGGGCAGAGTGTGAGCTCCAATCTTGGCACGAATAGCCCACTCCGCACATACCTTGTCAACTATACTCGCCAGTGTTGATGGTTTTGGCTCACAGGCAAGCATGTACAGCTTGGGGAAAGTATGCTGTGGCTGATCAATCAACCAACACAGGAAAGCACAAAAAACCCCAACGTGCACTGTTGGTAGGATATTTTCGCCTCTGGAAGGCAAGACGAGCGGGTTAGTCAAATTATAGGCATCATTCATCATTTTGAAAAAGCTCTCTTCTCCCGCGCCATAGATTGCACCCGGAGCGATAACGCAAGATTTTACGCTTTGTCCATTCAATCGCAACACATGTGCTTCGAGTGCCATCAACCCTTCGCAAGTTGGCCAACAGCGTCGCTCCAAGTAGTCGTCTTCCGATGCCCCCATGCTAGCTTCGTGGCCAGGACAAATAAGTGGACTTGAGCCCCATGTCAGCAGATTCGACACCAAGATGAGTCTCTTTGGTCGGCAAGATGTCTCTATTTGCTGAAGCTGTGTCAGAATGGCATGCATGTCGTCCAGTAGCGAGAGAGCTGGTGGCTGTGGCGCGATCCATAGCAGGATAACGTCGGCCGCCAGGACGTCAACTCGCTGTGGCATACGTCCGGACCCTGGTAATCCAATGAACTCGTATCCCTTCCCGAAGCATGTCAATATCGAGCGCGGAAACACACCCGGCGGGCCGAAGTGCGCGATTTTTACAGGCGGGGAATTTAGATTTAACGGGGGGGGAACCGCCGATGTCATTGCCAATTTTAAGGCTTAACGCAAGCAACGCGAGATACCTGGTTCGATATTATTATTTTGTATGGTACAAATATAGCCAAAGAACCCGAATCATCTTCCGGGCCCTGCAATGCAAAGGGACGTCTAGTAGAATTCCAAAGTTCAACTGGGACCTTCACGTATCCAACTTGAACTTGAAGCACACCGTGCCAGTGACCCGGGCCAACCCCGGGGCCTCAGGCTGGCCACATACTTTTATCCGAGTCATTATGGCCTATCCAGGCTACTTCCTATCCCAAGGGTACACTGATATCCCTTTGATGGCCTGAGGGGAAGTCGCCTCCCACTCCGCTGCCTCAGGCTGCCGCGGCGGCGGCGGCGGCCCGAGTCAAGTTCGAGTTATTTTCCCGAGCCACCTCATGGCCCCCTATAAATTTCGAAGACTCCACGTAGTACGAAGAATCCACAGGGTAATTCACCATAATTAGGACACATGGAGGATGGGTCCATTTCTTAGTATGCGAAAAAAATTTCAATAAGTTACGGGGCTCCCCGGGGCCTAGTGCTCCGTTAACAGTGCAAATTAAGAAATGAGGACTGGACCTCCGTCACCGATTCCTCGTTTATTGATTATTTTGCTTATTTTATTAATATCACGGTGGACTCAGGCTGTCGAGTAAAGACCACTGGCACGACGCTACGAGAAATCATTATCAGCGTAAGCCCAATTTACGTCAAAAGGACTAAACGCGCCAGTGACTCGGGAGGCGTGGTCTAGCTCGTCGGAAATACTTAGACCACCACTTCTTCTACTCCGCCTCGCTGCGCTCGTGCTTTTTGAATCCGTGTTTACTAGTGAGGAGGTCCCAACTAGCAACTAACCTGGTTGCCAGTGGGGGGATATAGATCAGCCGAGTAAACAGGGGGTCGTTTCAATGTTCGAAGCTGCATGCATGTGTGGCTGGGACAAAAGTACAAAGCGAAATGTCCGACTCTCGAGTCTGACAGGGCCGCCAGCGGGCAACTGTAATCCTCATGGAAGCCCGTTTCCAGATATCTATAACATCAAGTGGCTGGCTCATGGTCAAGAAATGATATTACTACACTACTACCATACATTCCTAACCAGAAGAGTCAGCAGAGTTTTTCTTTTTGCTTTTCTTTTTCCTTTTCTTGCAGGCCAGTGACATGATAGCATTGACTCCATCAGATAATATTTTCTCAGTCTTGACGGCATCAACATTGAAAGACTTTAAACCAGTGATGCGAGTGGGGCCACTTGGGAGGATCAGGACTGTAAACTTAAAATGAGCTACGTGGTCGCCCTTCTTTTCAAAGAGAACGGGATAAGGATGAATCAGCTCGTGCTTGAGACACTCGACGACACCCATCCTAGCCTGTCGCTCATCGTCGAGAGCTCGGAGTGTGAATGGAAGTGCCGGAAACTTAGCATTGACTTCATTGAAGAGTGTGCGGCTTGAGCGCATTTTAAGCATGTAATTTTTGTCGACAGAACGCTTAAATACAGTGGTGCGAGACTGCATTTCCTTGGGCTTACCGTCGCCTGAGGACATGACAATATCAATTGAGTAAACCTCATTCAGGTCGAAGCTGAAATCTTCGACCTTCTGGTCCGTCTCCTCGCGTAGAAGAATAGACTTGTTACCGTCGACAACGAAGCGCTTCATGCGGTGTGACAGCACACCAGCGACAGCATTTACTCGAAAGTCGTCAGCAACCTTCTTAATCGCCCGGGTTACTTGGGAATTTGTGTTTCCAGGCCGCAGGAGCTTCTGCGCTACCTCACAGGCAACATGTGCGGCGTGCAGCACATCAGCCTGGGGGCCCACCAACGGATGCTCTCCGGTTGGTTGCACTCCGCAAACCATAGTATGCGCCGCAACAGCTATGTACCCATCCAAATAGCACCCAACATCCAACTTCACCATATCTCCCTCAGATAGCTCCTCCCCTGGCACGTCAGACTCTAGAGGTGAATTATGACACACACACTCGTTTACGGAAACGCAACTAAATGTTAGGCGAATGAATTGTTAAAGGACACAAGACTAAAGACTCAAAGCAGACTCTAAAAAAACACTGGTTTTTATTCACGGGTCTAGCGCGTTGGGAACGCCACGCCCTTCTCGATAGCTTTGCCGTTTACCTTCTTCTGGTAGATGCTACCGCATTTCTGCGCAATAACTGTATCACCGAACTTGCAAAGGTCAAGCACTTTTGCTCCCGGCCGGACTTGAAGCATGAGACCCTGGAGAGCCAAATTTGCAATTTTCCCAGCCTCACGATATCTGCAACGCAAAAGTGTTGCACGAGCTTAAGCTGACACTGGGACTGACTTTGTGCAGACGTCGCTGTTTGAGATGTCAGGCTCTTGATGATCCTCGGCTGCTCCAGCCTAGCAACACACTTTGTTATCTTTGAACAGAGCACGACACGTACGTTGGCGGTGTCATCTGGAATTTCTTCCCGCATTTGAGCAAAAGAGAGGCGATTTTTACAAGGAGATGTTACTAGCTAGTAACCTAGCGCCACCGGAGGGGAGAATGCTACTCAGCAGCCACGGTGTGTTTTTCGCCAAAATCGGGAAACATCGGAGTAAGCGGGAACGCTCGTTACGCCATCGTGGTCGATGCGGCCGTGGCGCATGTCGACGGCGTAAGCACGCGTCGCACACGTTTTCGAACCAGCCAAATTACAGCGTGGGCACATCGCGTGGGTGCGGAAGCGATGCTACGAGCCGACAGAGTCGCCTAGACTACCGGAAACAGCCCGCGCACGCCGGTCTCCTGGCGCTCGGGATGTCACCGTGGATTTCCCGCCCGTCGCGGAGCGCGCACGCGCACGCACAACTTAGATATTCCGGCAGTCCGAACCGCGCCTGCCAAATCATGCCCCGGCGGGTCGGCAAGCGAACGAGAGTTGAGTTGACTGGCGCCTCGCCAGATTCTCCCCAGATTCTCGCCGCGGGTCCCCTTGTAAATAATCAAACAAACAAACAACAAATTAATAAGGAATATCCTAGACCCCGGGTTTTGTAAACCAAAATTTAATCACCCAGGCTGGCATGATTAAATCATCTAACTCACTTCGTGTGCGATTGAGCGGAGGACCGACTGGGGGGGAGGGGTTGTCTGGGAGGAGGTTGAAATTCTAACTGCGAGTTGCCAACTTGGCTTTTGGCTAGTCGCCCCCGCGATTCAACACCCCATATTCAAGTCGTTTCAGTCAAGTCGCATATACACGAATATGATGCGGCCAAACAATCGATCGCATCAGTCATGTGATCGCCTCAGTTGGGTGATCGCATCAGTCGTGTCCTGCTTTGACATTTGAAACAGGCTTCACCACCGTCGTCCAGCTCATGGCCTTCGCTCTTCGTGATGCCTTGGTTCGCCGCTTGAGGCAGGCTTCTGACACTGCTGTCGTGTAGTATGGACTTGACCTATTTATCTGGAAGCCAAACACACGTGGAACCTTAATTGATAAAACTAGTCCTTAAAAACATTAATTGAAGCATTAAAGGGCGCAGCTGAGGGACAAAAGACAAGGTGTTGTGTTGTGGTATGAGCTCAGGGAAAGTCAAGAGGAAGAGATGAGGGAACGTGGTACCAAAGTAAGCGCCATCAATTGAGGCGGACCGCGAGGAGCGTGGTACAAATAGATCACGGCACTTTGGACAAAATACATGCACGGTGTAGTTGCGTGGCAAGTCAGACCTAAAATATATATATATAATTAAAAATGTAGATTGAGATGCAACACTGGCCAGACCGGCCAATTGGAAGAGCCGCCTGACCACAGCACAAGGCACGTGGGCATCGACCAAAGGAGGCGGAAGCATACTTTTCGTACATGGCTTGCATGCCACGATTTGTTATGACATAGCGCGCATGAATTAAGCCATACAGCATCTCAGCGGCAGACCTGTTATAACAAATAAAACACGGAAGGAAGGAAAAAATGCTCACTCAACTAACTCTTGTTGTTCTTCATTGAGAGATTCGTCTATCGCCATCTCCACCTAGATAGGCAGTGTCAAAATCAGTCTAATTACAGGTGTTTTTCACGTCTAAAATCATATCTAGCGCATAATCATAATAGGGTACAAGCGACGATAATCCGGTAAGGTTGAAATCATCCTGGATGTACTCCTCGTCGACCTCACAAAAAAACTCATTTCCACGCAAACTTAGAAACCAAGCAATCCACGAGGAATCTTCGTCTGATGCCGAAGCTGCATCCTCATCTTCGCCAACTGAAGTAAGTTCCGCGGCGGCTACACTTTCGGCAAGTGTCGATGCTTCGTCCTTCGGAACAGGCATGCCAATGACACCTCTTGCGTCTACGCTGTGTACATACGACCCGATAAAGACCCGAGTAGGAGGCGTTTAGCTGCCTGTGGCGCGCCGCGCCCGTTCCGTCTCAAGCGATAGTGCGTTGGAAAGCTGGTCTGACGGTGCGTCCAGAGGTGTTGGCCGTGAGACGGAACGCCCCGGGCGCGCCGCGCTACGGCCCGGTGAAGTTGGGCCTCCGTCACGCTGTTTCGGCGTATCGCGGGGGCCCCTGGGAGCCATGGGGCCGCGCCGGGGCAGCCCAAGGAAGCATCATAGCCAGCGGAGCGCTCAGGGGCAGCCGGCGGTACCGTGACGATGCGCAGTTGCACGTCGACGAACTCAGCGTTTTAGTTGCTATGTCTCAGACGTCATCCTGGCCGCGTACAATCTCACCAGCCCATGGGCGTGGGTCATGGGGTCACCGCCGCGATACGCCCAAAATGACCAGCATAGCATGCGAAAAGTGGCCCTCAAAGCACCGCCGCGGGGGCGTTCGCGGTCGGCCCGCAGCTGATTTGCAGCACGACGACGACGCTGCCCGCACTGCACCACCAAACTTTGCACAGCCCAATATTTTATCATACGGAACCTGCGTCTCAGCAAAAATCCCCGCCATTCGGCCGGCGCGTGGCTGTTGCACATCCCCCCAGCTAAATCAACGTACGCCATTTACACTGGTGCTTGACCCCCCATATTCTGAGTGCAGACTTGCAGACTTTGGAGTAACATCCTGTCTTATCTTCAAGTCCCCTTGGCTCTAGTAATCAGAATGCCAGTGCCAGTGAAGTAGCCGCCTGCGACGCTTGACACTCCGTGGAGACCTCGAAAATTCATAGGGCCAGCGCCCAGCTCTCTGGCGTAAACGTGACTTTGATTTTCTTTTGTGGCACAGTGAGCGTACAGCCACGCGCCGGCCGAATCGCGGGGATTTTTGCTGAGGCGCAGGTTCCGTTTAAAAAAATAATGGGCTGTGCAAAGTTTGGTGGTGCAGTGCGGGCAGCGTCGTCGTCGTGCTGCAAATCAGCTGCGACGCGTGTGAATCGGTGCGATGGTCGAGATAAACCCGCCGCCCGAAACCCCAACGGACGGGATGAATCGTCCTCTTATTCTCCATATCTATGTAGGGCCCTTTGGGAATATCCGGTGTCGGGCTCCGCTTAAGTTCAGATCTTATCGGAGAGGCGGCGTAGATACTGGCCTGGGCCCGGACGAGGAGAGTCCTTGGAAGCAGTCCTCGGGTCCTTTCCGGGGCACAATGGCGTTGTCGCAGCGCTAAGGTGTTTCTCAAAGTCGGTGATGGAGACCTTTCTGAACTCACCCTCAAGAGGATGCTCCTTTGCTTCGAATAATTTTACAACCTGAGATGCTGGGCCGATAGCGTGCGACTTTAAGCCCCGGCCGAGACGCTGTCCACAGGCAGTAGTCAGTCAGCTGGACTTCTTGCTAACTTGATTGCAGATAAGATGTATGCAGCGTTAGATCGCATGGTCATGTTGGGATGGGAGCGATTCTCCATGATTTGGAAATCCCGCTGGCATACATCTCGAATTTGAATATTGGCGAAGGCTTTTGAAGCCTCGAGCCAGACAAATGCACGAGTCAGTGGCTCCATATACTCTGAATATACAACAAGGGTAGAGCCATGATGAAGCAGAGGCAACGCTGCCTTGAATACACTGAGTGGCTCAAGTCTGGATGCGATGACCTGAATTTCCACATATGACCTAAATTTATACATATTGGGCACTGTAGTTGCGACCAAGGCATGCGCTTTGTGCTTAATCCAAGAGTCACGAATCACGTCGCAGTTTTGTCCCTCCTTTCCAAGATAGCCTGTTGGCTGCATGACAAGTGCACTTGATTTTACGGGGCGCTTCACCTCATAATAAGTGGAAAGTACGCTGACTGGTGCTGTAGTAGTGCATTTGTATAAATCGTGAGTTTCGTTGAGTTTGCCAATTGCATCTGTTAAGAGCTGGTCTTCAGCCTCAGGAAGGATGAGTATTTTTCCTGTAGTGCCGCTACGTTCAGCAATTGCCCCCGTGACCAGACCACCAGATGCATCGCAAACAATGGTACGACTGCCAGTCTTTACATTAGCGTACGCAAGTAGTTGCGCCACAGTATGGGGTTCGCAAATCCAACTTTTGTTGATCGCTCGCGCAACATATGCTTCTGCAACATTTCGTGCTGTTGGTTCCATAACCTGCACCCCTGAAATATACTTGTCTGCTTTGCGCTTGACCCATTTTACCTTCGAAAACTCTGTCTTAGTGTCCCATGTGGCGCTGCCCAGTGTGAGCGCCTCAACAATTGCAATGCCAGAGCTGCCTCTAGACTTCATAGTTGACACTGTCCTTGTGCTCAGTCGCTGGGCGCTATTTGTGTCATTCAGGTTACGGTTGTCTGCGTTTGCTGTACATGCCCTGACGCTACCCCTTGGTCTGCACGCTAATAATAAAGAGATGTCTTCCAAGGACTTGCGGCTTGCAGATAGAAGCTGTCCATTTCTCGACACCACGAATGATGCACCACATTGCGCCGAGAGCAGTGCGTCACTTTCGCATTGCTTCTTGTGTAATCGAAATGATAGTCCAAGTCCAAGGTCTAAGAAAGCGAATTCATTTCGCGTTGTTCGTAGAAGCACTCGATCACCCGCACTAACCGACATCGCAGCCCTCATCGCATCGTACCGCTTTAAGCTACCGTAGGTACCGTAGGTACCGTGGGCTAGGTACCGTAGGTACCTACGGTACCGTACCTACCTAGGGTACCTAGGGTACCGTAGGTGCGTACCTACGGTACCTACGGTACCTACCGGACCCTACCTACGGTGGATCCCTAGTTACACTGGCAGTACAGCGATTGTGCTATGATCCTATAGATACCAACACTGAGAGCTCTCCTCAGGTTCTAGTAGGTACTAGAGGCTAGTGGCCTGTAGTACTAGTACTAGCCTGAGCCTGAGTACCTACGGTATCCTAGGACTCCGAGTCGGAGGTCACCGTGACGGTATTTCTCCTGGCAATGTCCCACCGTGACATCATCATGATGATCATAATGATCATGATTGGATTAGTATTTGCCGAACCTCCTTCACGTAATTAGTACCGAACGGTGGCAGCAAGGCCCGGGGCCCGCCGAAGATCACTGGCACTGGTAGCCTGAGTGTGAGGCAGGCCGGCCGGGGGCAACCGTGACTTGAAGCTTCCGAGTCAGAGTGCTCTAAGTCCGACTAGGAGTCAGGCTGCTCACGTGGAAAACGGTAAGCGGGCAGCATCATGATATGAAAGCCTCGCTGGAGAATTGCAAAGGCAGGAATTCCAAAAACCAGCTACTGTTGAGAAGAAAGTCAGCTTCCAGACTCCAAAATATAAATAAAGAACATGACTCGAGATGACTCCAAGAGATCCAGAGCCTGTATGCCAAGTCGCTTTGCTCCAATTCCCATGTGACCACGGACCAGAGTCGAAGCCGTCTATAGCATAAGCAGCCCGAGGGAGATGTTTAGCCTAAATATCACTGATTTCCTCAGCTATGGATTTCCGGCTTTGGTCAATGTCTAGTCCTTTCATACATTCCATGCAAGGCACTTCGTGTTTGGGGTCACTATCATCATTTCTGATGCCGAAGTTCTCCACGCAGTTCATGGTGTTCCTAAGAATGGTTTTACTTGACACGTGAGCAGTACGGTGAAGATGCCGCATCTGATCCATTGCTGCTTTGTCGGGGTCTTTCGGGACCTGTGCATCAGAGCCTGGACGCAGGGATCTACTGATGCAGCTATAAGATCGTAATAATAACAGGCCAGAGCCTGAGCTCGTATCTCAGGGAAATGTTGTTCTGTGTGCCAGTGCTCCTAGGCACATCAGGCCTGTGGTTTTCGCAGGGGGCGCCACCCGGCGGGAGGGGTCCGACACACAAAAAAATCCGGAAGCGTCACGTTGCGGCGCCGTGCCGCTTTTTTCTAACAGATAGACTCGGATATACCGTAGGTACACCTGGAGCCCAGCCTGTATCATGTTTCATGATTCTATGGACACTTAAACTAGCCACTCAGCTCTCTGACTTGAATAATCCCTATGCCGCAGCATGACACGAGTCTGCGACAAGCTAGCCTCCAAACACAAGATTCCCTTCTTTGGGACCTAACATTGATTGCACGACGCGCCTTAAAACAGGTAGTACACGCGCCTGATCGAATCAAATTACAATATTACGCAGGCGTCTGATGCCTCGCAAAGATCGCGCACAAAGCTTACGTCTTTGTCTCCTACGTCTGCCGATCGATTTCATCATGGAAACTTCTCTACAAATCAAAGTTCGCTGTCCCTCCGGTACAACAGGGAGAGATTCGCATCTGCAAAGCAGGGGGTGAAGTTTCGGCGAAGGGGGGTAATTAATTCTGCAGCAGTTACCACTTCGCAGACGACACTGCCGGCAATGCAACCTAAGCACAATGTTTCGACCGTCTCTGCCAAAAAGTCATACCCTGCTCAGGACTGTCCGGTCTCGATAGTTCAAAGACTAAAGGCCTCACCCTTGAGTGATGATAAATGGACGAAAGGGGTAGGACTCAAGCAGGTTATAGAAAGGTCGCCTGGCGGCATAGTACGGGTGCGTCCTTTGCTCAAATCAAAGGGAATGGTCAAGGATATCGAAGCTACCGGGCCAATCAATTGGTCCGTTGGGGACTTGAAAAACAAATACCGAGATGAGCTGCTTCGTGAAGATGTCTATCAGGCGTCACTTGCCGCTCGTGATATTGCATCTGAGATGGCGAAACATGGCAAGGTGATTTGCGCTGCAACATTAATGAAGCATCCGCTTCTAACCTCGTGTCAAAGGCACATTCAAGCTGCAAACTTACTATGCATTGGACGGGGACGCGCACGTTGCGTTGCACGGAGGTTTGTACTAGATGTACACCAGATATGGCTTACTAATCTCGACCATTTTGAAGCTTCGAATCGTGGCGTCCTCTCGCGGCATAAACGCAATGATGTTGCCGCAGTTCTTGCTGTCAGGTCGCAAATCCAGTCGATTGACAAAGCCCACGCTTGGGGCCTGAAACCAGAATGTTGCATGGCACCAGCACTAGCTGAAACGCCAGGGAATTTGAATTTGCCATTGACGCTATCATTTAAGGCAATCTATAAGCAAGATGCGCTGAGCGTGACGCTCCTCGCTGGCAAAGAAATAATCCAAGGAGACGTGGCTTACAGGGCTTCAGCAGTTAGAAAATTCTGCCCCGGGTATGCTGTACCGCCTGTGTGGCACATTGGTTTGTACGACCGGGTCACGGGGGCCATGGCGACTGCTATTTTCTATGAGCAGGCGCAATTAGCCCGAACTGCGAGTTGTCTGCAATTCCTACCCGCAACCAAATCCCGGCCTATACCAACAAAACGCAGTCTAGTACACGTTCAAGGGTGTCTGGTGTCGGATCCAGGCGGAAGTATGATTGCGACTACTTGTCAAGTATTTGTTTGCACGCCACACCCAGACGACCCAAGTCCTATTATTCTCTTCGACTTTGTGTTTTTGTCCTGTAGTCGTGTTCAATCTTTCCATATTTGGCAAACAAGGCTTGAAACACTAGATATAATAGCCCAGCTTGGCCTATCAAATGCACCATGTACGGAAGTTAAGTGGTGGTGCCAGCCAGGGCAAGTTCATCTATTCACATTGTTGCTCAACCAATTCACTTGGAAGCTTGATAAAAAACTCCGGCTAGATGTACCGCATGATCGTTCTTCGTTAGCCTGGGGCTTTAACTTCAAGTCACTAGCAATGCACGCAATGGAGTTGCTCGATGTTTTGACTGTAGACACACCATATCCAGGTCAAGAGCGCATTTGCCTGAGCTTCGACAGAGGACTTAATAAATGTAGTAGTCGGAGCTGCCAGCAGAAGGAAATCAACATCAAGGCATGTTTAGCTTGCGATGCAGAAGAATCACATCAATTGAAAACTCAGCCCGCAGCTTCACTATCTATGAACGTAGCTGGTGCCTGCGATCGCACTAAAGAAGTCCCTGGTACAACAAATGTCGGCTTTGGAGTCAAGTTTAAGAAAGCATACCACCATCTGCTCCAGGAAACATTCCTTTCGAACGACCTGGACAGAACAGAGATTGTTGCGATTCTTTATCGTGATTATGCCGCCCCCCTGGAGAGCATAATAATCCAACTTGTGCAAGCCCTGGACCATGTGATTTCCTCGCCAAGGCATGCCGCGTGGGATAATACAAACATCACCCCACCGAGCGCATTTAAAATCTCAAATGCTATGTCTGTACCGTTTGTGCGGAGTACTCACGGCGACATAAGCTCATTTGTCTCGCCGGTCACTCGTAGAGTCGGTGAATGCATCTTTGTGTTAACGAGAGTGAATAGTCCCATGGACTGTAATATTGGCCTTCAGGAGCACTCTTGGCGAATTCTCCACCGCCGAAACATGCCTGAGTGTGATATCAATCGTTTCCGCTTGAAGGCGTCTTGTGTCCTGTCGATGCCAAATGAAAAATTGAATGTCAAGCTGTGCTCACTGACCCAAGATGCAGCGACTCCGAATAAGGGGGCATTGACCGGCCAGTCTACTTTGCACTCAGTGGAGCTCTGTACGTCCATTCTCAGCCGATTTCGCACTGTAAAAGACTACATCCAGACACTCCGCAAGAAACGGCACCAAGGTGCCAACGACCCAGGCTTTTACAAAATAAATCTGCATCACACTACGTTCCGCGCACTTGATCGTAGTAATTTTGCCAAAAGCAGGAGGCAAACTCACGTTGACCACGAGTGCAAAGACTCAGAAGAAATTGATCGACTCCTGACGGAAAAGATTCACAAAGTTAGAGAGCTTCTCGAAGAAAAACAACGTAAAAGTCCGGTGCTGTGGGCAAAGAACACTAGAGGTGCAATTTGTGATGATAACAGAATTCTTGGCGGGATCGCAGAGACCGGCGGCCATGAAGTTGCATCAGAAAGTATGACAAATTCCCTTGCGATAAACCTGGGTATCTCAGAATTCCACTGTGCGGCTAGTGCCAATTGGATAATTCAACAGAGGATCCTCAATCAAGAGCCCATAAAGATGAAAAAGCCAGCTGATGAGTCACTAGAAAATCACACACAAGCTGTCGATCTCAATGATGATGATTATCCTGTGCTTTCCCTAGATTTAACAAGAGTTGTCCCTGGCCCTGCTGTTGGCGAGGCCGTAGTCGCCTGGCGGCGCCTGCATCGCAACACCAAGGCAACCCTTCAGTCATCGTTCATGGAAGCACGTATCCAAGGGGTTATTGACTCAGTTGTCAACACAACGTCACAGCCCACTATTGTTGGCATAGTCCACCCTGCAGCAGAGGTCAAATACGAGCCAATGGTTTTTAGAACACTTGAGAACGACTGCATCTTGATGACTGAGGTACTTGAAGCTACAGTTCGATCACTCGAACAACAGAAGGGCATTAAAGTTGACTCTGGTATGTCAGCAAAGGACCGCCTGTTAGCCCAGTCAGGAAATGCGGCATCGACGGCCGCGGATGAAGTAGCGGAATTACAAAATGCGGCTTTTGTTCGATGTAAGCTTGGTCACGTTGATGGCGTTGAGGAGTGCTTAGACCAAGAAGTCGCTATAGAAAATCGAGATGAGCACGGCAACACCCTCTTTATCATTTCTGCACAACAAAACAACAAGAAAATGATTAAAATGCTTCTTCGCCGGGGGGCTGATGTCAATGCTCAAAACTCCACAGGAAATACTGCCCTTCACTATGCAAATGAGTATAAGTTCAATAAACTGTCCGAGTATATTCTTAATAAGGGCGGCAACGACACTCTCCTAAACACGAAGGGCCTCACGTGCTATGAGGGAGTCAATGGCGTCCATTAAGCTCCTACTACCCTACGATTAGCTCGGAGTCCAACGTGGCAAGGGTTTCCTCCACTCGGCTAGGATACCTGGCTGGTGGTAGATGATCGTAGTGACTTGCGAGGAAACAGTACAAATACAAATGCTGTGGATTTGTGGATTTTTAAAGATCCAAAGGCAAGATTAAAAGGCACGTGCTAGATTGTAATACCGGCAACTACCTGCTGCACTTGAGGAAGAATTCTTGGTGGTAAGACTTATGAGTCGTGGTCAACCCCCCCCATCGTCTGGAAATTGGAGATGCGACTAGTGCTAGCTACGAGTGAGCACTGAGCTAAGGGGCCGAATAACGTGGTGAGTTTCTTGAACGATTGTACAAGTTGCATCCTGTCGCACGCGGCGGTCTGAGCCTCGACGGTCATTGCCGTTTATTAATGGGGGAAAAAAGGTATAAACTCCTTCAGGGTCACCTGCCCCGAAGGCAGGTAACCCACGAGGAGTTCATGCCTTTTTCTATGCTAAGGAGAGGCCAGCAGGGGTGCCAAATCCAACGTGGGGACTTCCATTCGGGTTTAAGACTTCAACTTGAAGTTTTTGATTTCGGGTTTTGGGGGGTAACCTGGCTCAAGTAGCCTAGCTTTATGTCTAAGTTGCCCCTCAACTAGACTAGGCGTAGACACGTCCCCTTCGGGGACGGCAGGGGGGGAAACCCGTACGTAATAATTCTATTACAAAACCACAAAAGAAGTATCGGGTTTTTAAACCGATGGCTTATTTTGCTGAGACGGCGTGTGGGCTGGTTGCGAGAGCATGGGTTTGCCGAGGCGGCGTGTAAGATGGCTTATTGGTCAGAATGCCACCCACCCCACCAGCCGCCGGGCCCCTCTCCCCCGCCGCGCCCCTCGGAGACCGCCGCGCCCGCCTGTCAACATACCTAGTTATAGAGATACGGCATATTTGGAGTTCGGTGATACACCCCGTACTGGACGGGCGGCTTGAAAGTTCCGGTGGGGAGGTTTTCGAGCTGGTGTGATTGTATCATTTACCCTGTGAATCTGATTGTTGCATGTTTTCCAACCTGCAAGATGGCCAATCCTACTCGAAGCTTTACGTGTTACAATATACCTGCAGTGTAAATGATTCCCCCTCATCAAATAGGAGTGGCCTGCGATTATCAACGGCTGATTCTTCACACTTCTGGTCAATTCGACCACGTTTCAGGGTCAAGGTTCCATAGCTAGACCAACCATCAAAAACGCCCACCATACCTATGCAAGTGCATCAAACAGATTCCAGTTCCTTTCAACACCATTGAGTACCGGCAGATCGCACAATAATACAGTGAACTCGACTAACAGTTTCATCAGCTACGACCTGACAATGAAGCTATAAATAAGGGTTGCCAGGACGTTCTGCAAAACACAGGTAGGTGCAATATCATTGTAACGCGAACGTCCAACAAATAAGAGACCGCCAAAAGCAGATTCGGTATCCTCTCGATCTTCTATTATATCTGTCACTATATCAGTCGTTAACCCATCATTTAAATCGATAGTATAGGAGAAAGCCTACAGAAAAGTCATGGGTCCTCGAGTACACATATCACACACACACCGTATGAGTCAGTGGGTCGCGAAGAGCATGCCTGGTGCACAAATCAATCACCAATTGGTATATATCATGTGTGTATATTGTATAGTTCACAGGTGAAAACTGCAACTGGCCTAGAAATGCCCATCGACGTTCCTCCCACCGCTGTTGCTGGGCATCTGTGGCTGCAAAAACTTCAGTTTGATACCACAGTCTTAATTCCTCCATTCCCTCGTGGGTCAATGCCGTTTTCGGTGTGCTGCCGGCGATGTTACGACCAACGTCCATCGCCGCAGATATTGCAAGAGACACTGATTGGAGTCTCTCTGAAATACCATCTATATCTGACGTGCAGGCATTAGCAGTTCTTCGCCTATAAACGCAGTTACCGCGTAAGATCACCTCACTCACCTCTTAGGCGCAGAGGGGTCGCTATCCATTTTTCGCAGTCAATCGTACGTATACAAATGATAGGGGTCTTAAAAAGGTACAAAAACTTGAAGTTACCTACCGGCCACCTCGCACTAAGCATCATGCCAGCGCCCATCGCGCCGCGTGCCAGCACCATCCCGGCCGGCGAGGCACGCCCATATGAGCTCCTCGGACGCCGAGTTTCAGCGGAGCGGCCATCGGGCCGAGTCCGAGTCACGGTCGGGAAGGCAGCATTCAAGTTGCCTAGCAGCCCCTTGTTCAGTATTTAAGTTTCAAGATATCGTCCAATTTGAAGGCCCGTCTGTGAATTTTCTACTTAGTAAGCTTTTCGCTTTATTCGTCGGCTCCGCTTTATTCGTCATCGACCGTGACCCGGTCCGTGACTACTAGTAGAAAATAGCCCTACTAGTAGTATCAATGATTACTTTTCACACTACTAGCCGGTCACGTTCCGCCAAAACGGCGAGTAAAAGTCACCCAGCGCGTTGTAATATCATTCAAATGTACGCCTCAAGGCTATCTAATACAACATAGCAATTAGAAAGGCCCGGGGGGAGGGCGGCATCCGCCTCGACCAAACGGTAGGGAGGGTCGGGAGGGGGGGGGGGCACCCTGGAAACCGGCGGGTCAAAACAGACTCGGAATCTAAGCAGTGATCTACCTACCCTACCCCTCTAGTAGGTTCGGGGTGGTGCCTTGTAAGTTTTATATCCCCCCCTCCGGGCCCGGGCCTAATTAGATGGCCTACTATTAGTGTCATTTGCATCCTACCGTAGGTAGCCTATTCTGGGTACCTACGGTATCTGCAGCCTGTGCGGTTGTTCTAATGTTTTGAGCATGTCGGCAAGTGAGGTCCGTCAGCGCCACGCAAGGCGGCTAGCGAGTGCACGGTATCATCGAGCTTGCAGCTCAAAGCCGGCTTGCCATGTTCTTGTGTCAGTGCCAAAGCAGCAGCGATCGGCGAGGCTAATATCGAGCCCAGAGTCGGTAATTTATTCTGCGATGCTGGAGCAATGTCGTTCTCTTGCCGTAGCACTACGGATAGCTGCTCGTCGGATAGTAAAAGCTTGCTACATTTGGTGTGATTTCAAACGTGCAGACGAATCTGCACTTTTAAACGCCGCCATCCGAGAAATGAAGCTTTGTTTCGGATATGGCTTTGGCAGCAGAAGCTGTTCAACGCTCATTGGTTTGTTGAATCCTGGCGGCAATAGCATCAAGTATTTTGAAAACCGTGAAAGCGGTGTGCGAAATTGTAATATTGAAATGGATGACGAGATCGCATTCAAGTGCATAACCTTGAGTAAGACTATTGTTATTGAAAACGCTGATGCAGCAAAAAAGATAGGTGCTCACTTCCGCGAGCTTTCTCTAACGCCCTTTCCTCTCTTTTGCACACCCTTGCGCTCAAAGTTTGGGCACTCAGTCGGGATTCTTGCAGTCGATAATCTATGCTCTGATGCTGCCACACTTCACGGCAACATTTCAGATCCTGTGCATTGTAATAGACTTGGAACATGCGAGGACTATCATGAAAGACTAGCGCCCTTTGTTGATAGAAATGATGAGCTTTGCAAGCGTGTAAAGCTATGGAAATTGAAAGGCATCTCATTCAAGAATAAAAGAGATAATAGCAGTGCAGCACAAATCATATGTGGACATATTTTCCAAGCCTATCGGCGGAAAAGCACTGGCTTGGTATACAGCATATACTGGGAGGACGGATCTCGCGATGCGGAAGTTTCCTTTCGTGTAATGAAAGAGCTAATTAGACTTACCCCAGCTGTCATTGCCGTGGGTGCACCGTGTGACACCGCGGTGCTAGGGTTTATTGAATATGCAGGAAAAGCAATTGGGGAGCACTTGATCAGGTTGCGCTCAATTGTTCATATTAAAAATGTCATGGCTCTTCCAAGATTGACAGGAAGTACTGTCGCTGATCTATTTTGTATAGGCCTGGAATCGTCCATGCGATTTATTCTTAGTGCTCGCTATGCCGAAATATGGGAGTTTGACAAAAGTCGATTCATTCGCATAATAGCGCGAATGGGACAGAGCTTAGAAATCCAGCGTGTGTCTACACAACGTCGCCTCCTCGAAATTCCCGGTCACGAGAAGCAAGCATTCTGGGACCATGTTAGCACGCGCAGAGCCTTTATCATGCCTTGTGCGAATAAGATTCTTGTTGTACCTTTTTGCAATCGCATCAAGCAGACACAGAAAGGACTACTGCTGGTGATTACCAATGCGACTGGACTTCTCGATTCTAAACACATTACGTTTCTGACCAGCTTAGGTTCAGCACTAGCCACGGCGAATGTGCGGATGAATTTGCGTAGAAGGCGGGAAAACCTACGAGCAGTGGCGCTTGGCAGGACAGAGCTTCTATGCACAGATTCTTTTTCCCCAGTTAACGATTTGCAAGCCACTATTTCGTCCGCAATAGTACAGTGCCTGCCAGCTTCGAATGTCAGCTTGGGGTTGGCAAAGGACCAAACAATTGACCACTGTGCGCGAGGTTCAAGCGCAGTCTCTTTTATGAGACTTCTATGTGCATCAGTAGGTGGTGTCACTCTTGCCAAGCAACGGGAGGCCCCTGTTGAACGGGAGCAAGATGAACTTCAGCCTGGAGCTTGCGTAGAGGTGAAGCTTGGGAATGTGTGGCACTCCGCTGTAATTAAAGGAGACCGAGGACATCTTCATTATGATATCCAGTACGATGGCAAAGACTGGTTGGGGAGGTTTGACCAAGAAGCTGGGGTGCCAGTCACACGCATTCGCCGTATTGCAGCGGTGCATCGCGATAATCTCCCTGGAGGTTTGGTCATAGCATATAGTGCAGATGATGTCTGTAGTCGACCAAGAATGATGGCGTCGCTATGTTGCAATAGAGGAGTCATGTGCATTGATTCATGGTCACGCGGAAACCCCGAGCCAGAGCACGACGAACCTCTTATTGCACACTTTTTGAAACAGGTAGGCCATTATTTAGGGGCGGCTATCGATGATAAAATTAGGGGATCTTCTCTGCGGTTTCTAAATTCAGTATCCAGCCATAGATCTTTGAAATCACCCTCAGAGGTCATACGCACCTGCCTTTCCCAGATATATAAGAGTAGCATCTGTACAAAATATCCAAGGCTTTGTGAGCTTTTGACCCTGACAGATGGTTGCAATACACTCCAATGTGATGTCGCAAGGGAGATGGTGCGCAGGTGCAAAGCAATACTGGAGGAGGGTGTTCACAAGGGGACTATTCTGATTCAAGCAAGTGTACAGCATACCGCATTTTTATCTATATTCGAAGGTTCCAAGCAGAAATCTAGTCCATTGGTCCTGGTTAGCCCACAACTATCTATATTTTGCACGTTTTGGCTACGGAGTCCTCCTGTTTTTTTTTCTTCTTATGATTGTGATGGTTTAAATGTTGTTTAGGTCAAAGTATAAAATAATTACTTGGGAGCAAATGGCATTTTGTTCTAAGGTCTCTGAATTGATCGCTCGTTGCAATTGTAGCCTTGCTAATGATGAGAGCATCAACGTGGCACGGGTAGATGCGTTACAGGCGCTCCAAGCCTCGCGCTTAGACTCCGTATCATTACTAGCAGCCATGTGCCATGCAACTAAGATGATCAACAAGGTTGTGCCTTCAATGGATACTCATCTTGGGTTTATCTTACAGCAAAAGCATGTGGTCTCCACCCAAAATTCGGTAAGGATGCTAAAAATAGTTAACTCTCCTAGGTCGACAAATTCCACTGAACTCATGATACTTCGCTGTGGTGTCACTGGACAGCCTTTGATTACACCCGATAGCCTCAAGGCAGGTGCCCAGGCATCACTTTTTCTGCCCATGTCCTCTGGCGCCAATGTTACTCGAGGTGTTATCTTCCTCAGTCCAAAAAAACAGGCCCGCAAGGTATTCAGACTTAGTCCGGCTACTATTAGCTTCCTAGAAGCAGCCGCCGTCATACTTGGGAACACAATGGAAGATTTTTGCCAAAAATACATTGTTTGCCCGCCATTTATCCGCAGCAAGCGACCACCACCTATGCGTTGCCCTATTTCCATAAGAGATGTGTATAGATACGGTCTTGTTAGAATTAACCACGAATTAGTTTGCTCGTCTAGAGTATCGATATGGCAGCTGCGAGATGTATCTATCAAGGATTGTGTCATAAGGCATCAAAAATTACTGCCTGACGCAGCTCTATTATCCCTTGATGTCCTTGGATGCAGCACGGTTGGTCTTAAATGTTCCCTTGCCGCTGTTATCTATCTGAATGATTTAGAAATCGACCGGGTCTTTACAGTCGCTGCCCTAAATTTAACCGGTGAGTTTGAGCAGAGACGCATCAACGTCGAGTTACCTGCCCCCTGGTTCTCAAGCCTGCTTCGAGTTGAGCTCTGGCGAGTTGAAGGGGCAAATTATGACTATTTAAAGAACTTCACTGCCTTGATCGGACTCCTCGAGTTACATGGCAGCTACTACCTGCATTCATCTGCTCATACGCGATCTTTTGCTTTGGTTGATGCAAACCGAACTGCCCTGCAGAGCCCTGTGAGTCTATCTTTGAGTTTGAAACTCGATGTGATGTCGGATAAGTCTAGTCAAAGCAGGACAGACTACCGGAGTATCACAGATGTAATTGCAAATCACAAAAGAACGGCTGTAGTACGGGCTTCAATTACAAACACGCCCTGCGTTCAGGGCCGTTATGTATGCGTATTTTTTGATGAACAAGGGTTGGAGCTCGGCCGCACTCCAACGTCTCACATGCCTTCGCCTGGATGGGCCAATCTGAGGATACTGGTAGAGCAGGCGAATTCCCGCCTATCTCTTCGAATGCGCGTGGAACTGCAATTGACCCCGCTTGGAACTCCCCCTACTGTTATTGCCAAGGCTGATTTGTCGGATGCCTGCCTTACCTATTTCCCCCGCAACAGAATAGAGGTCAAGCTTTCTATGCGCACGTCTGAACTCGGAAAACTCAATAATCGATGCAACATTAAGCTTAGACTTCGGATAGAGTATATACGGTGTCCACGCCAAAAAGATTCATCAGCGGGCTGTCTAACAGATGCCACGGGCGTCAGTGCTGTCTCATTTTCACGTTTAGTAAATGGTGTTGTCGAGTTTTGTTGTGCTCCCGTCGATGCCGGTGCAGAATTTCTGGCTAGCGCAATTGCAGCTTGTGACCGCGGGTCCCCTCACATTGTTCAAAGCAACATCGAGGGCTGTAATATGGTTATCTGTCCTTTCTATGATCTCAATCTCAATGCCGGAGGACATAGCGTTGGACCTTCTGGCGGAACAAGGTTTGCTGTTGTTGTAGCAAGTGCGCCTACAAACATGCCTCGGCAGAACGTTCGACTTGTTTGCAACATTACACAGACAATGGAGGCATCTTTGCGCAGAGATCGACTTCGTGATCTTCGAGACAAACTGAAACTTGATACTTCAAATCAAATATCAACTATATGCAATGGGTGGACTGCGCACGCGTTGCCAGATGTAATTGACAACACCCTTTATGCATCATCACGTTGTTTGCCCGGCCATGGTGTGTATATATCCATTCTCCAACCAAGTGGAAACGAGCTGGTATGTGTGGCGTGTACCTCCTTGAGTGAGATGTGTGGCAGGGTATTGCAACGAGAACATTGTGCCAGTTTTCAGTGTATTGATCACGCTAACAAAAACACACTCGTACTTACAAAAGAAGCAGAATTGCATGCATATAACAAAACAATATCGTCGACACTCCCCTTTGTATGTGTCCCACTCAAACACAATGGGTCGGTTATCGGTGTTCTTGGTGCAGACAGCTTTGACCGTGTCAGCAAGGCAGCCAAGGCCCCAAAAGTAAGACCAGAAGATGGAACTTTTAGCTTCCTGCAGCAACTTGGTGCAAACATTGGCAGGGCAGTTGATTCTCGAAGGAAACTTGATGCTATTGCGATGTTTCGCATGGATAGGATAAAGACAGACTCTGAGCTCTTGAAGTTTGCACTTGAAGCAATCCTTTGCAATACATCGTCCATACATTCATGTGAGATCTGGGAGATGACACCCGAAAGACAATTCAACTCAGTAATGACCTGCAAATCCCAGAGAGTTTTGAAGCTCAGTACCGCACACGAAATAATTTGCACAAGGCACTCAATTTCAGTGCAACTTTCCCACGTGGCGATGGGTAGGCTATTGGACTGTATTTTGCGGAGATCGAATACGCGGCTTGTGTCATTAGGCAGCACGCAGATGATGGTCCCCTTGTCTGTAATACCATCTGTTCGCGTCCTTGTGCTCAATGTCCCGAAGCAATTTCAGCCACATGATTCAGAAACAGCATATGTACTAGCAATTGCACGCGCCTGTGTTTTGCCTTTTTCTATCTGAATGAGAGACACGCCACAACAGCACACATTTTATCGCTGTTGTCGCAAGAAGGCGCTGCTCAATGCGGTATTTATCGGCTTGGGGCTCAGGGGCCACCCTGTGCAGTACTGCTGTCGCTATGATGTGATATCAGGAGCCGCATGAGTTAGATCTGTTGGGATTTATCCGACCGCGCGCCCAGGCCGCGAGATCACCTTTTTGCTCGCACGCGGGCGTCGAGGCGAAGAAGCGTTCGGCAAGTCCAGCTGCCCCAGCCGGAGATTAGATCTGGCTATCACCCGGGGGGTGAATCATCTGGACGCCCCCGGAGGTGAACCCCGGGCGAATAAATAATGGATGGGCAGCGGAGGGTGATTATTACCCTGGGAGCTCCAAGAGAGGGCCCGGGAGGGGAAGGGGCCGGAGCCCAAACGAAAAAAGTGGCATCATCATGATGACTTTTTCCCTTTAATAGCCTTAACGCGAAAACCTGCAACTTGAAGCTACGAACGACACTAGAATGATGGTTCTTACCACTCCGGAGCACGGACCACAGACCGAGCGAGGAACCTAGGGGACCGCCAGCGCTGTGCTCCCAGAGGGCAAGTGTCTTTTTGCGCCTTCCCGCGGATGGATCCGGAAGCAATTCCGCCTTTCGAGCCTTAGGGGGGGGCTTCAAGGACCCTAAGAAGGCCGGTGGGCTTGGGGCGCGCGGCGCCGCTGGAAACGGCAAACCCCCGCAAATCTCGACTACTATCCTATCCTATGGACCTACGCAACCCAAAAGGTTCTTTAAAGAACCTTTTGGCATAGGGGCAGCCCCGCACCTTTTTTAAAGATTTGCACATGACCACCCACCACGTGGCCGGAATCGACCGCGCACGTGCGCCTGGGGTTGCGCGAACCTCCCACCGCCACCCGGGTTCGCGTGTGCCTTGGGTTTGGCAGAAGTTTCTAAGAACCAAAACACCCCTTAGATTATTGTCTATAAAGATGCGTAGGGGGTGTTTAGGTTTTGCCTAACCTTTCGGGAACCATCAGCGAATGAGATGACGACCTACCCGAAAGGTTTCTAAGAACAAAAAGCCTGAGACCCCCTTCATTATTTGTTATATAGATGTGGTGGGGGGTGTTTAGGTTTTGCGAAACCTTTGGCACCACGTGGCACCCCTGGGTTCGGCCGGACCTTTGTGACGACGTCTCGCAGGAGTTTCTAAGAACCAAAACACCCCTTACATTTTTGTCTATATAGAAGTGTAGGGGGTCTAAGGGTTCTCAGAAGCCTTTGGCGCGCTAGGTTTTAAAAGCAAGTCAAAATTTAGGCAGGCAAAGGGGAAAGGGTGTGTGCGCGTGGCGGCTTCACTTAAGCGGCACTTGAGCGCTTGCGTTTTTTCTTAGGCGCACGTGCACGGTCGATTCCGGCCACGTGGTGGGTGGTCATGTGCAAATCTTTAAAAAGGTGCGGGGCTGCCCCTATGCCAAAAGGTTCTTTAAAGAACTTTTTGGCAACCGCAGGAGGAGCCTAGCCCTACTTCCAGCCCTAAATTACTAGTAGTGTGTGTTAACCCCGCCCAGTCAAAACGCGCCCGGGGGTAGCCCCAAGCTATCCCTGACCGCTCAAGGGGTCGAACGAGGCTATACGCCAAGAAAAAGCGCCGGCAGCACACTATTCGCGGGCCATTCTCACTGAAGACGGCGCCGCGCGCCGCGCCGTTCGCGAGCGACATGCTCTTCACTGACGCTGACCTGTTCCGGTGTCAAGCTGGGCCCAAGCACAGCGACGCACCTCAAGCAGTCCACCAGCCGTCCGTCACCACTGTCAAGCCCGCGGCGGTCGGGAGACAGCCTGTTAGGCTAGGAACGGACCTACCGCAGTATTCATAGGATGAAGTCTGAGCAACCTTGCTTTGATCAAGGTTATGAGCGTTTCCTCAAAGCAAGAAGAGCGGTTGAAAAAAACGAGGATGCTAGTGTCGCGTGGTCATTTCAGATCTAGTCATGTGGCAGGTTCCTCGATAGGCCTGGCTCTCCGCCCAGAAATTAGCAACACCGTGGATCGTGCACACTACGCCCGTGGACGTGGTCGTTCTGTTTCTGGTCGACCAGAAGCCCGTGGCCGTTCGCATCCTGCGCGCACATATAGGCCTATAGTAGCCAGGACTCCTGGGCGCACCCTTGATGCTCAGCCAAACGCAAAGCAGGGAAGGGTGTGGCAACCCAAATCTGCACGGGCTTTGGAGTTGAATTCGCTTGTATCGCCGCCAGTAGAGTCAGATGTGCTAGCAATGGCGCTATCCAGAGAGGATGATGTGGAGCGGCCAACGCTGCCGATCCACAATATTCATGTCTATGACACTCTTGGCAAGCTAGGGCAAGGTCAATTTGGCATTGTCTCACAGGCCGTCCGACGGAAAGCAAGCAGTACCACAACCACAGTAGTAGCAATAAAAATGCTTAAATTTGATTTTGACAGGGAAGGTTTCCCACTGGAGGCTTTACGGGAAATAACCCTGCTGTCATCGCTGCGACACCCCAATATTGTGCGAATGCAAGCAGTCGCTTGTAGCCCATATAAAGCACCACTGGGATGGCACCTTGTCATGGATCCGGCAGGTCATGAATTAACGACTTTAGTTAAAGGTGCACGGAGGCGACCGATCACTGAGGCGCATGTTAAACATCTCATGCTTCAGCTATTGCGTGCAATCGCTGCTCTTCATGGCGTTTGGGTCATGCACCGTGATCTGAAAACACAGAACGTCCTTGTTGATGATAAGGGTGTGCTCCGTCTTTGTGATTTTGGGCTTGCTCGCCGTGTCTGTTGTGGTCTTGAGCTTGACGAGATGAGCGATAAGTCCCTCCCTTCCGACCCACATACATCATCAGTCGATATACGAAAGCGCAAATTCCTCACAAGTGAAGTGCCAACAACGCATTACAAGAAGTCACGTCGGGGTTCTATCAAAGAAACTTATCACGCAAGGAGGCTCAACGAACCATATGCGACTCATACCCCAAATGTAATCTCCGGCCACTACCGCCCTCCCGAGGTTCTCCTCGGTTGCCGCGACTACGGTCGGCCCATCGACCTATGGTCAGCTGGGTGTATTTTTGGCGAGCTCCTTTCCCGACAGGTCCTGTTTCCTGGCAAAGACGAACCGGACCAACTTCGTATGATTTTCAATCTCCTTGGTGAGCCTAATGAAAAGGTGTGGCCACTATATTCGTATGTAATCGCGCGTTGACCTTTTGTAATATTCTCCAATCATCGTCTCGATGGTAGGCACCTTGCGCGGCTCCGTGGCTTTCGCTTCGATTCGTCGCCTGCGCACAAAGTGACACCCACGGTTAAGGGCGGCACGGATCTGCTTAGACGCAAGTTCCCTGCGTCTGGTTTTGATGGAACTCATCCTCCCCTGAACACATTGTCCCTGACTACGCCACTAACCCACGTTACGACTAGTCTGAACAATACTGGCTTTGCACTATTATCCAGATTGCTTGACACGTGCCCTGAACATCGTATCACCGCAGAGGATGCGAAGCGAGACCGTTGGTTTACATCTAGGCCACCCCCCGATGCTCTTGGTGTCACCGATATTATGCCTCTTCTCCAACTCGCTAAAATTCAGGACATTGCAAGTGATCACGTGCCTCAGTTTGCGCCCACCTGGTTCTCAAATCAACCTCAACCTCCCCTCGTCGCTTTGGCACAGGCGGTGGGCAATCCAGCTGCTGTCACATCTCTAGTTCACGAACAGGACAGGGGGGGGGGGGGGGGGGGGGGGGGGGGGGGGGGGGGGGGGGGGGGGCTCTGCATAGAGGGGTGATGTGGTACCACTTGTGTGCGGGGAATCGTGGTGTTGGACCGCATGGGGGCCTGGGCCCGCTGCGCGTCCTCAAGCAGTCCACCAGCTGTCCGTCACCACAGGTCAACCCGCGGTCGGTCGGGAGAGCATATTCGGTGAATATCGATGGCGGGTCACTTGGACGCCACTCGACAAAAGATTGACCGTCAGGACGTACATGTGCATTCCAGTGGAAGTTCGAATGACGCGCGGCGGCGCAACTGGAACAGACTTGAAGCCGGCAACGCCGACCGCGCCGCCGGGGTATCTCTATATATAGGTATCTTGTACTAGGCCCGGGTATCATATTGTGCGCAAAAGCATTGCGCGACGCGGCACCAAAAACTGCAACGCCGTCGCTATATTTTGCCAATTTTTGGTAGGTATATTTTGGTAGCCTAGCTATTCAGCCGTAGTGTATAGCGTGATCGTGATGAGCTAGGCTAGTCAACACGATGACTCGCGAGGACTGCGACGACCTACTCTCTGTGCTCGCTGGCGCCCCCGGTTCCACGGACTTCTTGAATGCCGTAGACCCGGTTGCCCTCGGCCTTCAAGACTATTTTGCCATGGTCACAGAGCCCATAAACTTCAGTTCAATACAGGAGAAGTTAAAAAGTACGAAGTACTCTTCAATAGGCGGCTTCGCGAGCGATATACATCTCTCAATTGCAAATGCAGCCAAGTACAATCCACGGCGGAAACATGTTCACGACAGCGCCAAAGAGCTAAGAGTCCTTTTTGCTAAAGAACTGCAGAACTTCATAAAGGACGCAATGCCATTTTGGTCATCATTGTACCTGACAGCGCCGCGATCGGCTCACAGGCTTCTACATGTCCTTGCCAGGGAGCCTGAGTTTGTGTTTTTCCCAAAGCTGGCTGACACTGCAGCTCTCAGTACCTCTTGCGACTATAATTGTGTTCTCACCCGACCAACGGAATTAGAGACAATTTGTGGCAAAGTCAACTCCTCACCTTGTGAATCCCTGATGTCAGAGGCATTGATCAACGACTTCCGCCTTGTGTTCTTCAATGTACTTGTAGTACGACGCGAACCAAGATTTAGTCTTATCCTCTTTAGGCAATGACGTACAACCCAAGCAAAGCTCACACGATAACCCTTGCTGCGAAAAAGCTCCTTGCTATCTTTGAGACATGTGTTGCAACTACAGCCAGCGGAGCTGTTGCCTCTGCCCCCCCGACCGCGGTAACATGCCGGACTGTTTCAAATTTTGTAGCAAAAATTGTATTTCAAGGTGTTGTGGACAAAATATACGCAGCAACTGAGTCCTATTATTTCCGTAAGCCGGCGAATCCTGTCGCAGAAAATTTGAATCCCAATTTGAAAATCATAGAGCAACCTATGGATATTGAGACTCTTAGCTGCCATGTGACTTACGGTGCAGTGAACACATTTGAAGGACTTCAGCTTGAGCTTGATCTAATTGTCATCCACGCAACCGTCAAATATCCTAATCCGACGTCCGTCATTCATGCTGCTGTCGTCGTCTTCAACAAACTTGCAACGCAAGCAATTTTCAGTGCACGCACAACAACACGCCACCCATTGGCTATGTCAAGTGCCACTACACAGCCAAGACCTGTCAGCAACACCTTGTTATTTGATACATTGTCACTATCACAAGGAGAGATGTGCCAAATTCTTGACGTATTGCGTAGAAAGCGACCGGCCTCAGAGTTTTTCCTCAGGCCTATCGACAACTCAGTCTTAGGGCTTGAAGACTACCCAAGGGCTTTCAACCTACCCGCAGACCTGACCACCATTGAAGGGCAACTCAAGACATATAAGACATTTACTGCATTTGTCCACGACATTCGGTCTGTATTCGATAATGCGAGGACTTACGTTCCAGATCCTAGTCTGACAGTCCATAGATCGGCTGAGGCTCTCTCCAGAGTTTTCGAGGGCAAACTCAACAAGTTAGTTTCCGCACCAAGCAAAGAAGAGCACAAGTGCAAAATCACCAAAAAAAGACAGTCAGTAGCTGGAAAAGTTGCCACGATGTCCACACCCTTTGGTCAGAGAACGTTCCCGCTACTGTATCCCACAGACGCTTTTCCAAAGGACCCCTCTAACCCTTTATGTATCACAATGTCCTCATCTTGGCGAAATCCAGCAAAACCCCTCGTAACAACCGTGCATCGTCCTGTGGATACGCAAACAAAAGCCTCGTCTTTGCTTGATATGCTATGGTATGCTTCACGTTCCGAGTCACTTTCTCGTCGAGGCGCGACCACATATGATTTGGCTGCACACCAGCAGCACGTCCTCAAAGCCGCAGACCGCAAAGCACGCCAGCGAAAGGAGCGTATTGCTGAACTTGAGCGTGACTGTGAGGCGCGGCGCATACTACACACGAAGACCTGTGAAAAAGATTTACGGTTGCAACGTGAACACGGTGAGGCGCGGCAGCATGCTCGCGAAACGGCACGTAGACAACGCGAAAAGCTTGGACAGACGGTAGATCTTGACCAGCAGCGCATGACTGTTGCGTCGTTCCTAGAACACACTACGGGACCATCAGCATCTTCAGGCTACAAGGAACAGTAGGGTGTGCGACACGGCGCAACCTTCGCCGGGGGCACTCCACTGAGGCACCCCAGAGATGAACGCGCGTCTGGCCAGAAATTCCCAAGCAGCCCGTTTTTGCACGCAGCCTAGGACCTCGTCTATTGCGCTTCCCCAGACTCGACTAGAGGTTAAGAGGAACTGTGTTTTCGTAGAAGTACTTCATTTCGTACCCGGGCCGAAGTCCAAGGAGCGTGCTGATGCGAAGCATCCTGACGATTATGCTAGAGACTAAAAATCAACTAGAAAAATGTTATTACTAGGACTCCTAGAAGAAACTTCTTTCTAGCTATTTTGACCATGTCATTTTTTAAGGCTTTAGAGGGTTGCATAGACAAAACTTTTATCTATTTTTGAGGTTTATTGGGATTAATATTTGCTAGGGGGCAGTAGATGCCAAGCGAGCAACGCGAGACTGGGCATCTACTGCCCCCTATATCTCTCGTTGGCGTCCGTTGTGGCAACGGCCTCTTTCCGCTCATAAATCTCCCAACTTTTATCTTAGCTTCACTATCCTAGTTACTTGAATACCCGGATAAAATAGGTCTAGTGAATACGGTACCTACGGTATCCTAATAATTCGAATACCGTAGGTACCGCAGTACCTACAGTATCGGAGATAGACAGTGAAGACAGTGGCATGACAGACAGCAATAATTGGCGTGACGCCATTTTTGAAGTTGTTGCGTAAGTGTGTTTGGGTTCGTGTTTTTAAAGTGAATCGTAGGCATGTGGCCACAGGTGAGATCACCCCGCTCGCGGCGGCTACGTCGATTGGCGTAGCATTGGCGGTCAATCCCTCGGCGTTGGCAATAGAGGCGATCATTGATGCAGTGTGGTGCCGGGACGTACTTAAAACTCTGCGTTACCTTGCAGACTTAGATGTGTGATTGCTATCCTTAGGCACAGACTAGTGACACGTCAGCAACCAAGTTTGTGCGTAAACGTCTCGCAGAGCTCGTACGGCTATTGAGTTCTACACGGGTCATAATGTTCCATTGAATCCATTCGACCTTGCAGTGTTCAATAATTCCAAGATTTGATAATTCCAAGATTCCAACAGGTCAGACAGCTTCAAGAGATCACTCGATGCAGAGTTTTTGGAATTGGCAGGCATCACCAATGCTGCTGTACTAATGAAACGCATGAAGAAACTAAACACAGATCAGGTCTACCGGCAGAGAAAGTATAATTTGCTGCACGAGGAGACAGAGGGATACTCAAAGGTGCCTATTGCGTGTTTAACATATCTTACTGGTTAGCTGCCTTGCCCAGGTGACAACTATGTCCGATCAGCGTCATCGAGCTTTGGTGTGGTTGTCTACCCGTTCCAATAGGCTTTCAAGGATTCCCCAGGGACGCTCCTTGTTCGGTGTGGTGCAGACACTCACAGCACTCATTGGATGTTTTGACCTTGATCCAAACCGAGTCCTGGACTTGATGCTATCTTCCCTTGAATTCCATTGTGGTGGCCCAGTTTCGACATTAGATGGACATCTATACCTTGTGCAGCAATCTTACCACTGCACATCGCTGACATACATGTTGGGATTAAAGTTTAACCAGAACTTTGGGTGCCGGACGCAAGGGTCACTCTATCGCCTTGCAGCAATACTACTTGGAGCAGGAGCAGTGCATCTTGAGGATCTTTTACCTTACTTCGCATGCTCATTGGAAACCATCGCAGTTAAGACAAGAAAGCTCGCCAAAGAGGCGCATGTCGATGCACGATTACTGGGTGTTGTCTCGCTCACGACCTCAAAAAAAAAGCCATCTAATTCCGAGCTGCCACATGAGATGGTAGAGACAAGTAAAACGCGGGAGAGTGGCACATCTCAAGCATTCGGCCTTTTAGAGGCGCTCTTGTGGGATCGACGCTGGCACATTGCACAGCCCTTACTTTCTCGCTTAGAACAGATTGGTGCAATACCCAGTAATGACGCTGAGTGTCGGCATGCGCTTCTTTCTTTGGCACATTTTGTTGTCGATTCTATTTATACCACCATTTCGCCACGAAAACTGGGCCTTACGCAATCACACAAAGCATTAAGAGTGCATCTGGGCACAGACGACGCAGCCATGTCGCGGCCTCATAACATTTTAGAGCAGCTGTGCTGTCATCTCCATGTATATGTGGCATTCGATGTATCTCTGATGACAAAACTTGCGCACGTCGCCCAATACCTCATAATCTCAAAGCGGTCGCAGAGTGAAACCGACGCAGCAAGGCGAATTCTTGCACATGTTTTGCTACCAGCTCTCTCACTTTTGCCCAGTACTCCCGGGTTTGCTTTTTTGGTATGGAAGGTAGTGAAACTATTTCCTTATCGTGACCGGCAAATGATATATGCAAATTGGCGCGGTCGAGGTGTTGAAATCAAAAGTGTCGGTTCCAAAAATTTCGATGTTACACTGGTTGAATGTAAGGCAGGGCGAGCCGCCCGTCAGACTCTCAAGCGTGTTGCGAATGAGAAAAAAAATTACAAACAGGCTGGGCGAGCACTGGCAAAAGTTGCACATTCAAATCCCTTGGTTGTTTTTCACGTCATACTCGCCCAGGTAGAGTCATATGATAATATGATTCAGCCGATTGTAGAGTCGCTTGCTTTCATGACTCCATTGGCACTTGATGTTCTTTCTTATGTGCTACAGTTCCATCTCGCAGACAATTCACGCCCAAAGTTGCAACAAGATGGCATTAACATTGCTCGATGGTTCCAAAACCTGGCTCACTTTGCTGGCGCATATTATCGATCCTACCCTCAAGCCGAGATTGGCTATCTCATTGACTTTTTGCTTATTCGCCTGGAGACGGGTCACTCTATTGAGCTCCTGGTCTTTAGTGAGCTACTCACTCGAATGGGCGGCTCTGCCGTCCTCGAGGACATATCTGATGCTCAAATTGGCGGTCTTGCGGGCGGGGAAACCCTTCGTCGTGAGATGCTCGCATTTGACAAGGCCCCTAAACGTTCTATGTCAAAGCTACTAAGTGCGCTTTGCACTCCAAGTACCGCAATCCCCATGCTCGCACTTATAGCGCAGTCCTGGCCTGCGTAAGGTGGCATTTCTTTAGCTGAACGAAAGAGAAAAAAATACGACGATCCATAATTAATTGTAGGCAGCAAAGATATGCACTTTTCAAGGGGCGCATGAATCATGTCAAGTTGCTTGGGCAAGTTAACGATCGTTGCCAATTTGTCCTTGTCCAACTAGTTGAGTTTCTTTCTCGCTCCTTGTCCTCGTCGTGCGAAGCAGCTACGCACTCGTACCTCTCATTCCTACCAAACTTGGAGACGCTGTGCGTCGTAACAATCTGTGCGCCATGACTATTTTCTTGATACGATTGTCAGTTGGATATAACCTGACCATGGGCAATTCAATAGGTAATGAACTTTGAGCCCCAAATTGCGCTTCATGTGTCACGACCACTAATGGCCCGAGCTGTAGCTCATAAGCTACACCCTATCGCACCACCAAAAATCAGATGTGGGCAGGATCATGAAACAGTCATTGACCAACAAGCGAAAGGAAAATTTAGCGCCTGGGACCCAGATGGTACTGAAATGCAAGCTGCGGTGCTTTTGTTGCATGGGCGTGATTGGGTAGCAATGACAAGCGAGTTATATCTCTTGTTTTGGTCTTTGTCACTCTATGATATCCATGTGCCGAAGGAAACATACAGAGCATGTATTTCCTTTCTCCAGTCAAAGAGCAACGCCTTGCAACGCGGTATTGATGATCCAACGAAGCGTAAGAGGGAAATAGGTCGCTCTTACTCTGTAATAAATGCACTTGAAACTGAACTTACGACGCAACAAGATCACTGTGAGCATATTGTTAGTGATTTGAAGGCCAGGCGTAATACCCTCCTAAGTGCCGTAGTGAACCAAGGTGTAGCATAAACCAAATTTTGGGATATACCTTAATCATGTAACGCGTATTTAAACTCAGGTAGAGGATCAACGTCGGTTAATATCGGAGACAGTGCTACAGCTTTGTATTATGCCTCGCTTGATATTGACACCTGAAGAATCTGTATTTTGCGCCAAGTTTTCTCACATGATGCATGGTCTGGATACCCCCCACTTCAGTAGCCTCCAGTTGTACGACCGTGTAGTCAAGGATATCTTTCCACTTGTATACTGTGCTACTGATCATGAAGCTCGCTGCCTTGGCATCTTCCTCCGAACTGTTTTTGAACCTCTAAGACGCTGGCGATTTGACAAGGAGAGTTATGACAATGAGGCCGCCGCTAAACTTGGATTTTCAGTGGCTATCGGTTCCCCTGCTCGTTGCTCACATGATCAGTATTGTACTGTTTTTTTCAAATGGTATGACAAAATGACAAAAATAATACTCAGCTGTTTTAGACAATACAGAGACCATGGGCGAGCCTGCCTGCTAATGTTGATTAAATTGATTGGCGTATACCCAACTTGCAAACGAGTTGGTATGGAGTTGATGGAGAATTTGGAACCACTTACGAGTCAGGAAGAGCTAAAGGACGTACAAGCAATGGCCAAGCGTTGCCACACGCTCCTCGGTCACCACAACTCCACCCTCCATGACAATGCTTGAATAAGCAAGATATAAGCCAATGAGCCGCGATTACGTGTAATTAGTTTCGCTGGAACCCGAACAGGAGCGTCGACGCGACAAACCTCTGTCTTTGAATGCAATGCGAGGGACTTGATTTCGTGGAAATTCGTACAGTCCAAGCTATTGGATGCGCCGAGGCATAGCCTCCACCACTAAATCATGCACAATGGACCCACACAGAGTTGGCCCTTGCTGATGCGGCCTTTTGCTGGCAGGAGCGATGTGCAAAACGCTAGGGGAGCCGAGAGTGGCTATTTGCTTAGCAAGTCGGTGAAGATCATTATTTATGCAGTCCAAGATAATCGCACTGGGAGTCGACGGTGAATTTGAAGGTGGCTGTTATCTGGTGCCAGTCCAGGATGTTAGTTAACGAGACCACAGGGCGGCACAGATAAACCTATGGTGAACTCGCAAGCAGTGGGCTCTCACGAGTCTCTCCAGGGCGGTGGGTCTATCAATCAGCCCATGAGATCATGATGGAAGACAGAGGTATTATTAGTGAGTGAGCACTGAGGCCCGGGGTGGCCACATTCTGTCTAAGTGCGAAAACTTGAAGCTTCGGTCATTCATTGGGGTGACTGCGTTTTAAACAAGAGCAGGATGGTATTGAGGCCAAAATCATCTCCTTCTCAGGCTGAATCGCCCGTGGGGGCCTCGCCAAACCCCAATTGGCCGTATCTTTATAATACCTACGGTCCTCCAAGTTCCTCTCATTTAAGTATTTGACTTCCTGGTCCAGCTAGAAAGAGCCAGCGGAGCAGGCGGAGACGAAGAGAGCTAGGGCGTCAACGTGAAATTAACCGCCGTGTGGCCTTTGGAGGGCCCTTGGCGTTAACATGACGCCGTATCTAAGTCTCTTCTGTTCCTAGTGGCTTCCTAGTATCCCCCCCGCTCTAGCCCACTGCGTCGCATCTCTACGTCGCATCCGTTTCCAGCCGCTGCGGCACTCGACAGCAGCACCTCCGATCCGACGAGACAACGAGACAATAGCTAAACATAGCTAAATTATTGGTGCGAGTCCCTCGGGGGAGATTCCGACCGACGAAACAGGAAGACCGTGACAGGAAGACGGGAAATAACAACTTCGGTTGGGGGGGAGGAAAGGGGGCTCGGCGGATGAGACGACGAGACGACAAGAGAAAAGCTACATATAGCTAGAAGAGGCCAAGGAACGCCCCCCCCGTCGGAACCAAGACAAAGAGGCGAATAGCTGAAAAAGCTAAAAAATATACAAGGGGGGGGGAAGAAAGTCAAGAGACGATCGCCCGTCGCCCGCCATAGAACATTAGAGGAGTCCTGGGATGTCTCCCGTATTCAATATTCGTTGTATGAAGTTCTGTCTTATCGTCGCCTCTGATTCGACCCACGTCTCTCGAGACGGGGCGGATACTTGTAGTAAGACAAAACTTCCAAAATTCCAAAACGGAAGGCTACTGGTGTGTCCTTTAACGCGTCGCCAAAGAGCCCGAGCGCAGCGCCCGCGCACATCCCTTCAGCAAGGTAGTGCCATCTGCCTGCCGGACGCTTGTCGCCTTAGAATGATCGCGGCGATACACGTCAAGGCGAACGTGAAGGCTAGGGTGGTTTGGGGGTTGGGACTACAACCCCAACTAGTAATTGGATGTTACTAGTCAAACTTGAACATTACACAGGCCCCCCGTTGTTGATGAGAGGCGGCAGGTTTGTATTAGGGTCCATCCGCAGCGACGTGAAGTTCCATGCGAGGACATCGTGAGTCTGCCATATTTCCAGGCCTGTGGAGGCAGTGGCACCAACCCAAGCACGTCCGTGATGAAGACTGAGGAGAGAATCGAGATCAAGGGGGGTAATAATGATTGGTTCGCTGAGGTCATCGATAAAAATAGAGAGAGTGCCGAGGCCATTTCCAAAGTCAGAAGCACCATCGATAAAGAATGAAGCAGAATGTGGTGTTGCCGAGAATCTATCGTCCTTAAGGATGCCCGGTTTAAGAAGAGGGTCGTATCGAACACGAAACGCGTGGAACTCTTGAGTGGACGACGAAAACGTAGCCGTCCTGGGATATTGTGTTGACGAGGTCAAGGTGGACTTTTGGTGGGCGCTGTTGGTGCCTCGCCGCCCATTTGTGTGGATGGCAACGTGATTTTCGTACGGCTCAGAAAGCTCTGGGTTATAATAGGTGTCAATCTCAACGGCAAGCGAGTCGTTGATACCCCCGTGACCAAGCCCTGCACCCTTGCGTCCCAAGGCATCATAACGGTCTTCTTGGATTACAAACGCAAAGCCGTCGCCACCACGTGATTGACAGGAAGTGTAAACATCATCCATGAGATTACATCGCTGTGATGGGTTTGACGTACGAAACACAATGGTAGTATCAAAGCCTTCTCGGACGTTGAGACGGCGTGCGTACCACATGGCTCCAGCGTGGCGGGGAAGCGATGGCGTTAATCGGATAGCTGGTCCGCAACTTGCGGTTGGTTGGAGGGGCAGAGTGAGTGCAAGCGAGCTAATCTCTTCAACCAGAACAATGCGCTTTTCGACGCGATCGTTTTGAGGAAATTGTGGATCATTGATGGCAGCCTTGCGAAAGGCTGTCTCGGGTTCGGCTTTGTGAAAATTAGGTGTCGCCATTTCGATACAAGAAAGGTGCTTTCCTCCGCAGCCATCCCCCACAGCCTCGTATTGGTGGACATTGAAGCCATCACAGCACGCGGTTGATGCATTGCAATTTTCTATATTTGCACTACCAACGAGAAGGAGACCGTAACTTCCCTCGCCACCAAAGAGACCCGTGGGCCCAAGCGTCGCTCGCTCGTCTGCCGGCCCGTGCTGCACAGTCGCGTTGGCGTTGAAGATGTTAAAGCTAACATCGTGTTGAAGTGTGGCTGTTGCATTAGTGAAGTCAGAAAAAGGGCCAACGAAAGCGCCTGGTAGATGCGACCGCCGACCATAGAGGTCGACGGTGTCAATAAATAATTGGTCACTAAAGCGGTCTTCGACGACAGCAGCAACGGCAAACACATAGTGAGTGTCTGGCTTCAGGCCAATAATTGTAGTTGCTGTTACATTTCCCAGAGTGACGTTGTGTATAATCCGGGCGTTATCATGGCGCGCTTGGAGCTTCTGCTTGATTTCTTCCGTCTTTGCGTCAGTTGCTTGCTGGTCGGAGACGACATGATAAGTAATAATATAACCAGTTGTCTGTAGTGCACCTAAAAGCCCAGATGACGATCCCACTTGCGAACCTTTAAGTGCCGGTGGTACCCAGCACAGGTCGACTGAACTTGCCGCTATGTTGGAGATGCGAGGAATGGCCGCCCGTGTCGGTGGACCCTGGTATGCAAGGTACTGAACTGTGTCTCGCAGCCCCGGAGTGTCACCACGAGCCACTACAACGTCCACAGGCTTACCGCTGACTGATGGAACCCCAGCCGGTAGATTGCAGCTGACCTCGTCTGAATTGGCTCGGCTATACTGCGAGTCGCCGGCGCCTGAACTGTGGTACGTAACATTCAGGCACGGTCGGCCGCCGACAACGATAGTCGTGGGTCTTTCCGATGATCCGAGGCGCTCACCCCTCAGTGTTATGCGGAGGTTACCAACAATAGGACAGGCGTAGGTATTTGCATAAACGCTCCTTTTTTTAGTGTTGTTCATTAGAGGTCTACCATCAAACCTCGCAAAACCACGCTCAAGATAGCCATTCTCCAATTGCTTTGCATCTTCCATCTGTGCCACAGCAGTTTGATGGTCTAGTATGGGTGCTGCCCCAGGCTTTGGCTCCTGTGCAGGCCAAAATATATCTATGCATCCAGTCACAGATCTAACAAGCGGCGGATATGCGATGACAATCGAATCAATTAAGAAGGCATCACGTGCTGTGTTGGTGCCAAGAGTCTGATGTGCCCCCCCAAAAGCGCCCGCTGACCGATGATAAGCTTTCTTTCGCTTCTGATCCAAGCCCTCACTTTCGAACTTTAATTTGCATGGATTCGCCTGGATCACATTCGCAGCCGCTGATAGCGCTAGTGTTGCATGCGGAATCCAACGCTCGCCGGCGTGGCTCCGTTCTAGGAAAGCGGTCGCGGCACGTGTCGCAATGTTTTCGCTCTGACAGATAATAACGCACCTCACTGCCACAGGTTGCTCAAAAGCATAACCTAACCACGTGCTGACTGTAGTCTCTTCACCCCCAATGGCAGCCCCAGAGACATAGACTCGTCCTGTTTCGCCGCCAGCATCCTCGCGAACCTCCTGATTTCCCACGAGACACTCGCCATCCCGCAGCACCCAACCACCTGCGCCACCCGACCATACTGATGCAATGGCGCCATTGGAAGATGTTACATAGCCCTCGTCGATGTGAATCAGCGATGCTTGTTCCGAGCAAGCACGATCCTCATACCTGAGCCGTGGAATTGCTTTGAAGATCAACAAATTTTCTAACACCGGCAATTCGCATGGTAAGTTCAGAAACTACCCAGGGACCAACGCGCTCGTGGTCGAGTCGCAGGCGCCAAAATGATGCAGCCCATGCTATTTTACCAAAGCCAGCTTGTTCATTTTTTTGCCAGTCTGCACAGGCTGAGTTTGCACTTGCGTCATAGTTGCGCTTCTCGCTGGGCGCCAGCACGACGCCGCCAAAGTAGATCCGAAGGCGCGTCAGTAGGAGCGGTGAATTATAAGATGTCCGCTCGTCGCCACCGAGCTTTGCAGTTGCAGCTTTACGCCAAATTGGAATGATGTACGACTTGTAGTCGGGATTTGGTGAAATCCCAAAATGAGCCTCGAGCACAGCGGGGAGAAGTCGGAGCTCGCGTATGCGGACATCTCGTCCCCCGTAGCTACTAAGAAAAACAACTCGCCAATGATGGTGTCGCTCATTGGATGAAAGAGACGTCGAGAAGTATTGCAAACGACTTTCGTTTAGAACGGTAGCCGAGAAAACAGTCTTGTTTGTTGTGCCAACCCGTAGGTCGAGCGACATTGGACAGAAGCCAACGACGCATCGGACTTCAATATCTGTGATGGCGTGACCCGTGGAGGTGTCTTGCCGGATGGCGAGTTCCCTCGCTGACCAGAAGGCAAACGTCACCCCCTCGCCTGTGTGCAAATCAACCAGTGAATTAGGTTATCCAGATGAATCGTGTCGACGAACAGCTCGACCGAGATTGCTGGCGGTCCGGAGGGTACTGGCGTCGTCCTCTACGCCATCGAGCAGATGCTATCACAGGAAGTCGCGTCGATGGCGTGGAGGTTCTTCCAGTGTGAAGGAGCCGTGAACCCCGATTTTCACACTGCCCCTCGCCAACTACTCCTTTCCACACGGTACCTGCATTGTCATCATTGATTGGAGAGCCTGAAGGGATGCCGCTAGCAGTGATAGGCACCGGTGGTCGTCGCGGGGTCCAGTCGACCTGTGTGGAAATCACATCATCGACGCGATGTCGTCCCAGTAAATGGGTCTGCTCGATGGCGTAGAGGGGTTGATTTCCACACAGAGATTGACATTGCTCCTGTGTCGCTGCTGCGACCCCACCCAGTGAGCACCATATTGAGCAACGAGCCGTGCGTCCCGCAAACTGCCGCTCTGGTATTTCATTCGGATGACTACTGTCTGCCGCCCTGCGGATTGGAGTTCGAGCAGCGGCGAATCAAAATGGGGATCCGAAGTAGCTTCACCCACTATGGTTCCGACTAGGTTTCCACCACGAGCTGCCACATCGAGATGCATCTCTGACGACGAGGCGAGCGCCCATCCTTCCAGCGACTCTTCGAAGCGGTACGCTACATCGTCTCTCGAACCACCGACAATCTCTAACTTAGCAGTCTCTGCTGCCTGCTGCAGATCTGCTCGCACAAATATGGCCACCGCGAGCATGATTGCAACCCGCATCCGTGCCCGTCGGCTAGCCACTGGGGGTGACTATGAAACGACGGGTACTAACATGCGACGGTCCCCTAAAACCCAAGGCCCAGGGTATCTTTTAAGCTGCTGTCTTTCGACACTTATTGTGTCTCCTACCCTCATTCTTATCAGTCGAACGGTTGATAAAGTTGCTGATAACATGGGTACCAACACCAACTGGGTCTCTGTTACCAACGCCTCGTCTGTTACATGTACTCCCCCTGGACGCGGGCGTCCATTAGAAGCCTCTTCTACTCAAGGATGTATCTCAACTTGCCCACTGAGATACTGGAAACGGCGCGTAAAAATTATGACCTCATTGTAAGGGCCTCAGCCTGAGGCTCGAGGCGTCGAGCGTACAATTAACCCCTGTGAATGATAATTGACGCTGAGGAACCCCGGAAGGCAAAGCGAAGGTGGTGTGAAAAATGGCAGGAGCTCGTCGATTCCTTTGAAATAGATTCGAAGGAATAGGAAGCCCTCGCCACGAGTCACTTGGTGCAAAGTGTCAACCTTTGCCGCAAAGCGTACTACTGACGTTCCGTTCGTTAGCCGAATGCTCCGCACTTTCCGCCACAAAAAACCCTGGAATGTTCACGAAACCCGCCACTTTATCATATGATAAATTTCAAGAAAGTCTAAACCCCTACGGACGCTCCCCACGTGACCACGTCCGATTTTTTTACTCGGATTTTTACCTTTGCGGAGCAGCCCCCCTCCCCCCCTTCCCACCACCACCACCACGACAGGTGTTGAACTCCCCCACCGTTACCTGCCCGGGCCCTCCGGGCAGGTGACGGAATTGGTGACATTTCACACACTCACCAAAGCTTATATCGCTGAAGATTACGGGCCCCGTTATTTGAATACCTTAGATGGTACCAAGAGTGGAGGCACAACAGGCACGAAGGTCGAGCGCATCGCACGGCAGGTTGGTCCGCTTGTCGACCACGCGCGCTCCAATATCAAGAGCAACGATGTTCATTGTGTCACAATAGTATGTCTGGTCGATATCTTCGACAAAATCCCAAGATCGCGTCTGAATGACGAGAGCAGCCGGATGGTCGCGCATTTCCGCACCACGTGGTATCGCAAAGTCGAGGAATGTAGCGCAGTCAGCCTGTGCGGAAATCAAACTTATGGTCCCTGCAGTTCGAGTCGTTTCGGAGGTAATCTCTGACTTTGTCATATCAACCATGACCAGCCAAACGACATCGTCCTGGCCGAGATGGAGAATTTTGAGGGTTTCGGGCATCCACGTCACTGGTTGACTTATACACAGCAATCAGCCGACTCGGGCTCATCAGCGCAGCGATTAAAGGCCTCAACGAGGCGTTTTCGGTTGAGTGCCGGGTGGATCTCATGGTAGTGAAAATTACGTATTCGAGAGCCGTCACCACCGAGTGCAATGTAGCGCTCATAAAGGATGGGCCTGGATGTCCAGCCAGCAAACATGCGAAACGCATTATATGGAAACCATTCAGCCCCCCGCGTCCACACGCCAAGGAACACAAGCATAAAGAGCAGCGTCTGTCTCGCACCCGCGTGGATTATATCCTCATGGGGAAGAGATGGATTGGCATCAAGCACTACTGCTTTGGGAGTTGGCAGGTCCTCGGGCAAGTCAGGCAGGTTTTTATCTTTAAGGTGGTTGTTATCTAGTATGGCCGCGGACTCGCGGGGGGTGGCCTGGAATAAACGGGGTCCCTGGCTGAAAGCACGCGCTTTAAGCCAACAGGCATGAATATCGTCGACCCACTGGGTCCAATCCCAAGGATGTTGCGCGTGCGCAAGAGGCCTCAACTTGCCTGGATTACGATCTATCACGTGCCAAATATACCAGGCTGGGATGAAGAAGAGCAGGTCAACAAAAATGATGTGTTGCAATGCAGCGATGCTCACGTGCATCCCCCACATAGCTATAGGGAGGAGTAGCTTGGCAAATGAGAAAAACGGCACAAGGCCCATGGCTATCTCCCCGTAAAGGCCACATGCACCGAGAGCACCAAAAAAGGTGTCGGGAAAGCGCCTACAGAAAAGTGTAAGGTAGCATCCAAAGGACGTCTGCGTGAGCGTTGTTTGCAGTAGTTTTGCTTTTAGATTATCTCCGGAGGCCCATGCAACTCCCGAAGCACAGAGCTTGGACAAACCTGCCATAAGATAATTGTTTGCAAAAATCAGCGTGACCAGAAATCGCGTCCAGCCACGGTCAGCGGCGCGTGCCAACTCAGTTGCATGTGTGTGCGGTAAAGGCCTGCTGAATCGCCTGTTCCAATGGGAAGACCTCCCGGCGGTCCACCTTCGGCCTCGTGCAACATTTGCACACTTTGCGTCTTCGTACAAGGCACACAGACAAGAGTCAAGTGAAGCTGCGTCGGCAGCGCCACCGCGCCATGCCAAAACAACCAGAGTCCACCATGCAGCGATAAAGGAGTGTCCACGCCATGTGTTGTACGCTCGCAACACACCGCCATAGAAAAGCCAAAGTATGGAAGCGCATGGAGCAACAACAGGCGTCCCTAGACCCATCGCGACGCAGCCTAGTGCTGCCCGTGTGAGCTGCTCAAGCCGCCAGAGTGAACGTGCATCCTCG